>Ga0209492_1000353_pt1 | contig 14423 bp, 17 predicted proteins | sample PPLLak12cMay2015_FD_187253 | JGI IMG/M metagenome (GOLD analysis project Ga0209492, IMG submission 187253) | Freshwater sediment microbial communities from Prairie Pothole Lake near Jamestown, North Dakota, USA - PPLs Lake P7 Core (1) Depth... | ecosystem: Environmental > Aquatic > Freshwater >... | reverse complement strand
AGTCTGCTGACTGGTATAAGTGGGAGTTCTCGACACCGCCGAAGCTAACGATCGACGACGGCCGCGTGATGAAGGAACTGGAGTCGGCATACAAGCTTGGCTTTAAGTCTGCCGGAGACATCACCGCAGCGATGGGCAAAAAATACACCGACGTTGTCCGCATGAAAGCGGAAGAAGCCGCACTTCGCCAAGTAATTACAAAAGAGATTGAGGAGAAATACGGCGTGAAAATCGATGCGCGAGAAATCGCGATGATGACTCCAAACGATCAGCCGGATCCAGACAACGCACAAACAGCACAGCAAACAAATGCCGATTGATTTCAAACCAACTGAGGCGATGGCTGGGCAATCATGGGCTAACGAAAAGAGCCGACAAATTGACACCGAAAGTGAGAGTAAGATGCAGATTCAAATCAACAACAAAATCGGCAAGGTCAAGCTCAACGACGCAGTCACGCCTTGGAGCGCTGACGACTTGATCGGAGAGATCGAGAAGCAATACGGCAACCAAGCAGTCGTCGAAAACCTGACAATCGGAGGCTTCCAATGCTCGGCAGATGACGCACTCGAAACCCTTGAGATCGAAATCAACTCCCCGGGCGGCAGCGTCCTTGATGGCTACCGCGTCTACAACTCACTCATGCAGATGCGCAGCCGTGGAGTTGAAGTCATCGCCACGGTCAACACCCTGGCAGCATCGATGGGCAGCGTCATCCTGATGGCAGCGAACAAGGTCAAGATCGTTGAAGGCGGTCGGATCATGATTCATGAAGCATCTCAGACTGTATCTGGCGACAGCGAAGATCACGCACGAGCAGCCAAGAATCTCGAAGAAATCTCGGAAGAAATTTCAATCATCTACGCTAACCGGACCGGCGCCGAACCCGAGGAAATGCGGGAGCTGATGAAGAAGGAAACATGGATGGGCGCGAAGGAAGCGGTGGATAGAAAGTTCGCCGATGAGATCGTAAAATTTGACACCGGCGCAAAGAACAATATGAGCATTCTCGCAAAACTATTCCCAAACAACGATCAAGTGGAACAGATCGAAGCCGCAATTCAGGAAGCCGACTCGATCCGTGCCGAACTCAAATCAGCACAAGATCAAATCTCTGAGCTTCAAACATCCATCCAAGATCACGCGATTGTCTCAAGCAATCTGATTGAGGCACAAACTAAGATTACCGAGATCGAAGCATTGATTGAAGGGAAGGATCTGGAGATTTCAAATCTTAAAGAAGAAATCCAATCAGTCGACGAGAAAGCATCCATCAAAGCCGCTGAACTCCTCGCACAAAACGGACATCCTCAAGCCGTAAATCTCAATGATGAAGCTGGTGAGTCCATCAAATCAATGTCTCTTGAAGCATTCAATGCAATGACACCGCATAAACGCATGTCGTTCATTAAAGAAGGCGGCAAGATCAAGTAATCAATCTCAATCTCTAATCAAATAACAATATGTCTAACACCCTCACAAACCTAGTATCCGACGCCTACGCGGCGTTGGATGTCGTATCTCGCGAACTCGTGGGATTCATTCCATCCGTAACTCGCGACGCTTCGGTCGATCGTGTTGCAGTTGGTCAAAACGTTCGTTCTTTCAAAACCGCGGCCAACACCGCCGGAAAAGACATCGAAGCAGCCATGGCGTTCCCAGCCGCAGCTTATCAGACCGTCGGCAACGATGCGATCACGATCAGCAAAGCTCGTGCATTCCCATTCAGCTGGACTGCCGAAGAGCAATACACGGTCAACGCCGGCGCCGGAACTCTTTCCGTTGCTCAAGATCAGATCGCTCAAGCCTATCGCGCAGCAGTTAACGAGATTGAAAACGACCTCGCTGACGCAGCCGCACTTGGCGCATCCGGTGGTATCACACCGAACGCAACCACTCTTTTCAGCGCAAGCCTGAAAGACGCAGCATTTGCGAAGAAGTTCCTCGATGACCGCGGCGCTCCACTCAGTGATCGTCACATGGTTCTCAACACGACTGCCTCCGCAGCAATGCGCGGACTGACCCAGCTCACCAACGTTGGTGATTCCGGAGAAGACTCCCTGCTTCGCCAAGGAGTTCTGAACAACCTCATGGGCTTCGCTGTCCGTGAGTCTGCTCAAGTCGGATTGACTGCTACCGCTACCGGCGCAAGCTACCTTGTTGACCTCACTGCTGGCTATCCAGTAGGCACCACCGTGATCCATGTTGACACCGGCACCGGCACGATCCCAGCAGGATCGCTTGTGACCATCGGCGGCAACAGTTACACAGTCGTGACTGGCTTCGCTGGAGACGGCGACGGTGACATCACCATTGCTGCACCGGGGCTCATCAAAGCGATCGCCAACAACGATCCCGTGACTGTCCTTTCCGCACAAGACGCGAACGCAGCTTTCAGCCGCAACTCAATCGTTCTTGCAACTCGCCTCCCAGCTGTGCCACTCAGCGGCAATGACCTCGCTCTTATGCGCGAAGTCATCACCGACCCACGCAGCGGCCTGAGCTTCGAGCTTGCTGTCTATCCCGGGTATCGCATGGTCCACTACGAGATCGGCGTTCTCTGGGGTGCCAAGGTTATCAAGCCAGAGCACATCTGCTTGTTGACCGATTAACTCTCATTGGCGTTCATTGCATGGTCGAAAGCCGTCCTCAGAAATGGGGGCGGCTTTTTGCGTTTATTGACAAGCCGCCTCTATAAATGAGCGGCATTGACAGTTTTCTATTGGGCGCACTCGACGAGGTGGACGCGATGCTCGGCACGGTCTTAATGACCGTCAGCGGTCAGTCATTCAAGGTTGTGATCGACGACGTCACAAAATCGACAACGGGCGATGATGTAGGACTGACTGCTGAATACGATGTGATTGCCTGCGCCCAGCCGACCGACGTGACCAATCCGAAAAGCCTTGTCAATAAGCGATGCACGCTTGACGGCTCGACCTATCGAATCAACCAAGTTAGAGTCGGCACGATTGCAATCCATTTCATTCTCACAGACATCAACAAATGAACATCCAGAGGCAACTCAAAACTATCCTGATTGACTATCTGACGGAATACAAACCTTCCGCAGACATTGAAGTAATCGATGCAAAGCGGCTTGATTTGGCAACCCTGCCAACGATTGCAATCGAAGTGACAAACGAGGCAGCACATTCTCAGGCACTTTGGAACGTCATCGTTTGCCAGGTATCGATCCTCTACCGTGTCCACGCCGGAGACATTGAGCAATCCGAGCTTGATGACCAACTTGAAGCAATAGAGCAAGCCATTCAAGATCCCAACAGCATCGTTGCACTTGGCGACGAGTCGAGCCTTGTGATCTTCAACTGGTTATATCAGGGATCAACGCAGGATTGGAACGATTCGATGATCGACACAGTATTTACTGCTGAATGTATCGTGACAATCAAGCCGGTAAATTCAAACTGAAATTTGACAGCCGTGCATAAGCATGGCAGCAACAGTTTACACCGCAGCATCGGCTTCTGATTTGGAATTCGCACTTACCAACGAAACCGGAATCATCCTTACCAACTACTCACGCAACGTCAGCCCGGTAAAGACCGAGGTTCGCGATGCTGAAAACGAAGTTGTAGCAGTCGCGTACAGCGGCATTACCGCAGCGATTACCCTTGATGGATTCATCAACGGCACGGCCGAGTTTGAGGTCGCAAACCTTTTGACCCTCGCAAACGACACCAGTTCGTATGGCTTGAGCGGCGGCACCGTGATCGTCGATTCCGTCAACGAATCACACGCACAAGGCGAGTTCAAAAAGGTCTCAGTTTCCTGCACTCAATACGCAGAATCGATGACTGCCTAAGCATCACAACCCTGCCCTGCCGCCGGGCATAAATAGGCGGCATATATATTATGAGCCGAGAAATGTTTCACACTACCAATCTGAAAGCCGCGACCGCACTTGTGACGCTTGGCTTTGATTTACTGTCACCGCCAGTCACGCGCACAGTCCGCAATGATGGCGAGGAATCAACCGTTTTCTGGTTTGAGCCTCGCAACAAGGACGGACGCAAAGCGATGGATGTCTATCGTGACATGACCAAGGGCAGCGACGCGCTCCGGGTCGACGATCCTGAGAACCCGATCAACTACATCCGTGAGGCACTTGGCAACCGCGATGAGCTAATCAGCTTGATACGCAACACGCCACGCAACGTCGTGATCAAGCGCAACGGTCGATCTATTGCTATCCGGGAGGACGCTACCAAGGAGCAGAAAGAACAATTCAAACCATACCTATAAATTATGAAAAAAAAACAAAACATCGAACTAATGACAGACGAGGAAGTCTTGACCAGAGGAGCAATTAAAACCAATGAGCAAGTCGCAAAGCTGAACCTGCGACCAATCACGATCCGAACACTCTCCCAGATGAAGAGAAACGGAATGCTTGATGATGATAATCAAGACGTTTTCCAGAAGACCGCTTCCTTCGGATTTCTTCACAGCGCATCGAAAGATGAGATCAATGCAGTCGTGAGTGATCGAATCAAGTTCCAGATCGCCGTTGACGACTGGATGGAGGATAACTTCTCACACCACAACGAGATGGAGCCGCTCGCCGAGGCAATGAACAAAGCCTTTGAGGAGTATTCTGCTGCCGCGTCGACCGGATCCGTCCCATACCAAGGCAACGGCTCAAAAAACTAGCCACACCCATCTGGATCGCTTCGTATGTGCATCAGCTTGCGGCAGCTACCGGGTGGGGATACAACGAGATCATGGATGAGGTGCCGGTCGCACTCGGCTTGCAGATCATCGACGCTCAATGTTTGAAAGAAGGGATCATGCGCGAGCGGATCAATTCAATCGATGACTATGAATCCGCGGATGACATAATTGACAAAGCATTTAAAAGCATAGGGCATGGCGGTAAGAATTAAAGCTGATACCAGTGAAATGGATGAGATTTTCAGAAACTTTATGAAGTTTACTGAACAAACTATTCCTATTCTTGTTCGGCGCCATGCTCGGCTTCTGGCTGTTCACTTAGCAAATCGAAGCCAACCGTTCTCCGTCGGTGACAAAAGCAAGGGTGCAAAGCAGTTGGGTCAAAATGCAGTCAACAACGACCTTTCAAAAGTATTCCGCAACAAATCATCATTGCAGGGAGTCGTCGATAAAACCCAAAACGAGTCGCTCAAAAAACGCCTGCAAAAAACGCTTGATAGCGGCAACAATCAAAAAATCGGTGAGATTTTTAAAGCAGTTGGAATGATCAATGAATTTGAATTGATTGCAAAATCAGGATTAAAAGAAAAACATAAATCCCAAAGATCACCAAGATCAGGAAAAACATGGAGTCCAAAGAAGACCATGTATATTGCAACAGGACAAAGCCTTTCTGCTTACACAAAAGAAGTTCAAAAGCGAGTCGGATTCAGTAAATCAGCTTGGGCAGAATGTGCTGAGTATATCGGCGGAGTCAAAGGCAATCCGACAAGAGGCATCCCGGCATTCGCCAAGAGTAAAGACAATATTGCCAAAGGAGTAATTGTTGACGGAACAAAAAGCAGCAACCCATTCATAACGATGACAAGCAACATTCCTTGGGCATCAAGAATCTTACCTAAAATACAAATCCAAGGTGCGCAAGATATCGTCCGTTTAAAAATGATGTGGCAAGCCAATATAATGATAGGACAAGCCGCCAAGAAAAACTTCAATCCGAAACCAGAAGATAATGAGTAAAGTCACAACAACATTTGAAGCCGTTGACACAGGCATGGTCGCAACGATCCAGAAGATCGAGCGTGAAACGAAGTCCATGAAGGACACCACTGAGAAAACAGAAAAACAGGTGAATCTAAGTTTCTCGGCTATGGCTAAAGCCGGAGCGGGACTAGCAATCGGCATTGGCATTGTCAAAGGAGCGTTCGCAGCACTCACCAACACGCTTGACCAGTTCGGGCAAGCTCTGGATATGGGTGGCAGGCTGAGCGACCTATCGGCTCGAACAGGCGAGACGGCCGGCAATCTGCTATTGCTAGAACGAGCATTCGACAACTCAGGAGTCGGCGCTGATAAAGTCGGAAGCAGCATCAACAAACTCCAGAAGTTCATGTCGGATGCGAACAACGGCACGACCAAAAACATTGAAGTTCTTGATCAACTCGGAATCTCTTATTCGACACTAGCACAACTGACTCCGACCGAGCAGATGGGATTGCTTGCTGAAAAAATCAATGGGATCAGCTCACCTACTGAACGAGCAGCAACAGCGATGAAGATATTTGGCAAATCTGGCGGAGAGCTTTTGCCATTGCTGCAAAACTTCTCAGGAGAGATCGGCAATGCAAAAGACGAACTCGGATCAATGACTGGGATCATGGACGCAAAAAGCGGAGTATTCGATACAGTCTCAGATAAGATAACTATCATCAAAGGCAAGTTCATAGAGTTTGCTGCTGGCATATTAGATAGAGTCGCACCAGCACTTGAGTTATTCACAACGATTCTTTCAAGAATCGACGCGGCAGCTCTCGGGCAGAAGTTGGCAGATGCTTTTCTCGGCGGTCAAAAAGCAATGGAAGGCTTTGGAGTTGCTTTGGACATGCTGAAAATCGGCGAGTTCGGTTTGAGTTTTCAAATCATTTTCAAATCAATCGAATTACAACTCAAAGAAACATTCAATCAAATCTATAAAATAGCAGTTGCCACATTTGAAGGAATTAAAGGTTTTATCATAAGCATACTCGGTCCGAATAGCGCGATCATCAATATACTGGAAGCAACCTTTGAAATGCTCGGCGCAAAAGCTGGTAAAATAATTATCAGCGCGGTCGGTGGGATCATACCTGGCATAAGTGAAAAAGTAAAAGGTGCGCTTGAGGTCATGGATTCAAGAATCAATCTTTCAAAGGTTGAAATCAAATCAGCATTGCAGGATCTGACACCTCAACTTGTAGATGCTGGTCAAGCGTTTGGAACTTCATTCGATGAAAGCATGCAATCAACCAAGCCATTGATCAACACGTTGAACACAGCATTTGAGTTGAATGAATTAAAAGCTGAAGCAGCTATAAAAATGGCAAAAGAGGCAGCATCACTCTTGTCATTCGACATGCAAGCGGATGTTCAAAAGAAAAGTTTTGATTCATTAAAAGAGCTTAAAAATGAGCTCCAACTATTAGCAAAAGAGCAGCCAGATCCGCTCAAGAAAATGAAGGAAACCACAGAAAAAGTTGCTTTCAAAATGGAAAATATTGTTGAAAAGGTCAAAGAACTGACATTGCTTGAGAAGTTGCAAAACAATCTGATTGATGCAAGAATAGCAAAAGAAACTGGAATTGATCCATTACAAAAAAAATTCAAAGAACAATTAGATGATGAAAAATTCACTGAAGCAGAAAAAACTTTGCAGAAAATTCGAGACAAACAAGACGAAGCTGAACTTCGAGTCGATGCAGAAGGAAATCGTGATCGTAGAGATATAAACGAAATTGCAAGAGAAGAAGGAATCTCAACTTCTGGCAAAACAAAAAGACAAATTCGCGAAGAAATTCTTTTGAAGCGGAGAAAAGACGATAAAGAAGAAGAAGAAAAGAAAAAAGGAGAAGACAAGAAAAAAGGAGAAAAAGAGAAAGAAGAAGAAGAAAAGAAAAAAGAAGAAGACAAAGCCGACGCATTGTTTAAAATGGTTAAAGCCATCAAAGAGCTTGTCGCGAAGATCGAACCGAAACTTCCAACCCACGCATTGGCACTATGAGGACTATTTACGAGAAAACAACTGGCTCACTAATCAAAACGGCAGACAGGTCGATGACTTCTTTTCCGAGCGGATTGATCCGGGTTGATCAGGTCTATGTCGGCAAGTCAGATGATGAGTCAACGCATCGGGCGGCATTAAGCTACGGAGCTGCCATGCCGAACCAGAACGACACGCCAGCGATTGACGGCATGTATATCTTTCCGGAGGTTCAAGAATCACGCGACGGCTCCGGGCTAACGAAGTATCAATGCAGCGGATACGGACGGACAACCGAGGATTATCGAGAGCTGACTAGGACAAGGAACTCGTTCCTGCTTCCGACAGACATTGCCATCCTCAAATTGCAGATTGTGACAGACAGCCTGCAAGGTATAATCGTAAAGCGGAACGGCGAAGTCATCGAGGAAGGCGAGATTGTTTTCAGTGATGAATTTTTGAAATTGAGATCGGTCAGTTATTATTCCCACCCATTGATAAAAAACATCAGCGTGAGCGAGATCAGCGTGAGTGAAACATTTCCGATTGTCCGTGGATACCTGGCACGATTCGACACGACCGATCCAACACTTGAGGAGCAGTTCTTCTATGTCGCAGACCCATTTGTGACCACCACGGCACAACGCAACTTCGGAGAATTTGTCGAATACGAGTTCAACGCAGCCCGGACAGGACTTATAAACTTAGAAACAGCATGAACCTCCCAGTCGATTTCGAGCAGAAGGTGAAGCTCCCGCCAGCGGTCAATGGCAGATCGTATCCATACCAAATATCAGCCAGAGATTTGATGCAGGACTTTCGCTATGCAGCCTTGCAGGTCGATCAGACTGAGGTCAGCGGATTGTCTCTTGAAGAAACAATCAACTCAGATGGCACGAGGTCGGTCAAATTGGCAGGTGAAGCGACTGGCGGAGGATCAGATATAGAACATCCGTTCAGAGTTTTGATCATCGACGGGCGATGGGTATGCCAATTAGGGAATGTATACGACGTTAATAACGACACAACTTTGCTTGCAGAATATATTACATCGTCTGAGGATAGAGGAAGTTTCTTTTTAAAGATAACAAGAGATGAATCTAGCCGAGCTATAACTAATGCTGAAATAATTTTTAATATGGGAGGCATTGAATCAACATCTACTCATCAATATACAGAATTAGCCAAAGTAAATTATCTTAATACTGACGATCCTTATATCGAGCAATTGGTATTTCAAGAAATATATGCGAATGAAGAACTTGTTGTTGTGAACGGAGAGTTTCGTTTGCAAAACTACCAGATGTTGAATCGGAACAATTACGCCCCTCCAGCATAATGGCTAACGGAGTATCAACTCGAAACAAACGATTTGAATTCGTCAACGGATGGCTGACAGGCGGAACAGACCCAGCCGATAGCAGCGTGGAGTGTGGCGACGGCACGGCATTCCCGATGGAGGTGACGCTGGATCAAGTTGCAGAGATATTTTATCGGGTCAAAGATGCTTGGTTTACAGGAGGCAGCGCATCATGGAAATACTTAGGATTTGCTCAAACGATCAACGCAGCAACAGACGCACCAGCAAACAGGACGGTTGAAATTGACACAGCGACTTATCAAAGCAGAGGTTACACGATCCTCGACGTATACCCATACAACGGCCCGACATACGACGCAGGGATGGGCAACTATTACAGCGACATTGCAAACAACGAGAACGGCATGTGGAAGGATGCGTGGAATAATCCAGATCATGTTGACGCATTTTCATACAGACAAGGTAACGGGTTAAACTCCCAAGGAGGAGATCCCGAATGGTGGGGGGGCAGTTACCCAGCTCTTGGAGTGGATGCAGAAGTCTACCGTGGCAAGCGCGTGGCAGTCGTCAAACTCGATCCGGCAGATGGGCTGTATGCGGCAACGAACAAGTTCTATCTGGAAATTGAGATGTATTGGTACGATTATGGCATTGTGCCGTTTGGAGGCAGCACCAACATTTACAACTCTGAAGGCGGATTTGGTGATTTCAGCTCTCGAGCAGTCTTGATCTCAAACTACATCTTGAGACTTGCAACCGGAGACGCAACTTGTCCGGTCTACTTTGATGCGCTTGGATCTACTGACGAGACAGGAAGCGATTTCATCCATGAACCGCAGGTATGGTGGCCATATGCTAAGGAGAATCCAGCCGTGCCTGTTTGGGATACTGACAACGGCGCAAAGCTCTAGTTTGACAAGCCGTTTAAGTCATTATGGATATCTCCCAGACTCGCGCATTCTCTGGCCTCCGCATGGTGGCAACCCCTACCGCAAGCCTCGTCACGAATGACGTGACTATCGGCGTGCCTAGCACTAACGCCGCCATTGCTGACGTCGATACCGGCTATGCAGTCCGGGCATTGATTGTTGGAGCATCTTCCGATCTTGTCCTTGATCTAGCTGATAACGACAGCACCGGCACAACCGCTTGGACGGCAGGAGTTGCTCAAGTTGAAACCGCAACCGCAGCCGGAACAGTGACAGCATCTGGCAACGCGACCGTAGTTGTGACCGCAGCTGGCATGACCGGCACCCCGAAAACGATCAGCGTGCCAGTTCTCAACGGCGACCTTGCAGCCACTTGGGCAGGCAAGGTTCGCACCGCGCTTGCCGCAGATGCCGCCGTGGCGGCATTGTTTGTAGTCGACGGGACAACTACAGCGATCCGACTTACCCGCAAGCCAACGGCCACCTACACCGTCGGCAGCACATCCGTGCCGCTCTACGCAGCCGATGATGCGACGCTGAACATCTCGCTCGACAACGGCACCTCAACAGGGATCACGCCAGCAACAACCTCCGCAAACACGACCGGCGGCACGCTCACGGCTGGCGTCTACCTCCTCGACGGAGACGGCAAGGACTTTGAAGGGGTGAACCTGAGCGCGATCGCAGCCAACCGCCTCGGTGGAGTTCTCATCACAAACCAATCTGGATCCGCTGGCGACATCCTCGTCTCGACCGTGTCAACGCTCGTTGACTTCCCGGTGCAGCCAGACGGCAGCCTGCAAGTGACCGCAAAGAACTGCGACCAGGCACTTGAAGTTTTGACCATCGAAGCAGCAAGTTCGGCAGTCGTGTCAATCGTTGTCTGCGGAGCAACCACAGCCTAATCCTATCCAATGACATGCAACTCCACTCTTATCCTCCAGCCATGCGTCTACCTTGACACATGGGACGGACTATCGAATTGCTCGTTTTCATCCGATGGAACCGCATTCGCATCGAGCTTATCGCTCGTGCGGATGTTTTTCCGTGATGAAGAGAATGTTGTCGGTTTGGAGTTGAGCAGCGCAAACAGCACGATCACGATAGACAACGCGGCAGGTTGGCAGTTTACCGTCAATCCAGTTTCACCGATGAACCTAGCCATCGGTCAATGGTATTGGTCGATTGAGACGACGGACTATGACGGGATTATCAAGACCCGCGTATTTGGAACCATTGAAATCACACAAGACGCGACACAATGAGCGAAAGAATCACCATCAACCTGACTGAGCCAAAAGAGGAAATCAAGTTCACATTGACTGATCAGTCAGAAGAAGTGGTTTTCAGCTTTTCAGAGGCAGCACGCGGGCCGCAAGGTGAGCCAGGATCAGCCGTCACAGTCGATCAAACGATCATCGACGGCAGCACGAACGCTGTATCAGGCAACGCGGTGTTTGATGGACTCGCGCTCAAGGCACCGATCGCCAACCCTACCTTCACCGGCATCGTCACGGCTCCACGGATTACCGGCCGTTGCGATGGACTCGAAGTGTTTTGCAAAGCCGGACTTGCAATCAGTGCCGGGCAGGTCGTCTATGTCACCGGCGCATCTGGCAACAACATCATCATCGGTCTGGCACGAGCAAACGCCGAGCTGACATCCAGCAAGACCATCGGCATCAGCGAGTCAACCCTAGCCAACAACGCTACAGGCTACGTGATCACCGAGGGGCTGCTTACAGTCAGCATCTCGGCTCCAACCGCCGTCGAGGGCGATCCGATCTGGCTATCGGCAGCAACCGCTGGCGGGATGGTCTTTGGCGCAGCCAACAAACCGGTGGCACCGAACCACATGGTTTATCTCGGCGTGGTAACTCGCAAGACTGGCAACACGGTTGTTGAGATCTTCGTCAAGGTGCAAAACGGTTCAGAACTCGATGAACTTGCCGACGTCTTGATCACCAGTCCAACCGCTGGGCAAGCGTTGATGCGCGGGGCTAGTCTTTGGTCGAATCGCAGTCTTGTAAGCGCAGATATTTCGGATGCGACTGAAAACGAGACTCCGAACACCATCGTTAAACGCGGATCGCAAGGTGGAGCATTTTTTGCAGGCACAAGCTCGATAGCAGTTTCAGCAACTACTACTTCTGCCACAACGGTCAGCGCGAGATCAGCAAGCGGCATTGGAGTATATGGGGAATCCGGATCATCTGATGGAGGTTTCTTTGGATCAGTTTTTGGAACCGGTTTATCAACTTATACCGACGCCGGTGTCTACCACGCAAAGTTCGGAGACTCATCAGGAGACAATCGTTCATTCGTTGCAAGAGTCGGCGGAGCGTTCGGATGGTGGAGAGGCGCATTCCGTGGCTTCCTCCAAGCTCCTGCGTCGATCACAGGCTCTGACAAGACCTGGACGCTTCCAAACAACACCGGCACCGTCGCGCTGACGACCGATGCGATGACTCCGACCGCACACGCATCGTCGCACGTTACAGGCGGCACAGATAAAATCCGAGACGCGTCAGCTGCACAGGATGGACTGATGACCACGGCCTTCGCATCCAAGCTCAACGGCATCGAGGCGGGGGCGGATGTAACGGATGCTGCGAACGTGGCTTCGACTATCACCGGTGCGACATCGAAAACCACACCAGTCGATGCAGACGAGATACCAATCGCCGACAGCGCGGCATCGTTCGGGCTGAAGAAACTTACATTCGCCAATCTCAAGGCTGCGCTCAATACGCTCTACGTCGCGCTGACAGGAGACCAGACCATCGCAGGCACCAAAACATTTGGGCAAATCAAAATACCTGGTCCCTATGCTGACGACATCGCAGCGGCAGTTGCTGGGGTGCTAGACGACCGACTTTATTTTCAGCCAGCAGGTTCTGTGGTGGCGAATGTTGATCACCTCTCCCTCGACCTCCAGTTCGCCGCCGACAAGACCCTCACGGCTCGCAAAGGTCCTACCCCCACGTTCACGCGAGCATCTACGGCTACCTTTGTTGGGAGCAACGGACTAATCCAATCTGCTGCCCTTAACACCCCCCGCTTCGACCACGATCCAGCTACTCTTGCGTGCAAGGGGCTTCTCATTGAGGAGCAGAGGACGAATTTGCTTCAGAGGAGCGAGGAGTTTAATCAGTCTCCGTGGACATCAACACTTGCCACCGTTACCCCAGATGATGGCGTATCTCCAGATGGTCTGACGACCGCTGAATCGTTTTTATTTACCGGCACTGGTAACATTGTCCAAACTGCTGTTATGGGTTCAACAGCACCCACTGCCACTTTTTCTCTTTTCATTAAGGCAAAAACAGGTATGGGTTTTGCTAGAATTGTTGTTGGAAACGGAACTTCTCCGTCAAATCTTTTTGGTGGTTGGTTCAATTTATCGACTGGCCTCTGGGGTACCACTAGTATAACTGGCTCTGCAACACTTGTTGGGACATCAGTAACAAATTTTAATAATGGCTGGTATCGCGTCTCGATTACTGGTTCTATTTCTGGGGCTAGTTCTTACACGCCGTTCCTTTACATTGCTGATTCCGATAACTCCACAGTAAGGTCACTTACAGTAAGTCAGTTCTGGTGGGGCGCACAACTAGAAGCAGGCTCCTTCCCCACCTCCTACATCCCGACCGTGGCATCTTCCGTGGTTCGGAGTGCGGATGTGTGCAGCATTGATGGAAGCAACTTCTCAAGCATCTGGAACGGCGTTGATGCAACTTTGTTTTTTAGGGGTTCGCGGATAGCTAATCAAACATCACAAAGCAATTGGTCACTCACTTCAGGAACTTTGGCTACAACCATAGCATCAGATCGTGGAGCATCAACCGAAAGAATAGTCGCAGATGCTATTGGTATTATGACTACATCCGCTTTCGCCACATTAGCGGAATACAAAATCGCTGCCGCATTGAAAACTAGCGATTATGCAACTGCATTTAACGGAGGTTCAGTTCAAACTTCATCAAGTGCCTTTGCTCTATCGCTTAACAGAATGACAATTGGAATGTCACGATCAAACAATTTACAACTTAATGGGTGGGTTCATAGCATTAAATTCTACAAGAAACGCCTTTCAGACGCGAAATTAACCAGTTTAACAGCATGACCGCAGACTACCTCTTAAAATTTCCATCCAAAGCCATCGCTGAACAGTTCGGCGTTGCTCATGGATTTACCACAGAAGTCGATGGTGTCATCCAGACAACCTTCGCATCCCACGAATACGCCCTCCACGAGATCGGGGAGCATAACGGTGCAGACTACTGGGTTCTCTTCCGTGACCTTGTGGGCATCCCAGTGCCTTCCGATGCTGCACCGTTCATCTACTGGGCATCAAACCAAAGCATCATTGACGACGCTGGTGATGAAATCTTTTTCCCTCGTCCCGAATTTAACCCCGATGTTCCAAGTGTATTCTGGGCATAAGACTTTAAGACCATGC
>Ga0209492_1000352_pt1 | contig 14438 bp, 23 predicted proteins | sample PPLLak12cMay2015_FD_187253 | JGI IMG/M metagenome (GOLD analysis project Ga0209492, IMG submission 187253) | Freshwater sediment microbial communities from Prairie Pothole Lake near Jamestown, North Dakota, USA - PPLs Lake P7 Core (1) Depth... | ecosystem: Environmental > Aquatic > Freshwater >... | reverse complement strand
AACAATGTGCCCAGGGACAAATTGTCCCCAGAAAGAAAAATGCTACAGATTTACAGCAAAACCAAGTGATTATCAATCTTGGTTTATGAAACCGCCTATTGAGGATGGTAAATGTGATTACTATTGGGGAGAGAATGCAGAGAGAATCTGGGATCAACTCAAGGATATTGTACAAGGGAAAGAATAATTGTCCAGTTTTAATCACTGGACATTTTTATTTTAGCACTATGGAAGTCTATTTAGGAAAACAAGCGAAGAGCCTATTTTATGGTAGAGATATTCCCATTGATTCAATAGGAGTGTTTCAGTCACATGTAGGAGAATGGTTGTATTGGTTCAACGATGGTTGGACGTATAATACAGGGTTTGCTGACACAGAAGTGGAAGCAATTGAAACAGCAAAAAAGAATTTTAAAGCACACAAAAAAGAAAACGATGATAACACTATTTAAAGCAAACAAGGAAATCAAAAGACCAGGAGATTTAGCACCAAGAGGTGTAAAAAGCACAATTAAAGGAAACTACGATTTCAATGAAGTAATGGAACATGTATTTAATGAAATGAGAAAACCAGATCCATCATGGAAAAAGAACTAAACACCTACAAGCATTGGGCAAATTCATATCTGGACAAGGACAATGCAGACAAATTCTTTGCTAATATGGCAAATCAAGAAGTATCAATAGATCCTTCAACTGTGAATGTGTTCGAGAATGAATTTCTTTATTCTGCATTTGTTTGGGAGAAATCAAATGAAGGTCATAATTATTGGATGGATATTCAAGATAAACTAGACAAAGACAATGGCTGGGTCGTTATTTGATATGAGACATCTCATGTGGTTAGAGGCTAACTTCAAAGTTAGCTTCTACCAACCTGAAGATCTGTTAGCTGGTATGTGGTTTATGAATAGCTTATATCCAGGAACTGATAGAGAGTTTGTTGAGCTGTGGCTTCTTGAAGAAGACATCATTGAAGAAGAGTATGACAATTTTGTAGCAAAGAATGGATTCCCTGTTGAACCAATAGTTACACTAGAGATGAGTAATCCTGATGAGCCTGATTTAATTGTGGCATATTCGCCAGAAATAGGATGGATTCATCAAGATGACGATTCAATCAGAGAGTTTGATATTGATGATGCCAATTGGATCATTCAGAACAATGATAGCAAAATCTCTATACTAATTGATGAAGAAGCTTATGAACAAGATGGTACAATCTACACTATTACAGAAGACCAAGAAGTGATTCTCAAATATTTCTTCATTGAAGACTTTGATGCCGAAGATGAGGATGAGTACTTGGAAGACTAATTAAAATTGTGTATTTTACTAACGAAAAAACTTATGGAATTAAAAAGTTTGAGTTCTGTACTAACTGAATATGCATATTATTTAAAGAATGACATAATTCATAATGATAAGTCTATCAATGACTTAAAGCCTGAAGATAGTGTCAAAATATTTTTGAATAAATGGAAGAAAAGAATGGAAGAAAAAATACAAAAAGAACTTGAAGCAGTAGAAGCAAAAAAGAAAGAACTAACTAAATCTTAAAAATTATGGCAGTAGAAATTTATTTAGAACCAGAACTATCCGAGATGGTTGGTTCAGAAGAAGTGACAGCAGAGTGGAGACAGCTTGCTGAAGAACTTGGTATGGAAGGTCAGTTAAAGCTGATTGAACCAAAATCAAGTGGAGAAACTGATAAGAATCCTTCTCCATACATCCACATGAATAAGAAAGCAGAGAATGTCTTTGCTATTCTTTGTCCAGAGGTAGTTGATTACAAGAAGTATGACAAGAGTACAATCCCAAGAGAAGTTCTTAAAGAGATTGCTCTAGCTGAGAAAGAAAAGTTTTTTGATCAGATTTGTATTTGGTATGATGATGCTTCTCCAGATCCTCTTGTGGTTGGCTACATCAAAGTAGGGACTTATGAGCATGTCAAGCACATGATTGCTAGATTTGGTGATGAGGTGCTTCCTTTTGAGGTGCTTGAAGAAAAAGCCATTATTCGTTTGAAGAAGAGGTTAACTGATAAGTTAACAGCAGCACTAACTGGTATAAATGTTAAGGTGGATGGTTTCTTCAATCCAGCTCGTTACAATGATGATAATCTAAACATTGAGTTTACTACTGTGACATACAGTCATCGTAATGGTGTATAATCAAACATATGGATGTTTTAATTTACGACATTGAAACTCTAAAAGAAATGTTTCTCGTGGGGATTTATATTCCTCACGAGAATACATATCGAGAGTTCGAAGTGAGCAAGAGCAAGTATGAAATAGAATTGTTTGCAGAGTTTGCAGAAAGACATAAACATTTCTACTGGGTAGGCTACAACAATCTAAGATTTGACAGTCAAGTGATTGAATGGATTCTTAGGAGATGTCAGGATTGGGGTGAAAAGTCCAATCTTGAGGTGACAGGTATGATTGCTCAGAAAGCGCAGGATGTTATTCATGATGCTAATTATGATGTGTTTGCTGAATATCGTGAAGAAGAGCTTACACTAAAGCAGATTGATTTGTTCAAGATACACCACTTTGACAATAAGAACAGACGTGTTAGTTTAAAGAGACTAGAGTTTGAAATGGATCTTGAGAACATTGAAGAGATGCCAATTCACCACACAAAGATTGGGATGACTCTAGAAGATAGAAAACTCACACGTCAGTATTGTAAGAATGATGTTATGGCTACTTATGAATTCTATAAGGTGACCATAGGTGACACAAATCATCCGTTGTACAAGGGCAATGATCAGATACAGCTGAGACTAGATATAGAAAAAGAGTTTGACATTCCATGCATAAACTATTCAGATAGTAAGATTGGTGATGAGATCATCAAGAAATACTATTGTGAAGAAAAGAAGATGGATGTTAAGACACTTCCTAGAAAAGGTCACTTTAGAAAATACATCTTCATTAGTCAATGTATTGCTCCGTATGTGCAGTTTAAGACTGTCCAGCTAACTGAGTTCCTTAAGAAGATTAGGAAGATGCGTCTAGGGCTTACAGATGATTTCAAAGAACACATACATTTCTATGACAATGTGTATTCGTTCATGAAAGGTGGATTGCACACAGAAAACAAACCAGAAGTGTTTGAGGAGGACGAAGATCATCTCATCATTGACTGGGACGTTTCTAGTTACTATCCTGCCATCATCATCAACAACAAGCAGTATCCATATCACTTAGGTAAAGAGTTTCTTACAGGCTATAAAAAGATGTATGAGAAGCGTCTTGAACTAAAGCCTTTTGCGAAGAAGGATAAGAAGATTGGAGGTATTGTTGGTGCATTGAAGCTTGCTGTAAACTCTGTGTATGGTAAATCTAGTGACATGAACAGTTGGATATATGATAGACAACTCACTATGTTTACAACCATCACAGGCGAATTATCCTTGATGATGCTCATTGAAGCGTATGAAACCAAAGAGATGCGTGTCATATCAGCAAACACTGACGGTGTTACAATCCACATCCACAAAAGCAAACTAGCTGAGATGGATAAGATTAATGCCTGGTGGTGTAAAATCACAGGATATGAGCTTGAGAGAGCTGATTACAAGAAGATTATATTCTCAACAGTTAATGACTACCTAGCAATCAAAACAGATGGAGAAATTAAAAAGAAAGGGGATTTTCTTACGGATTTTGAACTTCATAAGAACAAATCCGCCAGAATTGTCCCTCTTGCTCTTGAGCGTTACTTTGTTGACGGTGTTCCTATTTCTGAAAGTATTATTTCTCATACAAATCCTTATGATTTTTGTATAAGACAGAAATCAACAAGAGATTTTCATTATGAGGGATATAGAAAAGGAATAGAACCTTCGATATACAACAAGCTCATTCGCTATTACATTACTAAAGCTGATGACGGTGAGAAGTTGTTAAAGATTAAAAACCAAGACTCAGATTCTACAGCACCAAACAGTTCACAAGTGGAAGCTGGGGATTGGTTGTGTAAGGTGGTGAACTATCTTCCAGCAAGTACAGGTGTCAAATCAATGAATATCAACTATGACTATTACATTGATAAGGCTGAAGGTCTTGTATTGAAGATTGTGACAAAAGGCAAGAAGCGAAAAGTAGAAAGAATACCTAACCAAATTTCTTTATTTTAATTATGGAAGAAGAAAAATCTTACACGCAAATAGAAACACTGCCTCCTCATAATTTCATTCCTGTATATTTAAGATCAATGAAAATTCCAATTAAAAGAGGAAGTAGATACTTTGATGTATCTGGTATAATGAATGTAGTGATATATTCCAAGCCAGACGTAATTAAGTTGATGCCATTAAAAGATAATGCTATGATTGAAGTGTGGGATGTTGATGAGTTCAAGAATCAAGTGATGCTTCTAAAATTCACAAACGTCCCACATCCTCCAATAAATAGAACAAATGTTTCAGAACATCTTTTGGAATACCAGTTCAACATTATTGGTAAGACAATGGCTAACACTGTTACAGAAACAGAGTGGAGGAAAGAATGGAGAATGACTAAGAAGCAAAAGGAGATATTCAAAAGCTATGCTCTTGGAATATTGAAAAAAGTTTTTAGATTCAATGGTGCAAAGGCTCGTGAGACTTATGAGTTCTTTGATAAAAACTTTGGACTTTTAACGCTTTGAGTCATGTCTGGTTTTCTTCTATTATATTGTTTCTTTAGCAATGTTTTACTCACTTTACTAGTAGAATTTGTAATTAAACATAATAGAAAACGATGAACACAAACGAAGATTACGAACACGATTCAATTAGAGAAGCTGCTATCATACGATTGCAGATGAGAGAAGAGGTGGAACAAGCAAACCACGAGTATGAAAAAAGAAAACCTGCAAAAATCATCCTAACTACAGAGAAGAACAATGAAGTTCAATGTGACACCCTCCCATTTTGAACAACTTCTCAAACAATCCTATAGTCTAGATCACATTTTCTTATTAAAGCTTGTAGAGGCCAATATTGACATACAACCATTAACAGATGGAAGTATGAAGATAGCTGGCCTCTATCAGTCTTTAGTCAGGAAAGGTCTTGTCTCTGATGTAACACAAGAAGTTACACAGCTAGGAAGAGAGTTGTTAACATTTGCTGATTCAGAAGTAAAAGAACCTATGAAGAAGCTAAAACAGAAGTCTTCAGACTTTGAAAGCTGGTGGAATGCATTTCCATCTACAGATAACTTTGAGCACAAAGGAAAGAAGTTTCCTGGATCAAGAGCTCTAAAGAGAGCTAGAGAGGATTGTAGAATCAAATTCAATAAAATTCTTGCTGAGGGAGAATACGTAGCACAGGATATTATTGATTCTACTAATCTAGATGTATATCTAAAGAAGGAAGCTTCTTTACGAAGTGGTGATAATAAGCTTAGCTTCTTGCAGAATAGTCTAACCTATCTTGCACAGAGAAGCTTTGAGCCGTTTATAGAAATGATTAAAACAGGAGTGGAAATACCTAACGCACAAACAAAAAGATCAGTTGACATATGAGTTTTGACGCACTTAAGAAAGAAGTAGACAATGGTTTACAGGGTAGAAATAATGGTATTCCTATGGGATTTAATCGTCTCAATAGATACATAGGCATTCGTAAGAGGATGTACTTTGTAACAGGTGGTTTGACAGGTTCAGGTAAAACTAGTTTTGTTGATGATGCGTTTGTTTTGAACCCTTATGACTGGTATATCAGTCAGAAAGACCCAAAATTCAAACTTCGTATCATATATCGGTCAATGGAGCGTAGTAGAACATACAAACTTGCTAAGTGGGTGTGTAGAAAGATCTTCTTAGATCATGGTTACATTGTTCCTGTGAGCAAGTTGTTGGGCTGGACTGAGAAGATGACAAAGGATGAGCATGACATATTCTTATTGTACAAAGACTACATGGAACAGATGGATGAAGTGATTACAATCATTGATGGTCCAGAGAATCCTGTTGGTATTGCTAAAGACTTAAGAAGTCACGCATTGAAGAATGGTGTGATTGAACAGCTTGATGAATACAACAAGATTTACATTCCTAATGATGAGAATGAAGTAACCATTGTTGTTGTAGATCACCTAGGATTGCTCAAGACCACCAAAGAGCTCACTACAAAGAAGCAAACTATTGACAAGATGAGTGATGAGCTCAGATATGCGAGAGACTTCTATGGCTATACTATTGTAGCTGTGCAGCAGTTCAATCGTGACATATCCAATCCTATTAGAATCAAGAATGGTGATGTAGAACCACAACTAGAAGACTTCAAAGAGTCATCAGTGCCTCAAGAGGATGCTGACGTTGTATTAGCACTATTCGATCCTATGAGATACAAGGTAGCTGATCCTAGTGGTTACAATCTTGACAAGCTGATTGATGAATATGGTGGCAAGTATTTTAGATCACTAAGACTCATCAAGAACAGCTATGGTGAAGATGATGTAAGGATTGGTCTTGGCTTCTTAGGTTCTATTGGTATGTTCAAGGAACTTCCCAAGAGGAAGGATATGACAGATGTAGATTATGAAAATGTTGTAAACAAAAGCTTCTTCTTAAATGATCAGCATAGCTCAACATTGCGATAAGTGTAAGAACATCACGAGTCACACCCTGAATAATGGTGTGATTTTGTGTTTAAAGTGTAAAAAGCAAACAAAATTGAATAACAATGAAAAGAGAACAATTAGTAAAATTTCTGAAAGAACTACAGAGTGATGAATATGATCCTGAAGAAGTTGCAAGTATGAATAAATCACAGATAGTACAAGCCATCATTGATTGTGCATTATTCTACAAATACTATGATAATGACACTGAGAGACCAACGACAAGCTGAGTTTGCAAAAGCTTGGAAAGACAAGGGGGAATATGGTATTCTCTATTTGTGTCCACGATTTGGGAAGATTAGAACTAGCATCAATGTACTGAAAGAGTTTCCTAAAGATGCAAGTGTGCTTATTGCCTATCCAGACAATAAGATTAAGCAATCCTGGCTAGATGATTTTGAAGCTCTTGGATATGATAATGAGAACATCACGTTCACAACACACCTCTCGTTGAAGAAATATGCAGATAAGGTGTTTGATTTAGTGATTGTAGATGAAATACATCTTCTTAGTAGTGCACAAATTGATATTTGTCAAGACTTCTTTGACATTAATCAGAAAGTGTTGGGACTAACAGGAACTCTTGCTAAAGAGACAAAGAATGTATTAGCAGACTATTTAGCACTGAACATTGTTGCTGAATACCCTCTTGAGAAGGCTATAGAAGAAGGCATCATTGTAGACTACCAAATCACTGTTGTCACCACACCATTAGATAATATCACTAAGCAGATGTTTGGAACCAAATCCAAGACAGAGAAGCAGCAGTTTGATAGCTATGGATGGGTGATTAATAAGATGCAGTCAGAATACAGAGATACCATGTTTCTTAGGCTAGCAAGAATGAGACTTGTACAATCGTCTTTAGCAAAGAAAAATCTTACCAAGAAGTTGATTAGTAAGCACCAGGATGAAAGAATGCTCATATTCTGTGGTGTAACAAAGGTGGCTGATGATTTAGGAATTCCTTCCTTTCATAGCAAATCCAGCGAAAAGCAAGTGTTTAATGATTTCGCTGAGGGAAAAGGTAATCACATGGCTGTTGTAAAGATTGGCAACACAGGTGTGACATACAAGCCCTTGAATCGTGTGGTTATAAATTACTTTGATAGCAACAGTGAGAATCTGGCTCAGAAGATACAGAGATGTACAGCTATGGAATACAACAACCCTGATAAAAAAGCTCAGATATACATCATATCAAGCAATGAACAGGTGGAGTTGAAGTGGTTGCAAAAGTCTCTAGAATTCTTTGACAGGGAGAAAATTAAGTTTGTTGACAGTAGGAATTTATAACGAGAAAAGTGTATATTTATAATCAAAAAAGTTAAAACCTAAAATCAAAGCAAATGGCAAGTAAACTGATTGGGATTGTTGGAGAAACATCCACAGGAAAATCAACATCAATCAAACACCTAAATCCAGATGAGACGTACATCATCAACGTGGCTAAGAAAGAACTTCCTTTCAAAGGCTCTGAGAAGATGTACAACGCAGAAAAGAAAAACTACAAGGAAGTAGATGATGCTAATGAAATCTCTAGGCTCCTAAAGACTATTTCTGAAAAAGCACCACACATCAAGAACATTGTTATCGAAGACTCTAACTACATCATGGGTTTTACTATTGTGTCTAAAGCCACAGAAGTAGGCTATCAGAAGTTCTCATTGATGGCAAAAGACATGGTTGATTTGTTTAGAACAGCAAGAATGCTCAGAGATGACATTGTTGTGTTCTATTTCACTCACCCAGAAGTAATTGAAGATAGTGGTGAAATTATTGGTTACAAAATTAAAACAGCAGGCAAGTTGATTGACAACCAAGTGTTGTTAGAAGGTTTGATGACTGTATGTCTTTACACTCTTGTAGAAGAGCAAAAGGATGGTGCAGTTACTTACAACTTTATAACTAACAGGTTTAGAAAGATGCCAGCTAAATCACCAGATGGTATGTTTTCTGAATTGAAAATACCAAACAATCTTCAGTTGGTTGTGGATAATGTAAATGAGTATTATAAATAAAAAACAATTAAACAATTAAAGCTATGTCAGGAATTGGCGGTTCAAAAAGAGAAAGAAAAGAAGGTGGAAGCGATTTCCCAAAGAAAGTTGGCTTATTCGAAGCTAGTGTTATTGCAATCAATCCAACGATTGAGCAGTACAAAGACATTCTTGGAATCGAACTAAAAGAAGATAGTAAAGCAACTGAATATCTTGGCGAAAGTAGAGATGGTAATACCACTGTTAGAATCAGTGTATGGTTAAAAGATGTTAAGTCTGGTCAGAATTTTAACATCAGTTACTATTTGGAAGACAAAGAACGTGAGAACAAAGATGGTACCAAGAAGCAATACATTAATCAACTAGGACTTTGTGCTTGGGCTGCTGATGAAGATGGTCTAGCACAATGGTTTAAGGGCACTCCTGGAAATGAAAAAGATTTCAGAGTAGCTTATGTTGGTGAAGAGGAGTTCTATGAATTCATGCGTAACTGGTTGTGTGAACTAGACTATAGTAGAAACGACACTACACTATCACTTGATTGGAAGAAACTCATCAGAGGTAATGTGAAAGAGATTACATCACAAATCAATGGTGAGTATTGTGGAAACTTTGTAGCAATGGCTACAATCACTACAAGAGAGAAAGATGGTGAAGTGAAGGAGTATCAGAGTGTGTACAACAAAGCATTTCTTCCTGCATATTCTTTGAAGCAATTCAGACTTAAGGAGAATGATTACAATGATTCTTCTCGTGTCAGCTCATTACTTACTAAGAAGTCAAAAGATCTTCGTCCACACGAAAGATTTGTTGTTAAGATTGCTGGTGAGTATGGATGCAAAGACTACTACACTTTCAAAGATCTGCACGACTATGATCCAGAACAAAACATGGTTGCGTCAGACAAAGTAATTGCTGATGATGATGCTGATTATTGATAAATAATCCTTTAAATTCAAGGCTCTCAGAAATGGGAGCCTTTTTTATTTATACACTATGGCAAAAGTAATTTGGATACCTGGAAGCATTGGGGAGCTACTTGATAAAGTGAGCATCCTCAATATCAAACGTGTCATGATCAGTGACACAGAGAAGTTAGCAATGGTAAAGGATGAGCTACAAGAGTTAATGGATGTAGCAACACCTTTTTTAGAAAACAAAGAAGTGGAGGAACTGTACGATCTTCTCCTGATAGTGAACAAGAATCTCTGGGACGTAGAAGATGTCCTGAGAAAAATGGAAGCTGATAAACAATTTGATGAAGAATTTATTGCGAAAGCCAGAAGTGTCTATTTCCTAAATGACAGACGATTTGAACTGAAAAGTAAAATCAATGCTGCTATGGGATCTAGAATAAACGAGGTGAAACAATATGTTCAATATCAATGATTACTGGAGAAAAAAAGGGAAAGACAGAGCCTTTGAACATTTCAACGATACTATCTAAAATATCTGAGTATGATATATTTAGATGGTATATGCCAAATAAGAAATGGGAAATAAACAGAGCCACATATTCTCCGTTCAGAAACGAATCTCGTCCTTCATTTGCTATTTATTCCAAAGATAGTAAACTCTTTTACATAGATCACTCAGATCCTCACTACAGAGGTAATTGCTTCAACTTTGTTATGCAACTATTCAATGTTAGCCTTACAGAATGTTTTGAGATGATTGATAGAGACTTTAACCTAGGAATAAAGAATAACAAGAGGGAAGATTTACCTGACCACACAGAGATAGTATCTAAATACGAACAGCCTGAGAAATTGGAAAAGAAGTATTCACATATACAAGTGATAACTAGAAAGTTTACAAACGAAGAGCTTGCGTATTGGAATGAATACTATCAAGATGTAGAAGATTTGAAGGAGAACAATGTGTATTCAATTAAGAAGCTCTATCTGAATAGAAAACTAATTCATCTCAAAGAAACTGAGTTGAGGTTTGGTTATTTCTATGATGGTCATTGGAAGATCTATAGACCTTTCAATAAAGACTTCAAATGGTTTCCTAACAACACACCAATCACTGCAATGGATGGTAAAGATAATCTTGAGCCAGATCAACCTGCTTTTATCAACAAAAGCAAGAAGGACTATATGGTAATAAGAAAACTCTATGCACACACATGCGCTGTTCAAAATGAAGGTGTTGCTTGCTTTTCTAAAGAGAACGTGGATTATCTAAAACACTACTCAAGCAAGCAGATCCTTTCTTTTGACAGCGATGTGGCTGGTGTAAAAAACTCTAAGATGGTAACAGAGATGTTCAACTTTGACTATTGTAATGTACCAAGGTATTATCTACAAGAAGGTATCAAAGACTGGGCAGATTTGGCAAAGAAGTATGGACTACAAATTGTCGAACATTATCTAAAACAACAATTTATAATTAAATGAAAACAGACGATAGAATAGTAAAATTAACACAATGGTGTAGAGAAAAAGCTTCCCATTGTCCAAAATTAAAGAACGATATCATGGATCTACTAGACCTTGCACTGATGGAAATTGAAGATGGAGGATCAGCAAGTCACGAAATAGATTTATGCATGTCAGATGTACAAGAATTAATCAAAGAAAACTGTAATTAATATGTCAACTTATTCAACAACTAAATATTTTCTCACAGGTACGGAACTTCCTAAAGAAACAAGAACATATAAGCCTGTTTCACATGGTCAACTAATTGACCTCACCCTGGAGAGCATTCATCAAGCAGGATTTAAGCTTGAATCAGAAAAGTATTCTGCTGCAAGAGATGGTAATGTCGCTAACGGTAGATTCACCATCAGCAATGTAGCTGATAAAGAAATGCAGCTACAAATTGGCTGGCAGAACAGCTATGACAAGAGTCTTAGCTTGAAGTTTGCTATTGGTACACAAATCATCGTTTGTCAAAACGGAATGGTTAGTGGTGACTATGGTGCATTCAAGAGAAAGCATCAAGGAGATGTGCAAGAGTTTACACCAAGTGCTATTGTAGAATACATTAAAGCTGCTGGTGATGGGTTCAGAAAGATGCAAGATGAGCGTGAGCTTATGAAGCATGTTCAGATTGATGCTCGTGTAACAGCTGAACTTGTAGGAAGAATGATTCTTGAGAAAGAATTTATTGAGTCTACACAAGTGAATATGATCAAGCGTGAGTTAAAGAAGCCAACATTTGATTATGGTGCTCCAGAAAGCTTATGGGAGTTGTATCAATACACTACCTATGCTATGAAAGATGTGCATCCAACACTATGGATGGGTAATCACGTTGATGCTCATGAGTTCTTTGTGAATGCATCTGGTGAGATAAAAGGTAAATCAGTTAACATTTCATTTGAAGAGTCGACAGTTAGGAGACAGTTGACAATCTTTGATCAAATCGCAGAAGCAGATGTTGTGGGATAAATTCAAAGATCACTTTCATGAGAGTTGGCATGATGTAATGCGTCCATTTATTGAGAGTGATGATTGTGATGCAATCTATGAACATTTGAAAACAGAATCTAGGAGGGGTAAGAAAATTGCCCCTCTTTCTTCTGTTACCTATCGATGTTTTAAAGTAACACCTTTGGATAAAATGAAGGTGGTGCTGCTAGGTATGTGTCCTTATCACACGCAGTTAAATGGCCTGCCAGTGGCAGATGGTTTGTTAATGGGATGTTCTGTTGCAGATAAGCTTCAGCCCTCCCTAGATCAGTTTTATGGAGCTGTAGAAAAGGATTGTTACAATGGGTTGAATCTGAAATACAAGAAGAACACTAATGTAGAATATCTAGCTGAGCAGGGTGTACTAATGCTTAACGCAGCTCTCACTACAGAAATCAATAAAGCTGGTTCTCATTTAAAAATATGGGAGCCATTTATCAAATATGTATTTGAGAATGCTATTGCTGCAAGTAGAGTGCCTGTTGTATTTCTAGGTAAAGAAGCTAGTAAGTTTAAGCGTTACATGCCTCCGTTAACATGGTCCTTCGAATTGAGTCACCCAGCTAGTGCTTCTTACAAAAACGCTGAATGGGATTCAGAAGGTGTATTCACAAAAGTGAATAGAGTACTATTAGATGAAAAGAAAACACCAATCTATTGGTTAGATGAACATTTACCATTTTAAACAAAACACATTATGATAACAGAAATAGTTAATGATTTAGAAGATCTCAAGATTGGAGATGTGATATTGTATTCCTCTGGTGTTGGAATGAGAACTGCAAAGATTGATAGAAAGCCTGAGAAACGCTCTTCTACATCTACTTGGTATAAACCCACTAGATGTAAGGTGAATCTCACTATCAATACCTATCCAAGAAATGTTTGGAGGAATGGAGCCTATGTTGTACATGGAATAAGAACAATCAAGACGCAAAACTTTAATCTTGAAGAGTTCAATGGTGTAAAATATCTTAGTTTTTCTGCTCCAATAATTAGATTGATTGAGGTATGACGTTTGAAAGCAAATACACTGGAACAATAAGAAAGGGTGACCTAGTTGCAATAGGATATGATAACTACATGCTTCTTGGAATTTATGTAGGACGTGGAAAAACAGGAACTATTCAATACTATTCACTTTACGCCTTAAGTGTTTTCTATAAAGAAAATAGGCACCTCCATAATCATGCTAAGTCTTATGTGAATGCACCGCATGCATCAAGAGTAATTAAGGTGAATGTCAATGATTTGAATGATGAAACACTTGAGCAATACAATGAAGCAATGATTTATTTAGAACAACAAAAATTTAAAATTGAAAGATGATACTAGAAAAACAAAAAGAAGCAATGATTTTCGCTGATGGCGAAATAAACGAATCAATTGGAATGTCCCTAGACTTGGATTCTGCTCAGATTTTGATGCAGATGTTAAGTAAGAATCTCTATTCAGATTCAATAGGCTCAACTATCAGAGAGTGTGCAAGTAATGCACTAGATAGTCACAGAAGAGCTGGTGTGGAAGATCCAATTGTTGTAAGTTTTAAACTAGATGACAGTAACAATTATGTCTTCTCTGTAGAAGACTTTGGTATTGGTCTAGACGCTGATGATGTAAGAAACATTATTAGTAAGTATGGTAAGTCTACCAAACGTAATTCTGATACAGAACTAGGTATGATGGGGCTTGGTTTTAAAGCTCCTCTTGCCTATTCATCTAGTTTCTATTTCATCTGTCGTAAAGATGGTATAGAGCGTAAGTATATGATGTACGAAGGTGAAGACACAAACACTATTGATCTTCTCTATGAAAGACCTACAGAAGAGAGAAATGGTGTTAAGGTGATTGTTCCAGTTAAGTGGAATGATAGATCTGGGTTCTATAGTAAGATTCAGGAGCAGCTAGCTTATTTTGATAGCGTGTATTTTGATGTTATAGCAGGTGGACATAGTGTGGATAACAAATTCACTATTTATCGTGGTGACTATTTTCAGTATTCTGAAATGGCAAAGGATGATTACCTCCACATTTGTTTGGACAACGTGTATTATCCACTAGACTTTAGCAAGCTTGGTATTTCTCAATTGGAATTTCCTGTAGCATTGAGATTTAGTTTGACTGATGGAATATTTCCAACACCAAACAGAGAAGCTATCAGGTATACACAAGAAGCTAAGGACATTATTCTCCGAAGATTGGGACAAATGTCTGATTTCTTCATTGAAAAGTATAATCGTGAGATGGAGAACTGCACTACATTCGATCAGGTGATAGAGTATTACACCAGTAAGAAGAGAAGTGTAGAGATTGTTCCTGGCAAGTCTTTGAACGTTGGTTACTTATCTATCTTTAGTGATCTGATAATGAATGAGCCTAAGATGGAAGGTGTA
>Ga0209492_1000350_pt1 | contig 14492 bp, 8 predicted proteins | sample PPLLak12cMay2015_FD_187253 | JGI IMG/M metagenome (GOLD analysis project Ga0209492, IMG submission 187253) | Freshwater sediment microbial communities from Prairie Pothole Lake near Jamestown, North Dakota, USA - PPLs Lake P7 Core (1) Depth... | ecosystem: Environmental > Aquatic > Freshwater >... | reverse complement strand
TTGTATAAAGAAAATATTTTAAATTGGATAAATAAAACTGATTATGATTGTGTTATATGGACTAATCTTCCGGAAAATTGGAAAGAAAAAACTAATGATAGAATTGAATACTTAAAAGGACTTGATATTAATGAGAGTTTATTGGCAAAAGAGTATATATGTAAAACACCTATACAAACCAAAACTAAGTATAGAACTTTGATTGAAAAAGAACTCAATTGGGTATAAAAAATAATTAATAAATGTGATTGATATTAGAAATTTATCAAAAGAACAAAAATTTATTAAATTAATTGAAGATGTAAATAATAAAGTTAAATCAGTAACTATATCTAGTACAATTTTTCCAAAAAATAAAATTGATGATAAAGAATTAATATATTTTTTTGATAAAATATCAGATGATATATGTTATATTAGTTTATCTCCGAATTCATACTTCAATGATAGAAGTATTCAATGTGATACAATTAATACTAAAACAATTGAAGAATTGGTTGATGTCACAATTGAAAGATGTAAAGATGATAAATCTATAATTTTTTATAGTATAGGTTTTGATACACAGCTATTACGTTATAGTTTAAGAGCATTTTTCTTTGAAGATGATAATAAAGAAAAGATTAGATTAAGAGAAGAAAAAATAAATGATTTATTAAATAAAAAAACCCACTAAATTTAGTGGGTTTTTTTTTATTCTTGAGAACCTTCGTCATTTTTTGGTTTCGGTTTTCTTCTTCTTCTTGGTTTCGGTTTTTTCTCACCTTCAACTGCTACTGTAGGTTCAACTGTTTCTGCAGGAGTTTTTTTGGCTTTAATTTCCTTTACAGATACTTTTTTCTCTGCAACTTCAGCTAATTTTTTACTAATTACTTTAACTGGTTCTTCAACTTTTTTGACTTCAACTGCTACAGTTTCTGCTGCTGGTTTGCTACTAAAAAGTCCTTTTAAAAATGATATTATACTCATAATTTTAATTTTTTTTTTTTATTATATATCAATTAATTCTTCTTCCCTTTTAAAAAACCTTGAAAATTCAATAATCTACCAGTAAATACAAGGGAAAATAAACAATCGTTATTATTTTATATATAATAATAAGATGAAGTTTAGATATGATAAAGAAACAGAAGAATTAGTAGTCAGTGAAGCAACAAGAATAGAGTATCATCAAATGAGTTTATGGTTAACTCGTCATGTAAAAGGTTGGAAATATCAACCTGCTGTAAAGATGGGTGTATGGGATGGTAAAAAATCTTATTTTAGAGATGGTAGAATAAATTTAGGACTATGGAAAGAAGCAATGCGAGGTTGTAAGGAAATAGAAATGCCTTTTGTTGTTGAAAATAAAGAAGATTTTCCTATAAATAGAGATGTTACTTTAGAAAAAGTATATGACTTCTGTAAAGATTTCTTTAAAACTCATAAATTTAAAAAAGATGGTGAGATAATTCAATTCATGCCTTATGATCACCAAGTTGAAGCAGCATATAAAATATTAAAAAATAGATTTTGTATGGCAGAGGTTGCGACTTCTGGTGGTAAATCTTTAATCATATCAATAGTTATGTTTTACACTTTGAAACATATTGATAAAACTGCTAAATTTCTTATTATAGTACCTTCTATTACACTTGTTACACAATTCTATGATAATATAGTTGAATATAATTATGGACTAAATAACCTTCTTGAAATGCGTGAAAGTAAAATAGATAAATTTGAAGACTTAAAAAATGGTCATACACCTTGTGAAGTTAGAGTTGAAGAAGTAATGTCTGATAGACCAAGAAAATTCTCAGGTACTGAGAATCCTAATGTTTATATTGGTACTTATCAATCTTTAGAAAAGTGGCCAAAAAAATTCTTTGAACAATTTCATACAATTGCAACTGATGAGGCACATGGTGCCAAAGCAAAAACTATAACATCTATTTTAGAATCTACTTTTAATCATGCTTATTCAAGATTTGGTGTTTCAGGTACTTTTCCATTAGATGAGACTTGTGAGATACTAACAATACAATCGGTATTGGGTCCTAAGATAACAGAGGTTAGTGCTGATGAATTAAAAAAGAAAGGTATTATTACACCAATGGAGATAAAGGCAGTTATTATGAATCATAATGATCCAGAATTTTCGGAAAGATTAAAACTAATAAGAAAAGCAGGAGATGGTAAATCTGCATTTGATTTTGAAAAGGCATTCGCACATCAATCTGATAAAAGATTAGAATTTATTAAAAAGATAGTTGATAAATGTGATAATAATACTTTATTACTTTTTCATACAATTGAAAATGGTCAAAGAATATTTCAAAAATTAAAAGATGAATTACCTGATAAAGAGTTTTACTATATTGATGGTGAAGTTAGTGGTAAGAAAAGAGAGATCATAAAAAAGGAAATGGAAATTACCAAAATAGATGTTGAATATACAATATTAAATTTTGGAGAATATGAGATTGAGTTTAAATCAGATTTTGAAGTATTATTAAATAATGGAACATATAAACTAGCAAAAGATATAGATAATGATGATGATATAAATGATAAATTTATTGAAAAATATAAAAATAAATAGAAATTTAACTACTGGGGTAAGTATTAATTTAATATATATAATATGAGAAATTATGAACATATTAAGAGATTATTTTTGGAAAAACATGAAAATATAGATAGTTATGAATATTTAGATAAATATATTAACTTTTTAATAAATTATGAATTAGATAAAAGTATAGATTATACCGAAAAACATCATATTTTACCTAAATGTTTTTTCACTGAATTTAAAGATGAAGAATGGAATATCATTGAACTTAGTTATGAGGATCATAAAAAAGTTCATCTTTGGATATTTAAGGCAATAAATAATAGAACTTATCAAAAACCATTAAATTGGATGATGAACTACTATAAAAATAAACAAGAAACATCAAATGCTTCTAAAAAAGGTTGGGTAAATTTAAAGAACAATAAAGAGAAGTATGATGAATGGTGTGTGAAAAAATCTGAGAGTATGAAAACTTTATCATCTGATGAACAAAGACGTAGGGCTAATATATTTTGGGCTAATATAACAGATGATGAATATTTAGATTTTTGTAATAAAATGAAAGAATATTGGACTACGGAAAAGAAAAAAGAAAAATCTATTCAAATGTTTGAACATTATTCAAACCCAGAAAACATAGTAAAAAAAAGTATTGAGAGTAAAAATGTTTGGAAATCAAGAAGTAACGAAGAAAGAAAATTATTTTCTGAAAAAATGTCAATCATAAACAAGGATGATTTTAAACGTAAAGAAGCAGGGAATAAAATTAAAGAACTATGGAAAGATGTAGATTATTTAGAAAAAATGAAAAATAGGAAAAGTAGACCTGGTTCTATGATAAAGATAATAAAGTCAACAGGTGAAGAAATAATTATTGAAACTATGAAAAATTTAGAAAGAGAATACTCATTTAGTACACATTTAATAAGAAAATATAGAGATACTAATGTTAAAATATTAGAAAAGGATTTAAAAAAAGAAAATATTATACTATTAGATTGTATAATAGAAAGTATAAAAGAATAAAGTTATGACAAAAATTATAGATAAAAGAAAAATTATAAGAGAAGAGAAGGCAACTAAGGTATTGGTTGCCTCTTATTAGAGAACGGAACTTTAAGTACAGGTGTTTCGATAAATGCAATTTTCAATGTTATTTTTACCGATTCATTTAAATCCGAACAAATTATTATACAAAGTATTGGTCGTGGACTTCGTTTACATACTGATAAAGATAAGGTTAATATATTTGATTTGGTTGATATTTTTGATCCAAATGATTTGAATAATATACTTTACAAACATTACTTAGAACGTAGAGGATTTTATATTAAGAGAAAATATCCTTATAAAGAAATAAAAATTAATTTGTAACGACACTATAATAATATATAATAGATAAAATTAATATTAGATAATGTCAAAAATACAAGATTTTGTAGATAGTTATGCTTTAAAAATACAAGAGAGTATAAATACTCAAACTGATAGACAAAACTTATACAAAACAACTAGAGTTCAGGCGATAACAATAACAGAACCAAATACTTCTGGGTGGCCAAACACTTCGGTTACTACAATTGGCCAATTGATTGCGTATATATTTCCTGATGTTGATGGTGGTGTGAAAATATTACCAGAAGCTATAATTTATGGTACTTCATTTAATCCAATCTATGGTGATACGATGGCGATATTGAATGGTCGTGATTCATCTTCAACAACAAAAGAACTTTACACAATATTATCTAAGAATTATACTGCAAAGAATATTATTAAGTCATTAAATAGTTCAAAATCATTTGGTGGTCAGAAATGGTTTGATTCATTTATGAGTTCTGCATTGGGTCATATGAAGACAAATTCCTATGTTATGTCTGATTATAAAACATCATCACTTTTTGATGATGATTATCATGAACTCATAGATAATTTTAGAAAAAACTATGGTTCTACAATTTCTGAAAGTCATACATCTATACAAATATTATATGATGCATTTATTGAAGCAGGTGATAATTATAATCTGCCTCCATCTGGTGCAACTCAATCTGGTGCAACTCAATCTGGTGCAACTCAATCTGGTGCAACTCAATCTGGTGCAACTCAATCTGGTGCAACTCAATCTGGTACAACTCAATCTAATATTAAATCTGGTGATTATAAAATCACAGTAAAGGATCCTAAAAGTGATAATGATAAAAAAATTGAAGGTTCAATTTCATTTATTGAATTAGGACCTAGAGTTAGTGCAGATTCGGTATTAAATAATTTACCAAATCCATTTACTAATCCTACAACAAATTTACCAGTGGAAAACAACACTGGATCGATAACTTATAAAAGTCTTCCTTTAAGTAAATCAGATTACCCAGATACATACGAAAAAGTATTGGTGGATGAGTCTATACGTAACTTACAACAAATTATTGAAAGTAGATATGGTGTGAGTTTTTTATTAACATATGAACCAGTAAATCTAGAACCTCAACCAAGTGCAACTCAATCTGGTACTCAATCTTTTTTACCTTTGACTGCAACTCAATCTGGTGCAACTCAAAGTAATTTTGATGCAACAGGTATAAAAGTAACACTTAGTAAAAAGAGTGGACCTGGTGAGATAATTGGTATAACTGATAAAATAGTTAACAATGGTTATATTAATTTTGATGGAATACAATTTGATGAACCGGGTGATTATGTTATTACAGTAACTCCTGATTCTAATCTAGTAGAAATAATTGATGTTAATATAACAGTTATTGCAAGTGATGATATTGTACCACAAGAGCAAACAAGAGGTGAGGAAAAACCAATATCAGGAACTCGACCTATAATTGCACAAATAGACAAACCTACTATTAAATTGAATCCTATTGAATTTGATGGTACTAAGGACAAGAATGATAAAGAGGTTGGTGCCGCACTTGGTTTCGTGCCATTCTTTTGGTATAATGGATATCAAGTAAGTCCAAGAGACATCAAATCACTAAAAGTATATTATGATGGTTTGGTTCCGAAGGCAACAATAAATTTTGCAGATAGTGTTGGATTTATGAAAAAAGAAGGATTTCCTTTAGATGATACAAAATTTGAAATATTTTTAAATTCAGGTTCAAAGAATTTAAAATCTATACATATGAAATTTAAGTTAATTAACTTTCAAGAGAATAAAGGTAAATCATATACAATAACTGGAAGTATAGATCTTAGTGATTTTTATAAAATAAATTTTAAAAGTTATAGAGGAACCTCATTTGAAGTATTGAGAAATGTTTCTAACGAATTACAGTTAGGTTATAATTCTAATATTACTAATACTGTTGATAGTATGAATTGGGTAAATAATGGTAAAATATTTAAAGACTTTTTATCAGGTATTATTGGACATTCATATATTTCAGATACATCATATGTATTAGGATATATTGATTATTATTATTGTTTTAACTATGTTGATATTGAAAAAGAATGGATAAGAGATATATCTAATGATGTTGGATTGGCATCTAGTGGTATAAATCATCTAAATGAAGATAGTCAGAAAGATAAGATAGAAAGAATGTTACTTACTAATGACCAAAGTGCACAGGCAAGTCCATTTCACTTTTCAAAGTATAAAGTTAATAATAATTCAACTCAAATATCAACAACTAAAGGTTATTTCACTACATCAAAATCATATGATAGTATAACAAAACAATTTTTAGTTTTTGATGTCGATTCACAAAATGCGGATGAAAGTAAAAATGTTACTTTAAAAGGGGCACCTGCTGATGGTAAAAGTATGGATGAAAATTACAGAACTAAGTATTCGGGTAAAATGGATACCGAAAATGTTTATAAAAACTATTATTATTCAGAGATTCAAAATAAAGTGAATTTGGATAATATGGTTCGTATATCAGTTGATTTAGAATTACCAAATGCAAATTTCAACTTATATAAATTTATGAAAATTGAATTAGCATTTATAAATCAAAAAAATACACCTACAAATACTGATGTTTCACAAGAAAGACTAAGTGGAGAGTGGATGATAATTGACATAGCTTATATTTATGTTGGTGGTAAATTAACACAAAATGTTAAATGTGTCAGAAAAGAACTTAGTAAAACTAAAGATGAGATTAAAGAGGATAAGAATAAACCGGTCACTAAACCAGAAGTCAATACTGAAAATAATGAAAATCCAGGTCCAAGTGCATCTACACCTACTAATGTAACTTTACCACCTAATAGTGTCTATAAAGTCGGTGAAATTTATAATGTAGAAAGTAAGGATGGTAAAAAATACACATTAACTATTACCAGTATTTCAACAAATGGTAATGAAGTAAATGCAATAATAAAAAATAGTAATTAATAATGTCAAAGATACAAGAATTTATTGATGCCTGGAATGCAAAGATTGATACCGCAATAGTAGAGTCACAGAGTAAAATAGATACATATTTATCTACTCGACAAACTGCAATTGCATTAACCGATCCATTTGTCTTAAAAATGCCAGATTTAAAAGTTTTAAATATTAGAGAAAATACTACTATACCTGGTTTTGATGTAACAACATTGGGACAGCTATTTGAATGGTCTTATCCTATAAATGGTTCTAAAAATTTTAGTACAGATAGTACACTTTATATAGATAATTATAATATAGTTCAAGATTATAAGTTTGATTATAATATAACTGATAGTAACTTATATACAACTGGATATACTTATGGAACAATGTCGTACCTGGCAGATCAATACATAAATGGAATAACTTCAAAACTATCTTTAAATTTAATTTTGGATATAAATTTAAAGGGATTTATATATTTAGACTCATATAAAAGACTAAAGGATATGGGTGGTAAAGTTTGGTTTGATAATTATATGCACTCATTATACAGCAGTATATTTGGTTTAAAAATATCTGTATCAAAATTAAAATATAGTGATTATGAAGATATTTCAAGTTATATTGATGCTACTTTAGTAAAACAATACTTAAAAGGTTTTTATAGTATTGGATCTGATTTTGATTTGGGTAGTGGAGACCAATCTAAATATTATCAGGCTATCTTAGAAGCAGGTGATCACTTTTTCACAGGGACACAATCCGGTACTCAATCCAGTACTCAATCTATTAGTGATTATAAATTAAGTGTAATTGATCCAAAAAGTGATAATGATAAAAAGATAGAAGGACTTATAAATTTTTCAACAACCGGACCTAATATATCAGCAAGTTCTACTTTGAATGGATTACCCAATCCATATACAAATACTCTAACAAACTTACCGGTTGAGAATAATACAGGTTCAATTTCATGGAATAGTAATACTTTATTTACTGATAAAAAACAACTATCTGATAATGTTGTTTTAAATTTACAAAATATGATTATTAGTAAATATGGACTTAATATATCTTTAAAATATGAAGATGTTGGGGTTAATAATCCAACTGATACTACATCACAATCATCTGCAACTCCATCGATTCTACCTGTTACTGCTTCAATACCTCCTAGAGGTGAATATACATTTGATGTACAGATAATAGATACTTTTTATAATCCAACTATTGGATTTTTAACGATTACTGGTAAGCAAGATACTACATTTATTTATAATGATTATGGTGATGATGAATTAAGTCAAGAATATACAGAAGAAGAATTTGTTGGTGAGGAAGAATCATTAATAAAATTAGATGCCATAAATATTGAAGAATTGAATGATATTAAAGGATTCGATCCTGAGAATCCCGATCCTGCAATATCAACTGATGATAAATCTCCATATCCAATACCTAAAAATAAACAAGCAAATATATCTTCTATTGTTGCGGCAATGAATAGAAAGAAAATTACAAATAAGTTTACACAGGCTGCCATATTGGCAATTGTTAGTAAAGAAAGTGCCTTTGTTCCTAGAAATGAAGGATCATATGCAAAAACAAGTGCAACTAGAATAAAATCTATATTTTCTAAATTTAAAAAATATAGTGATTCGGAAGTTGATAGAATTAAGAAGATACCTAAAGAATTCTTTGATATAATATATGGTGGTAAGTATGGTAATGCTTCTGATGAGGGTTTTAAATATAGAGGAAGAGGATTTAACCAATTAACATTTAAATCTGGATATCAATCAATGCAAAATAAAACAGGACATAAAATAGTTGCTGATCCAGATTTACTTAATACAATAAATGTTGCATCTGATTGTATTGTTGCTTACTTTTTGGAAAGAATGTCAGGAATGCCAGGTAAACTTAAAAATCAATATAATACATCAGGTGATATAAATGATTTTAAAACGTTGGATGATGCAGTAGGTGCGATATACCACGCGAATGCTGGTTGGGGTAATTCATATAGTCTTTTAGTTTCAGATTCAACAGGTGGTAGAAGAAAAGCATTTAGTGCCGCCCCAAGTCTTTATAGAAATTTGGCCTAAAGATATAATAAAATTAATATATAGTTAATGGTAGATATAACAAATTTAACAACTGATTCAACTTTAAATCCTCTTTCAGTAGATACAACTTTACTAAGTCAAAAAGCAGGTGATCTAAGGTCTAATTTAGAAGCAATAATTAAAAATGGTAGACCTTGGCCGCAAACTACAGTTAATGCAGGATTTGGTAATTCTAGTGGATTTTTACCACCATTATTAATATCTCCTAATAAAGATTTTAAATTTGATACCGAATTAAAAACTGAAAGTAATGACAAGTTACCTACTAGTAAAAAATTCATAAATTATGAATATGAAGACTGGATGGGACAAAAGATAACACCTAATGGTTTAATACCATTAGATACAACTGATAGATTTAATGAAAGTAAGAATTTACCAAAGAGTAAAATAGAATTAAAAACATCACCATATAGTACAAGAGATAATTATTTAATATTTAATGATAATGCGACAGACTATTTTAAATATGGTCTACAAACACTTAATAATTTAACTCCTATAGAAAATCCTTTGAATGGATCATCAGATTTAAGATTGAGTCAATTTAAAAGTACACCATTTGAGAATAATGATCCAGTTATATTTGGATTTGAAATAGTAATAGATGGTGTTAGTTCACCATTATTGAATGGGTCAATAAGTGATTTTTTGGAAAATTATAAAATGATAAGTGAAGTTAAAGCTAGAATTCCTGTATATGAAGATTTTAAACAACAATTCATTAAATTCTTCAAAACTAAAGGAACAATTAAAATAAATGATGAGCAAGCTACATTAAGTAAAACAAAAAGTGGTTATCCTAATAGTGATAGTCCAAAATCTTTATTTCAAAGTGGTAGAAATGCTTATATGAATCATTACCTAAAAAAGGTTGAGGGTATGGAACTTTTAGTAGAAGGAAATACAAGTGCTGAAAAAAAATACTTGGTTGATTATAGAAAAGATGTTATGAAACTTAGTTTTAGTGAAGATGTTTCATTAAGTATAGGTACATTAACACACCTATACAAATTATTATATTGGTCAAAACCAAATGGTAAAAGTATCGTACCTGAGAATCTATTAAGGTTTAATTGTGATATAATTGTTTCAGAGTGTAGAAATTTCAATAGAGTAAGAAAGGCAGTAAATGATGGTGATGTTGAAGTTTTAAAAGATAACTTATCAAGATATGTTTATAGTTTAAAAGAATGTCAATTTTTCTTTAATACTACACCACATCCTGGTTCCATAGATTTAGGTTCAGAACCTAAAGTATTTGAAGAATATACTATAGAGTTTGATTATAAATATTCAACTGTTTTATTTGAACGTTTTTTAGAAACATCTGACGGATTTGGTAAATATGCTGGTTATGACGCTGGTGCAATTTGGAAGGTTGGTAATGCAGGTGAGAGATCAAACAGAAGTGCCTCTGCATCTAATACTACTGATACATCTATACCGAGGTTTTTTACACAAGGTCAAAATAAATATAATCAAAATGGTGTTACTAATCCATTTATAATTAATTCATTTGGTAAAAATCTACCAAATGAACCAGTTGGTAATAATACAACTGAAAAGATTGCAGACCAAGAGAATACTGATCTGACAAAAGATACTGGATTAGAATCATCAAAAAAATCAATTTTAGATAAAGTAAAAACTGCAGATTTATTATCAAATTTAGATAAAGAGAAAAAAAGTAAATTAGACTTTTTGAATAAAGGAGTTACTGCATTTAAAGATAATTTAGAAAAACAACCTAATTTTATTGAAAGACTAAAAGAGTCAACAAAGAAACAAGTTAAAAGAGAAATCGCAACATTAGTAAATAGTAGAGTTAATCTTTTATCAAGAACAATTAATAAATTAGGTATTGGTTTAGTTGGAGGTAAAGGAGTAACACCACCTAAGAATTTATATGGTCCAAAACAAGGTGCATTGGGTACTGCATTATCAAATGTTTCTGATAGATTCTTTTATGATATTAGAAATGATCTTGCAGATTTTGCAGGAAGTTCACTTAGTAGTTTTTTAAATGGCTCAATTACTGGTTTTAAAAAGTAAAATGAATACACTATATCTTAATATATAATTTATGGCAAAAGTAGAAGCAAATAGAACATATGTTGGTGTAGTAGAAGATAATGAAGATCCTAAAAAATTAGGTAGAGTTAAAATTCGTGTTTTAGATGTCTTTGATAATCTTAAAGTTGAAGACATACCATTTGCCAGTCCTTGGAAAGATCTTAATGGTAATATTGTAAATATACCTGAAAAAGGTAAAGTACTTCTTGTAGTTTTTGACCAAGGTGATCAATATAAGCCAGAATTTATTTCAGCAGACCATTATAATGTAAATTTAGAAAAAAAATTAACAGCATTATCTAATAGTGATTATGTTTCTATGAAATCTCTTATATTTGACCATAAGACTCAAATTTATGTAAATGATAAAGAAGGATTAAAAATAGATCATAAGTATAACAATATTAATATTACCGAAAATACTATTGATTTTAACTTAAAAGATAATAATAGACATGTTAATATTGGTGATGCAACCGCTGGTCAACAAGCTATACTTGGAAATCATTGGATGGATTGGTTTGATGAATTTGTCGATAACTTAATGGGTAATAATGGTGGTCCTTATTTAGGTAATTTAGGTGCACCAGTTGTCACAAATCCTGCAATGATACAAGTATTGATGAAGTATAAAAAATTAAGAGATCCTGTTTTCCTATCACATCATGTTAATATTGTTGATAATAATAAGGTTAGTACTGTCAGAAATACACATAGAGAGGATAATCCACAATTAGGTGATGCTTGGAATTCAACTAAAGTTGAAAATAATCTTACCAAAAAAACAGACGAGAATTTTAAACCTGTTGATGGTGCAAAACCAGAGTATAATGAAAATCATGTTGAACCAGTTGTTACAAAACCAGTAACACCTACTAGTGTAACCGGTGGTGCTACTGGTGTAACTGCTAGTATACCAGATGCACAAGTTACAAATACTACTCCATCATCGAGTGATGTAAAACCGGTAAATACTAATCCACCAGCAGAACCTTTATCATCACCTACATCTAATCCTAAAGTAGATAAAATGATTAAGTTTTTAAAATCAAAAGGATATACTGTTTATGATACAATAGGTGTCTTGAATATAGTTTCGATGCAATCAAGTAAAAAAGATAGTGGTGAAGTTAGTAATAAATTTGATGATGTATTAAATATTTTCTTTAAAAATGAAAACGGTAGTTGGGAGTTATTGGAGTATCAAATAACAACAATGCCTGGTTATGTACCAAAAACTACCTCGTTGCCAATGAATGTTGGATTCTTAGCATTGGGTCAATATATTGACCAAAATAAATTAGATACTTATATTACTGACAATAATTCAATTCCTAAAAAAGTTGCGAAATGTTTAAAAATATCAGAGTGTACTATACATATAAATGATTCAGTTGATAAGTATAACTATAAATCCGAGAAGATAAATGTGAAATCAATTAATATGATACATAAATCAAGTGATAGTGGAAGTGCTGAAAATGTTTATAATTATTCTGGTGGTGCACATGTATTTAAAAATAGTACTCAATATGATCAGTTTATTGATTTTTGTGAGAAGCAAATAAAACTATCAAATAAAGGTACATTTACTTATACACTTTGTAGAAATAGCGAATTTGAAAATTTTGTACCAGTTGATGATACTACAACAGATAAATTAAATCAAACTACTGAATTACCAAGTAACCCTTCTATAAATTGGGAAGTTGGTAAAAAAGTTAATAGTGATATTTTAGTTGATAAGAATATAAAAGTAGATTGGATTATAACCAATGATATTAAACCAGGTAATTATACCTCAATACTTATGAGTACAAATGGTGTTGACATTAAGAGTGAAACTTTTATTAACACAGATTTAGTTATTTTAGAAAAAGTTCTTAGAGAACAGGCTCTTATTGATTTTAATCAATTGAAAATAGAAAGAGGTTAAGCAGACTGACCAGTTGTTTGTTTTGGTCCAATATATCGATATGCAAATGTACCTGATGGATTTCTATCTGCAACGGATTGCCACTTTTTAACAGAATAGTTTTGTTTAACAGCACCACCACCACCACCTGAAAATCCTTTAGAGCTATTTGATATTACATTCCAACTACCATCACCATTTTTAGTGTTAATAACAATCCCTATATGTCCTGCCTTACTAGATCTTGCAGTGTTTAGTATATCACCTGGTTGTGCACTCTGCCATGAAACTCTTGTATATAGACTACCATTTGATAACCATCCAGCAAGTTCACCTGTTCCCTTACTACCAAAGTCTCCTATACTTTTAGGTGTTGATTTAACCGACTTACCTGTTTTCATATGAACACCAAATGCTCTATAGAAAATCATAGAAACTGCAGACGCACAACCAAGTGCACCTTGTTCAGTTCCTTCAATATCATATGTTGGATGTCCAATATGACTAATTGCAGATGCAATTAAATCTCCAATCCACTGTGAATTTAGTAAATTAAATCCTTGTTCACCAGTATGTGAGTATTTACTTGGTAAGGCAACAACTTTACCCGGAATTACAGAACCTGGATTATATGAACTCTCTTCAGATGTTTCTTGAACATTATCATATGTAGTACCCATATCTGGTAGATCGATAGGTGATTCTTCATTACCAACAAATGCCTCTTCAGTATATTCATCTGATAGACCTTCAAAGTTATCTTCTGTATTATCTACAACGGTATCTTTGATTTCTTTAGGTTTTCCTATATAAATATTGATTGTTGTATCAATTTTTGTTTTTATTGGAGTAGTTGGTAAAACAACATTTATTTTTTCCTTTGGAGTTTCATTAGTAGCCACTTTAGTTACTGAAGTTGGTTCAGGATCTGCTACAAATGGCTTTAAAGGACTTTTATAAGGTATTGTAGAACAACTTTCATTATTTGGAGAACAAACTGCTAAATCATAGTTAGGTATTTTATTTTTCCACTTACTAATTAAAATGTCTAATACAATTAAATCACTTCCTCTATAATCATTAGAATAAATAGTATATTCAAATTCATTATTTTTATTCAGTGTTAAATTTTGAGTTTCTTCTTTATGAACTATTCTAATTGATTTATTAACTTTTATAAGTTTAACGACTCCTGTTTCCTTGTAAATATAAGGATCATAGTCTATCTCACTACCATCCTTTTTACTATATTGTTCACCACCCATAGTTATTAAATCATCAGGATTTGTCCAGGATATATAAACTTCTGCACCATTATTTAAGTAATATGGATCAAACCCATAATCTCTAATCACAGGTACTTTTTCCTCCCAAGGATCTTGTATTATTGAATAGGATGTATTTGCATTAGTATTGCCTAATTGATTATTAGTTACAATGAAATTATGTATAAAAAAGTCTGGA
>Ga0209492_1000342_pt1 | contig 14662 bp, 20 predicted proteins | sample PPLLak12cMay2015_FD_187253 | JGI IMG/M metagenome (GOLD analysis project Ga0209492, IMG submission 187253) | Freshwater sediment microbial communities from Prairie Pothole Lake near Jamestown, North Dakota, USA - PPLs Lake P7 Core (1) Depth... | ecosystem: Environmental > Aquatic > Freshwater >... | reverse complement strand
ATTTGATGAATTCAGTTTAGTTGACGAAAGTCTCCTAGACGAAGATTTAGACAAAGAACTTCGTGCAGCGGCAAGAAGTCATTTAAGCGAAAATACGGAAGACGAGGAATACGATGACGACGATGGCTTCGGCTACTGAGTTTGGGGAGAAGCTCCTCTCAGTCATCAATAGCAAGGATGCTCTGAAATCCATGACGACAGTCCAGCAGTTTAGAGAAGCAATGAGAGATACAACTGTGGGTGCCGACTACGTTAATTGGATTTCAGAGCCTGCAAATCTGACTAGGGTACATAAGGCTCTAGCGGATGACCTAGGTGTCCCTCCGCGTGCTATGGCGATTAAGAGAGTATTAATGTCCCGTACTCAGCGAGCAGTTCTGTTGGTTCAAGCAATGGAGATGGCAATAAAGAAAGTACATAAACTATGAGTTCATGGTATTATCGAGTTACTGGTGATTTAAGTCTAATTCCAGATTTTATTGATTACTTTGAGAGCGAGCTTGTCGAGGCCCGCAAAGAGTTATCTTTGAAGGGTAAAAGTTTAGAGCGGCACGCCGCCGAATTACCCGGTCTGGTTGAACAACGATTTGCCCAGCTTCAAGAGATTGAAGCTGTACTCGAATACCTGAACATACAGTTACGCAAAGATCGATCTGCGGAATTTAAGAAGTTTCTAGAAGCCTATCAGAAAACTTTGAGTTCCAGAGACGCTGAAAAATATGTAGATGGAGTGGCAGGTATAGTCGACTCGACTGTACTTGTTAATGAAGTAGCATTGCTAAGAAATAAATTCTTAGCAATCAGCAAGGCCTTCGAAGCTAAGAATTTCATGACTGGTCATATTATTAAACTTAGGGTCGCCGGTCTTGATGATGCGAGCGTATAATGGCAAAAACAACATTACAGATATTAGATGAGGTGAACGTAAGGTTCACCGACCTTGATGTGGTATGCCGTCGCAAGATGGTGGAATCACTTGAGTTTATGTTACCGTATGCGCGTCATACACCGGCATTTAAATTAGGAAGATGGAATGGTAAGATGTCGTTTTGCGACATAGGCGGCCGTTCGTATGTAAATCTTCTCGATAAACTTTTACCTATCGTCCAACAATACGGTTATGAAGTTGAGATTGACGACCAGCGGCAAGTAACAGAGAATTTTGAATTTGAATCGGTGTCAGAGGATAGCTATAGTCATATTCTCTGGCCGAAGGGGCATCCTCTAGCCGGTCAGCCGATTAAGATTAAGGAACATCAACTTGATGTCTTAAATTCATATCTAGAGAACATTACTGGCATTAATATTGCTCCCACAGGGTCGGGAAAAACACTTATTACGGCGATTTTAAGTCATAAGGTTCAGCCTTACGGGCGCAGCATAGTGATTGTGCCTACAAAGGACTTGGTTACACAAACCGAAGAAGATTATATTAACCTTGGATTAGATGTGGGTGTATTCTTCGGTGACAGAAAAGAATATAACAAGACTCACACAATCTGCACATGGCAAAGTTTGGAAAGCCTATCAAAGCGTTCGAAAGAAATAGATTTAGAGGTCGATATAAACGCTTTCTTCGAGGGAGTGGTTTGCGTTATCGTAGACGAGGTACACAAGGCAAAGGCAGATGTATTGAGACGGCTATTGTCGAGTTATTTAGCGAATGCTCCAATACGCTGGGGCCTTACAGGGACTATGCCAGAGGAAGAAGCTGACCAGGTAGGTGTTGTGGCATGTATAGGTCCATTACTTGGTAAGATTAACACAAAAGAACTTCAAGACTTAGGTATACTTGCACAATTGCATGTTAATATATGGCAGTTGGCAGACTTAGGTGAAGCAGCGTTCGATAATTATCAGGCTGAACTAAAGTGGTTAACTACAAGTTTACCGAGATTAAAATTTCTTGCAAAACAAATAATCGAGATATCCGAGTCGGGCAATACACTTATATTGGTTGATCGCGTGCAGACAGGCGAAATGTTACAATCACTTATACCGGATTCAATATTTGTTTCTGGTAAAATGAAGTCGAAGGATCGTAAAGAAGAGTACAAAGAAGTCCAGGAGGTTGATGGGAAGGTTATTATAGCCACATATGGTGTGGCGTCTACGGGCATCAATATTGTTCGTATTTTTAATCTTGTCTTATTTGAGGCTGGAAAAAGCTTCGTTAGGGTAATTCAAAGTATCGGTAGAGGTATTAGAGTTGCACCTGACAAGGATTTCGTGAATGTATATGATGTATGTTCAAATTGCAAATTTTCTAAGCGTCATTTGTCAAAGAGAAAGAAGTTTTACACAGAAGCTGAGTATCCGTACACAATCAAGAAGGTGCAATATTGAGAATCGTAAATACAAACATCTCTTGGGGATATCTGTCTTTAATAGAAATATTTGCAAAGGCAAATAGCCTAGTTCTTAAATACGAACCTAGACATACCGTAGAACCTACTCGGGAATTAATGACAATACAATATGAAGAGAATTCAGATACTGATATGACAATAACTTTTATGTCTATTAGACATCTTGGTTTTGAAAATATGCTATGTGATTATCTAATTAGATGCAATATTGATCCTATAATGATTCCTGTCGGGAAGGCTGTAATGAGGAAAAGTAATGAACAAATGGAAAAAGATTGGCAAGAACATAGAAGAAAAATTGGGCTAACAAGATGAATATACTAACAAATGAAAATAAAGCATACAATTTAGACAAGATTCCCAATGAAATTGAAGATATTAGGTATTGTGTACTAGATTATTCAGATCCCAAGAATCCTGACTACTTCTTTATTCCTCTCATATTTCTGGAAAGTTTTTATGCACCGGCTGTTGTACTGAACATCGGTCAATATACAGTTCAAATGCCCTTAGATTGGTCAATACTTGTATGCGATCAAGATTACAGCGATTTGGAACTAATGCCACTAACAAGTCTCAATGATCGTGGATTTCATACAATGGTCTTTAATCCTCTGAGGCATATGGTTCCCCGGCCGCAGGAAATTAATATTACTAATGTGTATGCTGAAGTAAAGTGGTATTTTCCGAAGCTAAAGAACGGCAATATATTAGTCGTGCCTGTCGAAGATAAACCTTACCCGAATTGCGTGCTATTTGTTAAAGAAACAAGTAAACTACCGGATATTATTGATATTGGGGCACTCTTTGAGTGACGAATTTAAAGATTCTCGTGTCGGTGACTGGCTATCTTGGATAGGGCAACCGATGCTATACGACGGTGGCCTATGTGTTAATCGTGGACCAGAAGACCATGCAGAGAGTTTATTACATCAAGAAATTAAGTTGGCAATATGAGCAGTGAAGTAAGTGATTGGCTCTCTGGGTTTTTTGAAATGAATCCAGATGCAGCACCTATCGAAGAAGAAAAAAAGAAAAAGAAAGAGAGTACCCTTTCTTTGACAGCTGAATTGCCAGCTATGGATTTTGGTAATAAATCCTTTTATACCAATTTATCAGATGAACACAAGAAAGAAATCAGTATTTGGGTGTTGATGAGGTTTATGAGTTCGTCGCAAGGTGATGCTGAGCATCATATAATGATGGTTAATGATCTTGTAAACCATAACTTTAACGCACTATCGAAACATCCTGAATTACAGTGGAAACTATTATCGCTGTGTGGCACACACAAGAAACAATATCATCCCTGGATCCCTCCCCCGAAGGGGCTTAAGAAAAATAAAGTAGAAGAAGCATTATTATCTATCTTTCCGTTAATTAAAGATGAAGATTTAGAACTTCTACTCCGCATTAATACACGAGAAGAGCTTGAAGAATTCTTCAAAGAAAACGGGCACGATGACAAAACTATCAAAGAACTGTTTAAGGGCGAGGCCAAGGGGAAATAAACCTTGTTGGCAAAAAAGATAATGGAACAGAACTACGTATGTAAGTTCTGTGGAACAAAATTCCATAAAGAAAATACATTAGCCACTCATATGTGCGTCAAAAAGAGGCGGCATATGGATATAAATTCTTCTGGCAGTAGATTCGGCCTCAGGGCATTTCAGCGTTTCTATACATTAACGATGAATGCTAAAAAAGCAAAAACCGTTGAGGAGTTTATCAATAGCCCGTATTATACCGACTTTGCTAAGTTTGGGAATCATTTAGATAATCTTAGGCCTGTATACATTGAGAAATATATAGATTACGTCATTCTTAACGGAGTGAAGTTAAAAGACTGGACAAAGGACTTTGTCTACGACGTCTATGTCGAGGACTTGGTTAAGAAAGAACCATCGACGAGTGCAGTTGAACGAACTATAGGTGAAATAATGCAATGGGCTGATACAAATAGCATACCCTTTAACGATTTCTTCTTTAGTATTTCTGCAAACGAGGCTGCCTACTTAATAAAGACTGGTCGCATCAGCCCCTGGGTCCTGTATCTTGCCAATACGGGGGAGGATCTAATGTCGCGGTTTAATGAAGATCATGCTAAGATAATTGGGCATATAATTGATCCTAAAGTATGGATGAAAAAATTTAAGAATGACCCTAACGAGGTTGATTATATTAGAGAACTATTGGTTCAGGCAGGGTTATGAAAACATTTCAACTTACAGATCGTGTATCAACTACGGTAATAAGCGAATGGTTGGAAATCAATAATATGTTTGAGAAGATGACCTTTGATTGGGTTACGGGCGAAGTTGTATTCGAAGACGATGAAGATGCTGTGGCATTTTCCTTAAAATTTCCTATAAGACCGGTTGAAACAATACTTGACAAAATGATAAAAAATGAAGAAAGTCACGACTGACGTTGACGTAGACGTCTTTAATCGAGAAAAAATCCTTGAGGGGTTCGAGTGTATCTACGGAAGAATAGATCGTCCTGATAACAAAGTTGAGAAGCATCCGACGGGCGTGTATTTTCAGAATATACCGCGTGACCCAATTACAAATATGTCTACAGTGGATCATAGAATTGCAAACGATTATGGTTACTTTAAGATTGACTTTCTTAACGTAAACATGTATGAAGATGTTCGGAACGAGGAACATCTACTAGAGTTAATCAATAAAGAACCTCCTTGGGATTTTTTTGAATACGGCGAAGTTACCGATCAACTATTCCATCTCAAGGGCCACAGTCATTTACTACAGCGTTATAAGCCTAAGTCTGTAGAAGATTTGGCAATGATTTTAGCTATTATTCGGCCGTCAAAGGCATACCTACAGCGAGATACATGGGAAAATATTAGAAGAGAAGTTTGGGTTAAAAATGCCGGCGACGAAGGATACCAATTCAAACGCTGTCATGCCATCTCCTATAGTCTTGCGATTATAGTAAATCTCAATTTGCTTATTGAAAAGATGTCTAGGGATTAATCCGCTCTTCTAATTAGCTGAATCTGACGTTTCTTAACTCGTTTCTTCATTATGTTGTTCAGACTAGTTACTGAGCCAAACATAATCTCGATGTCTTTATTCACAATGGTCTTCATGCAGTAGCGGAACTGTTGCATCTGACCTTGTAAGAAGATATTGATAGGTAAAAGCCTATTGCTTTCCCACCACCACGTCTCACCGTACTCAAGAAAAACAACTTTCTCTTCCGGCGTGCGAATAGACTCGTAGTCGTAAAAACTTATAATTTTATCATCAGAATTTTGAATAATGCCGATATATTCGTGTGTCTGGCACCTCAATCCGCTAAGAAAAGGGAATTTTTCTTTGATTTCTTCTAAATTTATCATACCATCTTATTTATGAGTTTTTAAAGACACTGGAATATTTTTTGGTGCTCAGACTGATAAATATAGAAAAGGCAGGTATAAATGGATATTACTTTTCACAAAATGTATCTTTATGATCATGTTCGGCAACTTCTTGCCGTCGGTGATACCTTTTGCTCTTGTAAGGATAACGGGCCGATGAACAAAAATCCAATTAAAGCTCATAAGGGCATAGATAATAAGATAATCTTTAGAGTGCTCGGACCTGACAGAGTCCCGACTGATGTATCGTGTAATCAACAGGTGTATGCACGTATTATTGATCCCGAAACAAAAACTGTTGCCTTAGAGAAGCTATGCCGCCTCGGCCCTGCAAAAGGAATCATTACATTAGAATTGAATAGTGGTGACATAACAGACATTCACGCCGGCCTCTACAATATGGTATTGATCAGAACAGAGGACTTTGTTGTTGGTGTTCCAGATTATTATATAGAGCGACCACTCTACAGTGACTATGATGATAACGTAGCCATGGAGATTGAGATAACAGAACAGGCACTTAAATCTCCTGTCCCGAGTGTAACTTTATTACCGCAGGATTGGACACCAGACATTTTATCACCACTCTCTGCCGGCCCACGTCCATGCTTCTATACACAGCGAATCCCAGGCGGTCGTGTTCTCAATCATAAAGAGTCTGTACAATCGTTCTCGACGTATACTGAAAACTTTACAGGTATTCTAGAAATTTGGGGAACACTTGAGGAAACACCCGAACCGTATTTAGATGATACAAGGTGGTTTAAGATTTTCCCATCAACAATGTCTCAAGACATCGAGTTTATCGGGTACACAGGTACTCAGGCTTGGACATTTTCGGCAAACTTTATGTGGTTAAAGTTTAGATATTTCCCTAGCCAGGAAGTTTTAGATCCCGGGATTATGTCAAAGTTAATTGTTCGAACATAATTGATTTTCAATAGAGAATCTGTTATAGTTGTGCAATGATTATCGAAGTATTAAAAGATGCTATCCTTCAGAATATAGGTCCGCTAAGGCAGGCCCCCAAAGGTTGGCACAAGAGAAATTGCCCTCTGTGTCATACACAAGGACACGGCAAAGATACTCGTAATCGATTTGGAATTCAATTTAATCCACAGTCTATAGCCATGAATTGCTTTAACTGTGGATTTTCTGCTGGATACACTGAAGGTAAAGAATTATCAAAGGCTTTTAAATTTTTTCTAGGGCAACTCAATATAAATCAAAAATTCATTGAACAAATTGAGTTTGAGATATTTAAACAGAAGAATCAGATACGCAGCATTAGAGAGGGTGACGAAGAAGTAAAAATCGAGGATAAGGAGAGTAGGTTCAAGGCACTATTTCAAAAATGGCAACCAATGGATCTTCCGCCTGATACAATGAGAGTAACGGAATGGTTAGACGCAGGGTTAGATGATAGAGAATTTCTGGAAGTAGTTAATTATGCAGTAGGTAGACGGTTGTATGATCTAGATAAGTTCTATTGGTCCCCTCTGAAAGAGCATAATCTAAACCAACGTCTATTGATACCATATTATTATAAGGGAAAGATTGTGGGGTTTACGTCTAGACTTTACTACGAAGTACCTGACAAATCCATACCAAAATATTATCAACAGTGCCCGCCCGATTTTGTCTATAACCTCGACAGTCAGCAAGGTTGGTCGCGTAAATATGCACTTGTTACCGAGGGTGTTTTAGATGCTATGGTTATAGATGGCATAAGTATACTAGGTGAAATAGGACAATCTAAAATCGATATCATAAACAGATTGCAGAAGCAGGTAATTGTTTGTCCAGACAGAGATAAAAAAGGATGGGACCTAGTTGAGGTTGCTATAGATAATGACTGGGCTGTTTCCTTCCCGAAGTGGGACGCAGATATTAAAGATGCAGCAAAAGCAGCAGAAAAATATGGAAGGTTACTTACTACACACTCCATAATTTCATCTGCTGTTTCGGGTAAGGATAAGATACAATTAAAATGGCGAATAGAACAGTATGAGCGACAGAGACGACGCTAGCGAAATTAATGATTATAGCAAGGACATAGAGGATTTATTCATCAGTTTTATGATGAGTAATAAAGACCTGTTTGTTCGCTGTAAAGGCATTATTAAATCAACGTACTTCGATGACAGGCAGAATAGGGATACGATAGCATTTATCGAAGGATACAGCACGGCTTTCTCTATTATTCCGTCACTTGACGAAATTAAAGCAGTCACGAAGAAAGATATTAGAATCATGGAGGTCGACGCGGCCGTACATGATAAATGGTTCTTACGAGAATTTGAAAAGTTTTGCAAACACAAGGCACTGAGGGATGCAATCTTAGCATCACCCGAAATGCTTGACCAGGGCAGGTACGGTGAAGTCGAAGCTACAATTAAGGCCGCCGTACAAATTGCATTAGTTAAAGACCTGGGACTTGATTATTTTGCAGATCCAAAGACGCGACTCGAAGCTCTTAAAGAAAATAAAGGTCAGTGCTCTACTGGCTGGAAATCTGTTGATGATAAGTTATTTGGCGGGTTAAACAGAGGAGAGATTACAATCTTCGCCGGTCAATCCGGTGCAGGTAAATCACTGTTCTTGCAGAATCTTGCGGTAAATTGGGCAATGGCAGGTCTGAATGTTGTATACCTTTCGTTAGAGCTTAGTGAAAAGTTATGTGCAATGCGTGTTGATGCAATGATTACAGGATACGAGACACGAGATGTTATGCGTAATATCGACGACGTCCATATGAAAATTCGTGCAACCCAGCAGAAGCATCAAGGGTCCTTACGTATTAAACAGATGCCCAACGGCTGTACGACTAATGATCTTAGGGCATTTATTAAAGAGTATGAAATTCATTCGGGCAAGAAGGTAGACGCAATTTTAGTTGACTATTTGGACTTGATGTCACCGATGAGCAAGAAGATCTCAGCAGAGAACTTATTTGTTAAGGACAAATATGTTACCGAAGAATTGCGTAACCTGGCTGTTGAACTTGACATAATTACTGTATCGGCATCGCAGCTTAATCGTGGATCATATGAAGAAATTGAGTTCGACCCGAGTCACATTGCAGGCGGTATTTCAAAGGTGAATACAGCAGATAATGTAATCGGTATTTTTACCAGCGCAGCAATGAAAGAGGGCGGTAGATATCAAATTCAGTTTATGAAGACACGTTCGAGTTCTGGTGTAGGTTCTAAAGTTGATCTTGCATTCAACAATAGAAGCTTAAGGATTAGTGATCTAGAGGAAGATGCTGATAACGCAATTACGGCAACATCTAAGAATATCTATGAGCAGCTTAAGAAGAAGAGTGTAGTTCGTTCCGGGGAGAAGCTTGATGCAGAATCTGGGGAAATTACTAAATTTACACAGAATGATACAAAGGTTGACCCATTAGAAGGGGCCGCCGCAATTAGGGCGTTCTTGAAGAAAAGATAAAATATTGAATTGTCTGATAAATAGCTAAAGCACCGGAGACTATAAATTGTCAATTAACCGCAGAAGTCGATCAATTCTTGAAGAAATTAGCGCCTATGTCCCTCAAAAAAGCAAGGAAGAGCTTATTGAGGCTAGAGCACAGCATATTATAGTTTCGGCTATTAACCTGCTCGAATCCATTGACGAATCTTTTTCACCAGAGGAAGCTGAAGCCCTTAAAAAGAGGTTTGTATCTAGCATACGCGGCGCCGATCCCAATCGATTTACACGTATGGTAAAACGTATTAAGACGGGCAGCGAAGAGGACGAGTGATATAATGCCCGTCGACAGTAAGCAGTTAACGAGAGAATGGATTCGTTTTTTAAAGAACAACCAGATAGCAGTCTCGTCCTCCGAAAATCCGGGGAGACTTGATTATAAAAGAACGGTGTCCTCAGAAGACCTCTCCCGATTCTTAGAAGTTAAGACTGATTTTTCCGAAGAAGATGTCAGCAATGCCATCCACATGGTCCTTGCTAAAAAAGCCCAGGGTGCAACACCAAAGAAGCTACAGAAGCCCAGTTCTAGTGCAATTGCAGTGCGGCCGCCAGAAAGAATGGCACCCTTGCAGATACAGGGCAACAAACCTCCGCCAAAGAAGCGATTTAGTAAAGATAATGCAACTGATATCGAATATAGAGATATCAATGAGGCACTTGTAGACGACGCCGGGTACACACTCGATGAAGATGATGTTGAATTAATTTTTTCTATACTAACTTCGAAGGTGCCAGCCGCATCAAAGTCGAGAAGTGATACACCTGCGAAACCACAACAGTCACCGGAAGAGAATGAGGCAAAGAAGTTTGAGGAACTGAATAAGCTACGAAGACTCATTAGAGAGACGTTAACTACAGCACAAAGAAAGGCACTGTGGAGGGCACTCAAGGATGCGTAAAATAGTCGAATCAGAGATTACTCCACCAGATATTAAGGCAATTTTTAAGGGTGCAGCCGATCTTCGAAATAAACCATCGGGATTTGGAAAGATATTTAAGAGCCTACGGAAGGACAAAATTGAAGTATCTGATCTACAGCAAGCATGGAAATCCGAGGGTTTTCCGGATGACACACGCGATATAGAGCGTATACTTGCAGGGTTCGGGTTTGACAAGAAGGAAATAAATCGAGTATTTTCTGATGTCTTTGGTAAAACCGACGATGATGGATATCAGGAACCAGTAGCAAGCCCGACCATTATGAAAATTGCCACATATGCAAAGAAGAACGGTTTAGCTGATTCGTTAATTGCATTTATGGAAAAGGAATTTGCTGACGAGCTAGGTTTAGGCAAGAAAATAACAACCGAAGATATAAGATCAATCTTTCAGCAAATAGCCCAAACTGACAGACCGAACAGGCAATTCCTAATTAGGGAACAAGAACAGACACACCTCGGCCGAAAGAGAAAATGATTATAAATGAAATATCAAAGGGCATAACACACATAGAAGATCTTAGTGTAAATGAGTTTCTGCATACACTGAGGTGTATTCATGAATTTGAGATTACCGAGAAAGTAGATGGTGCTCAAATTCTGTTTGGTATAGATGAAGGGGGGTTTTATACCTCTAGAGAAGCAAAAGGCGGTAGCCGCATCTATAATGCTGACGATTACGGCATAGTATTTCAATCGACGTACATGCGTTCAGCACATTCGTTATTGGAACAAGCATTGCCGCAGTTGAAGGCAGCCGGATTAAAACGGGGTGATCAAGTTGAGGCAGAGGTATTATACGGAGAACTTCCGAATGTAGTTCCGTACTCTGCAGATACAAACTATCTAATCTTCTTGCGTACCACCGAGGGTAGTGTAGATATTGGTCGTTTAAAGCAGAAGCTTAATGGTCAATCACTTTCCGTAACCCTCGAGTCGCCATATACGGACAACGGGCGTACGATTAATCTAAGAGAAGAAACCAAAAATTGGATGTTTTCTCGCGCCCCGCAAATTCATATTGATGTTGACGGGTTTCTTTATGCAATTCAGCACGATGTCTATAAACTAACAAAATTCTTACGTCAACCGTCGGGCATCAACGGTCAGCCTAATTACGTTATAGAAGAAACAGTCCTAAACAGGAAACCGGATTGGTGTGATTCCGATAATTGGAAGGCCATTAAAGAAGCTGTCAAGGAGCGCAGGGCAGAAATTAAGAAAACTATACAGGAAGAGATGGTACCGGTTATTAAAAATGCCTTGCTTGATCAATTGGTGCGTTCACGTCACAGTGAGTACGGACCTCTTTTAGAAGACGGAGGCTGGATTGAGGGTGTTGTTCTTAGACACAAGACCAGCGGAAAGATGGTAAAGATTGTAGATAAAGATGTTTTTGGAGTAATCAGAGAATTCGCCTGGGAAGTCCGTAACAGGCTAACAGAGAAAGCCCGAAGTACCGATGGTAATTTAAGTTTTATTGGCAATTTACAGGTACATATGGCAATTGCATTGGGTCATCCCGAGTTAGGTACCATGCAGGCAAAAAACTATCTACGTAAGGCTGGTACGATTACTGAAGAACGTCTTTTAAATTTATCTAGTGGTATAAATATTAATTCAGTTCCAGTCTATTGGTTAAATCTGCTTGAGCAGAAGCAGGTTGAATTAGAAAGAGAATTAGATAAATACGAGAGTGAAAAAGCTAATTATAGAATTAGTATAATGAATAATTCTAGGCAGATTGGCTATTCATCTGGTATTGATAGACGTACAAAAGAAACATTTGCTTCCTTGTTTGAACAAATTTCAACTTTAAAACAACAGGTAGCAGATGTTAAGACTCCCGAGGATTTAATACAGATCCTTGTGGGCAAACAGTTAGGTGATATTTGACATGAGACTAGATGAGATCGTAACATTAAATGACGTGCTAAAAGCAGATCAGTATATGAAAATACTCGGTATGATAAAAACACGGGCTGGTAACGATATTAATGTGACTCGTATTAAAAATCAAGTTATACAATCATGGAAAAAAGGAATGAAGAATCGTAAGCATTACGATGACCTCCTATCAAAGATTGATATAAGCCTTAACGACCTAATCAAATAATGAAACTTAACTATAAAACACCGCCAAAGACCTTGGCGGGCTCCGCTTTGCCTGGATGTAGTGTAATACTGAAAGATGAGGTTGCGGAGACACTAACCAATTTATCTAATGATTTGGACATGCCCTTTGACTTTAATGAGTTTGTTGTAGGATCCACAGGTAAAAGAGATTATTCCGGCGACCTCGATGTTGTTGTCGATAATGCCCGATGGGGGCACGGTGTTCTAGCCTTTAAGAGTAATTTAGAGGAAGTATTCGGAAAAGAGAATGTTGCCAGGCACGGCGACATGCTTCACCTAAAATATCCTATAGCTGGTCGCAATTCAAAGGATCCTGCATTTGTTCAGGTTGACTTTTTATTCGGGGATTATAAGTGGTTGAAGTTTTATCATTTCAGTGATGACAAGTCTGCATATAAAGGAGCACATAGGAATCTATTAATAGCAGCTATTTGTTCAGAGATCGATATTTCGCCATGCTATGAGAATTGTACGGCCGAATTAGATGTTGTTGAATTACAGAAACCATTTATGTGGGATGTTAGGCACACAAATTACCTCAAATGGAGATGGGGACCTACTGGTTTCTCCAGAATCCACAGAAGAAAGGTAAAGGACAAACACGGGCACTGGTCAAAGAAACCAGAAGACACTATTATTGCAGGACCTTTCTTTGATTCGGCAACAATTATTGATATTCTATTTCCGGGATACAGAAATGAACATGCGCTGGATTCGCTTGAAACAATAATGACTTCTGTAAAAGAGAACTACGGGATGGTGGAACAAGAAAAGGTTTGGCGCCGAGCCGCCATGCACTTTTATGATTGGCCGGACGGGAGAAACTTCAGCTATCCTTCTGAAATTAGCAAATATTTTCAGCCAGATGATAAATAAGTTTATGAATAGGATTAACCTATCACAAATTTAAGGAGTAATTTATCATGACAGTAAAAGTACACGGTGCCGCATATGCAGGCATTTGGGTTGAAAAGCAAGTTACATTTGTAAAGCTTACTTTCGACAAAGATATCAGGGCATTGGCTGCCGCTGATCTATTAGTTCTCGGAACAGCAACACCGGCCGGCGCTGGCACTGTTGCCGATTCGTCTTTTGCGGTTGTCGAGAGCGTATTAGTTAGCGCCCTTAAGACACTTGCAACACGTTCGACAATTCTTGCAATCAGCAATTCCGTTGACGGACTCTCGTACGACGTTATGCTCGGCCATGCAGCTTCATGGTTCGCAAACAATGCAGGCCTTATCACCTCTGTATCTATTCCAGTTGTCGGAGCGCAGGCTGTAGTAACAACCGCAGGTGTAGCACCAACAGACGTAGTTGGTCAGCTTGTTAGCGTTGTTGACGGTGCAGTTACGTTTGTTATGGAATTTGCACATATGGACGGCACAATGCCAGTAGCTACACTAGCTAATGGCGGATTGGCAATTGGTCCAGGTGCCACACCAGGCAACGAGCCATCGCCAGGAAATACACCAACAGGTGCCCCAGGATATTATCCTGTTAACCTTCCATTCTAATAGAATTGGTGGCAAGAAAAGCAGCTTCGGCTGCTTTTTTGTTGACTAAAATTTCTGTATTGTGATAAATACATCAACATTGTAGGAGATACCAAAATGGTTTTCAGAGTCAACGGCGGCATCATCAATGATCAAACATTGACCGGTGGCATGAGATTTTTTAAGATTACAGGACCTTTCGCATGGACTGTATCAGATGGTTCTGTGAACCTTCCAGTAGTCTTTAATGGTGGTGATCCACTTATTACATCATATTTCGTTGTAGGCGCAGATAGGCCGGTACCTAGTAGTGCAGCCGAATTAGTCCTCAAGGAAATTAGTAAACAGGCTGATATTGTCCTAATTGGGTTAATGCCTGCTAATTACGGTGCAACAACCGAGCTTCATATTGGTGTATCAGCATCGGCCTTTGGTTGGGGATCGGATGATCCTCCGTACAGTGTTCCTCCAGCAAACGCAGATGAAAAGCAACTTCCTGTGGTGCCTACAGGCGCACAGGTTCAAATGCAGGCAGCGTTGCAAGCATTACCACCGGCAACAGTTTATATTACTGTAGGCGCACCAGATCCGTTGGCAGTGCCAGTTTCGGCAGTAGCAAACTTCGCGGCAGTAACAGTTACTGAAGTTTCGTTCTCGTTAGGCACTTCGACATACTACACATTAGCGTAATTTTGTAGATAAAGAAACAGGGTCTGCGGACCCTTTTCTTTTGATCTCAACTTCTGGAATTCTTGATAAATATAGAAAATATCTAAGGAAAGATAATATGCCAGTAAGACAATCAGGTGGCGTTTTTGACGAGCAGGTTCTAACCGGGTCACT
>Ga0209492_1000337_pt1 | contig 14774 bp, 15 predicted proteins | sample PPLLak12cMay2015_FD_187253 | JGI IMG/M metagenome (GOLD analysis project Ga0209492, IMG submission 187253) | Freshwater sediment microbial communities from Prairie Pothole Lake near Jamestown, North Dakota, USA - PPLs Lake P7 Core (1) Depth... | ecosystem: Environmental > Aquatic > Freshwater >... | reverse complement strand
CTTTGTATCTGAGACATGGGAGGAAATTACTCCTGAGAAAGAGGAGCGAATAAGGTCTTTTTTTAGTATCAGCCCGGAAGAGCTTGCTATGGTCGGCAGTGAAAGGATTGTTGATCTTGTACTTGAACGTATTGCCCTTCTTGAAGTCTACCGTTAGAACGAACCTTAACTGCAATTCTATTCCGGTATGGAATTTTTATCTAAGAAAAGAAGACCTTTTATGACATTATACGGTTATTAAGGAACGATTAAATTCATGGGTGTCAATGACCACATAGCTGTAAAACAGTATTGAAACCTTCTCCGTTTTAAAAGAAAGATCATTCACCCATTCCAGTCATTTATTTGCATGAGAAAGGATATGTGCTATCTCAGGAATGATTAATTCGTTTGTCGCAAGGGTTACCGCAGGAGTTGAACCTGGAATGCAGAAGATTGCCTTCTTATGACAGATCCCTGCCAATGCACGGGAAAGCATCGAAGATGCACCAATTTCCTGATAACTTTTCAATCGAAAGAGTTCTCCGAATCCATCAATTTTTTTTTCAAGAAGGGGCAGAACAGCTTCAATCGTGCAATCATCATGAGTAAGGCCCGTCCCACCATTGATAACAATACAGTTCGATTTTGCCATTGACCGATAGACCTCAGACCGTATTTTTTCAATAAGATCTGGCACGATAACGTAATGAGCAACAGGAATTTCTGCTTTTTTCAATAACTCATTGATAGTTCTTCCACTCGTATCATTTTCTTTGGTCCTCGTACTTGAAACAGTGATAATAGCAGCAACGATATGAATTGGTGAAATATGTTTTTGATCCATCGTAAAAAATTATCTTATTTTTTCCGCTTTAATAATCTCTGATTCAGACGAGATGTTGCTTTGGAAGAGACCCCATCATTTCCAATGGAGATTCTGATAATTGTGGACTTTAATTAAGAAAAACTTCGGAATAATTTTATTTCAATGCTTTTATATAGTAATAAATATAAAATCTAACTGAGATTATTCTTTTAATTTATTTGATTATAAGTCTGAAATATTCCCTACTTCCACACGAAACAAAGGGGGGTCCCCCATCGGACTATATATCATTATGATTTAAATAAGAGAATTAGTGATAAAGAAAAATAAATTTGAATTATTAAAATATTAAGAAACAAATGTGAAGATTTGGGCTTTGATCTCGATTTTGTTTATAAATCGGGCGAACTCCACTGGAAGAGAAGGGGTTTATAAACAGTATAAACCGATCGTTTTTTAGTCTCAGGTCACTAAGTTTCAGCTCCTTAGTGTAACTATGCCTGAACCAGAAGATCCATCTACCGGGTTATTTAAAAAATACCTTGCGAATAACAAGATATTCCGCGACCGTGAAGTGCTCCGCCATTCGTACCGCCCTCAGATACTCCCTCATCGCAAACCTCAGATAGATAATGTAGCTTCAATACTGGCACCATCTCTGCGTAATGAAACTCCTTCAAATATTCTCATCTACGGGAAGACTGGTACCGGAAAGACAGCATGTGTCCGATATGTAGGTTCTGAACTTGAAAAGGCAAGCAGTAAGATGGGTACTGTCTGCCGGATCGTTCACCTGAACTGTGAAGTGATCGATACCCAGTACAGGGTTCTTGCCCAGATAGCAAAAAACATTGATGGTATAGACGAAGTTGGCAGCGATAAAATCCGTACGCATATCCCCATGACAGGCTGGCCAACGGACCAGGTGTATGCCGAGCTGAAAAATCAACTGGAAGCCGGAGGGGGTGTGCTGGTAATTGTACTCGATGAAATTGATAAGCTAGTTAAAAAAAGTGGTGATGATACCCTCTACAATCTTACGCGGATAAACTCCGATCTAAAAAACTCCAAAGTAAGTATTATTGGCATTTCAAATGATCTGAGTTTTAAAGATTTTCTCGATCCACGGGTACTTTCATCTCTTTCCGAGGAGGAGATTGTTTTCCCACCTTATAATGCGCCTCAGCTTGTCGATATCCTTGCCCAAAGGTCAGATGCGGCATTTGTTGCGGGTGCCATAGCAGAAGGTGTCATCCCCTTATGCTCTGCTCTTGCAGCGCAGGAACATGGGGATGCCCGGCGTGCTCTTGATTTATTAAGAATTTCCGGCGAACTTGCAGACCGTGATGAGTCTACCCAGGTTACTGAAGAGCATGTAAAACAGGCCCAGGCAAAGATAGAAACTGATAGCATGATTGAATGTATTGCGACACTTCCCACACAGAGCAAGCTTATCCTCTTTTCGATGCTCATACTCGAACAGCTCGGACAGAATATCTTTACAAGCGGGGAAGTATCACGTATTTATCAGGACATTGCCCCGAGCATTGAACTGGATGTACTTACGCATCGGCGCATCACCGATCTCATCTCTGAGTTGAACATGCTCGGTGTGATAAATACCCGTGTGGTAAGCCGTGGCCGGTATGGCAGAACAAAAGAGATGTGGTTTGACTCGAACACAGCTAAGATTCGCGAAGTAGTGCTCAAGGATCCGCGACTGAACGGACTAAAAGACCTTGACGTGAAACAAATGGAATCCAAATGGTTAAAAACATGGTTCAGGTGAGGAGTTATGGACGAAAAAGATCATGAAATCCTTCGCATTCTTGAGGATAACAGCCGGCTTTCAGCGCAGGAAATTGGTATGATGACCTGTCTTACTGCGGTAGAAACAGAGGCTCGAATACATGCACTCGAGACTGCCGGAGTAATCCGTAAATATACTGCTGTCATCAACTGGGAGCTGGCAGGCAATGGGGAAGTCTCGTCCATCATCGAACTCAAGGTCAGCCCGGAACGCGATTATGGTTATGACAGGATAGCAGAACGGCTTTCGCGGTTCAGGCAGGTGAAATCCCTGCGTCTCATGACCGGTACCTATGATCTCCAGCTTCTGGTAACTGGCAGGAATATGCAGGAAGTATCCCGTTTTGTCTCTGAACATGTAGCCCCTATGGACAGGATTCGCGAAACTGCGACCCATATCATTATGAAATCATATAAGGAAAATGGCAACATTCTTTTTGAACAACAGGAAGCAGAACGCCTTCCCTACTCTTTCTAAGGTGAGATTATGCGGAATTTTATTTCTGAACGTGCACGGACCATCCCGCCATCGGGAATCAGAAAATTCTTCGATCTTGCTCTCACGATGGAGGATGTTATATCCCTTGGTGTAGGGGAGCCTGATTTTCGTACGCCCTGGAATATCTGCGAATCAAGCATTTACTCCATTGAGCAGGGTATAACCTCCTACACTCCCAATAAAGGGCTGCCTGTACTCCGGGAAGTCCTCTCAAACTATCTGAAACAGCATTATGGTCTTACCTACAATGCCGATGATGAAATTATTATCACGAGCGGGGTATCAGAAGCCCTCGATATTGCAATCCGTGCAATAGTTGATCCCGGTGATGAGGTGATTATCGCACAACCGAGTTACGTCTCTTATGCCCCGTGTGTGACACTGGCAGGAGGCAAACCGGTTCCTGTTGAATGCACAGAATCTGATAAATTCAGACTCAATCCGGATGCCCTCCAGGAAAAGATTACCCCAAAAACAAAAGCCCTCATGATTAATTTCCCGAATAATCCGACGGGGGCAGTGATGAACCGGAAAGATCTTGAAGCAATCGCTGATATTGTCACAGATAATGATCTTTTACTTGTCACTGACGAAGTATACGCAGAACTTACTTACGAAGGAAGTCATATCGCCGCTGCCACTGTTGGCGATCTTTGGGAGAGAACTATTACGCTCAACGGCTTTTCCAAGGCATATGCAATGACAGGATGGCGTGTGGGGTATCTCTGCGCTCCAAAAGATCTCTGTGAAACCATCCTGAAGATCCACCAGTATGTTATGCTCTGCGCACCCGTTATGGGTCAGGTAGGTGCGTTGGAAGCTCTCCGATCTGCAGAAGAAGATAAGAATAATATGGTGAATGAGTACCGGTTGAGACGTAATATGTTTGTCGCAGGATTAAATCGCATCGGCCTCTCCACACATATTCCGGAAGGTGCATTCTATGCGTTTCCTACGGTGAAAGGCACCGGACTTTCGGATACGGAGTTTGCAGAGCGACTATTAAAAGAGCAGCGGGTAGCTGTTGTACCCGGGAGCGTATTTGGCGTGGGGGGGGAATCCCATCTCCGCTGTGCGTATGCGGTCTCAAGAAAGCAGCTTAATGAGGCTCTAGCCCGTATGGAAATGCTCCTCAACAGTCTCTGATTCCGCGGAAAAAATTCTTCAGAGCCTGGTTATCCTGTGATATAAAATTACGATCTCAGGATACTTTATTTTGCAACTTGATCAATACTACTTGATATTACAATGAGCTGTACAATCATCGTTGGTGGATTTTTTGGGGATGAAGGAAAAGGTAAGATTGTTGCCCATATTGCATGTAATGACAAACCTGTAATCATCTCCCGCGGTGGTGTGGGGCCAAATGCCGGGCACACTGTTCAGGTCGGAGAACGCGAATATGGTGTCAGAATGGTTCCTTCCGGTTTTGTTTACAAGGGAGCGAAACTCTGTATAGGCAGTGGTGTCCTTGTCGACCCCCGCGTTCTGAAACAGGAAGTCGATATGCTCGATGTGAAAGGGCGGATATTTGTTGATAAACGCTGTGGTATAATTACTGAAGATCACATCAGGCGTGATAAAGGAAGTGCCCACCTGTCCAAAAAGATTGGAAGCACGGGATCGGGATGCGGGCCCGCAAACTCGGACCGGGTAATGCGTATCTCGCCGCAGGCAAAAGATGTACCGGAGCTTGCTGAATACATGCTTGACGTCCCCAAAGCGATTGATGACGAGCTGAAACAAGGTAATACCGTATTGCTTGAAGGAACGCAGGGTTTTGGGATCTCTCTCTATTATGGTACGTATCCTTTCGTTACAAGTAAAGACACCTCGGCGTCCCAGATTGCAGCCGATAATGGCGTAGGACCGACCAGAATTGATGATGTGATCGTGGTTTTCAAAGCATATCCGACCCGCGTCGGGGAAGGGCCATTCAGTACCGAGATGTCTTCTGAAAAATCAGATTCGATGGGTATCCAGGAATTTGGGACGGTCACCCACCGGAAGAGGCGTATCGGGGGCTGGGACGGAGATATGGCCAGGTACTCCGCAATGATCAACGGATGCACCCAGGCAGCGATTACCGGCATCGATCATGTGGATAAAACCTGTTTTGGAGTTACAGAGTATGGAAAGCTGACAAAAAAAGCTAAGACCTTTTTAAAGGTTGCGGAAGATGAAATTGGCAGCCCCATCACTCTGATTTCCACCGGACCCGAGATGACCCAGATTATCGATTTGAGGAATGAACTGGTATGAGACGGGCGCTCATGGATATTCTATGCTGCCCGGTGTGTAAAGGGGACCTTGTACTCAACGTCGAAGAAGAGAATGTAAATGAAATTCTGGAAGGTGAATTACTTTGCAGCGTATGCGAAGTAAGGTATCCAATCCACGACGGTATTCCCAATCTTCTTCCCCAGACGTCCAGAATAAAATAAGGAAAGGAGAAGGATGAATTTCCCGTTGTCATTCACGGTGCTGGCTGCTGCGGGTCAGGTTTCGCGTGACACTTCTTTTGAATTTTTCCTTAACCGGTTAGGAATCAATATAATTGAGGGTCCGAAGGAGAATATCTGGGGGGAAATTGGAAGCACCCTGCGGCTGATTTTTAAAAACCGCGGGGCTCCAACCCACATTACTATTTCATCCCCCAATTCCGGAATGTATACTGATTTTTTCCACGAAAACATGTATATCGTTGATGAAGCAGTCCTGTCGATTCCGTTACGTAAAGAGAGTCCTGAAGGGTTTTTTGATCTTGAGATTATTTCAGGATATGGGGGTGTAAAAACATCCCTTCACGTTGACGTTATTCAAGGTGTGCACGACCAGAAATCCTTGGTAAGGGATGAACCGCCGCTTCAGCCGGTTGCCCATGGGCGGCCCCATCCCCTGATGATCATGATGGGTATTGCGCTGATCCTCTTCAGTGCCTCGCTCTACACGAAAATTGAATTTCTCAATACAGCGTCCTTCATTATCCTTATTGTTGGTGCTCTTTACACATGGTACCGTCAGCAATAGAAGCAACCGTCCTTGTATTGGTTGCTGCTCTCGTCTTGGATCGTCTCATTGGCGATCCACATTCCTCCTGGCACCCTGTCGTTATCCTCGGGAGATTTATTGGATGGTGGGGGAATCCGGAAAAATATTCCCCAAACATCCAGCGATTTGCCGGTGTTGCTTTCTGGATCACTACCGCAACTCTGTTTGCCCTTCCGTTTTATTTGTTTGGTGCGGTTTCACCGTGGTATATTTATCTTCTCGCAGGGCCGTTCCTGCTCAAGAGTTGCTTTGCCTGGCGCGCTCTTGAAGAGCATACACTTGCCGTTGTAACTGCGTTGAAGGATGGGGTGGAAAACGGGAGGACGGAAGTGAAAATGCTGGTATCACGGGAAACGGGGAATCTCGGCCGCGAACAAATTCTTTCAGCTGGTTATGAATCGATGACGGAAAATATTACAGACAGTATTATCTCCCCGCTTTTTTACTTCTCCTTATTCGGACTTGCCGGGGCGTCGGTCTATCGGGCAGCTAATACGATGGATGCTATGTTGGGATATCGCGATGAACGGATACGATTAGGCTGGTGTTCGGCCCGCATGGATGACATACTTAATTTCATTCCCGCCAGAGTAACCGTATTGCTCCTTCTTCTCTATTTTACCCTCCTGGGAAGGTTTTCGGGAGCGGTACGTGTGATGCACCGTGATGGCCATAAACGCCCTGGTTTTAATGGAGGCATTGTGATGGCGGCTATGGCAGGAGGAACCGGAGTTCGGTTCGAGAAGCCAGGAGTTTATAGCATCGGAAATGGTGAAAGGACACTTGATGAGGCAGGCCCCGACATCCTCCGCGCAGGCAGGTTTGTTGTTATTGCCTTTGTAGTACTTGCTTGTGGTACTCTGTTTTTATTGGGATCATTGATCAATAATATAGGCATATGAAGAACCAGCGGGTAAAGCGAGTGGGCATACAAAAAAGCGGTTCGGAACCCGGGCGTTTTAAAATGGAAGAGCTCCGGTTCGGGACTGAGCTCCTCAAACGGGGTTTTGCATCCATGCAGAAAGGAGGCGTGATCATGGATGTAGTCGATGCCAGTCAGGCCAGGATTGCCGAAGAGGCAGGTGCCGTCGCTGTTATGTCGCTGGAACGAGTACCTTCTGATATCCGGAAAATGGGGGGTGTCGCACGAATGGCGGATCCGGAGAAGGTTCTTGAGATTATTGATGCGGTTTCTATACCGGTTATGGGAAAGGTGAGGATCGGCCATTTTGTGGAAGCCCAGGTCCTGGAAACCCTTGGTGTCGATATGATTGATGAAAGTGAAGTCCTGACACCGGCTGATGAGCAATACCATATCGATAAGAAATTGTTTAAAGTCCCCTTTGTCTGCGGTGCACGCGATCTGGGAGAGGCGCTCCGCAGGATACATGAGGGTGCGGCGATGATCCGTACCAAAGGCGAGGCAGGGACCGGGAATGTGGTCGAGGCGGTCCGCCATATGCGTACTATCATGGGAGAAATACGAATGCTGAAAGGCATGGATAATCAGGAAATGACCGATTATGCCCGGGAGATAGAAGCTCCTGCAGAACTCGTTATTGAGTGTTCAGAGCGTGGCCGCTTACCCGTCGTGAATTTCTCTGCCGGTGGTATTGCCACCCCATCGGACGCAGCGATGATGATGCAGCTGGGTGCTGACGGGGTTTTTGTCGGATCCGGCATTTTCAAATCTTCAAGTCCCGAACGGATGGCCAGGGCAATTGTGGAAGCGGTAAATCACTTCAATAATGCTGAGGTAATTGCCCGGGTAAGCAATGGTCTCGGGGATGCCATGCCCGGACTTGATGTGCACACACTCAGGGACGATGAGGTGCTGCAAACCCGTGGACGTTAAGATTGGCGTACTCGCGCTCCAGGGTAATGTGAGCGAACATATCGATGCTTTCTGCCTCGCTCTTGATCGGTTAAAAAAAGGGGCCGGATCCGAGGTTTTTGAAGTAAGGTGCTCGGCGGATCTCGCACGATGCAGTGCACTTGCTATTCCCGGCGGAGAATCCACTACCATTTCCCGGCTCATTGACAAAAATCATCTTTACGAACCAATATGCAATTTTTGCGGAGGTATTTTTGCAACCTGTGCTGGTATGGTTCTCATGGCGACCGATGTAAATGATCCCCGCATCCACCCTCTGGGGCTCATAGAGATGGTTGTCGATCGGAATGCGTTTGGAAGGCAGCGGGAGTCCTTTGAAGCAGATATTCCTGTCAAAGGGATAAACGGTGGATCTTTCCATGCTATTTTCATCCGTGCGCCAATAGCTACGTCTGCAAGTGTTAATGTGAATGTGCTTGCACGGATAGATCAGGGCATTGTGGCTGTGGAGCAGGGAAAGCACATGGCATTTTCATTCCACCCGGAACTTGGCGGGGATACCCGGTTACATGAGCGGTTTTTGCGTAAGCAGGGAATCTGAAGATCTTGCACCTGAGCACAACACAGTTTATTGTGCAGATCTCTGGAATTATGCTCCCGAAATTATCTGATCTGATACATCCAAAGTATGTATAATATTTGAGTTGTCATTATAATCCTGTGGAAAATAATGCAGATGCATCCATAAATTCAGCACGGGTTGTTGACAGTATCCTATCGGCACGATACCTGCAAGACGGTGAAAAAACATTTGCGGATATCTGTCATCGCGTTGCATATGCCGTTGCAGACACACGTGAAGAAGCTGAAAAATTTTATAATATCATGGTCTCCCGGCGTTTCCTCCCGAATTCCCCAACATTGATGAACGCCGGAACGGATCTTGGCCAGTTAGCTGCATGTTTCGTCCTGCCGGTTCCTGATTCCATTAACGGCATCTTCGAAGCCATGAAAAATGGTGCGATTATCCATAAGACGGGAGGCGGAACGGGGTACAATTTCTCTCGTCTCAGACCCAAAGGATCTCCCGTACAATCTACCGATGGCGTTGCTTCAGGTCCAGTATCCTTTATGGGTATCTTTAATGCAGCAACCGATGTCATTAAACAGGGGGGACGCCGGCGAGGAGCCAACATGGGGATCCTGAATGTCTGGCATCCTGATATCCTTTCATTTATAGAGGCAAAATCGCAGGAAGGAGCGCTCTCGAATTTCAACATCTCAGTCATGGTTAATGACGAATTCATGGACCTCGTTTACCGGAAGATGTATGATACGGTATGGGTCGTCCATCCCTGTTCTTCTGAAGTGATAACGGTCGGCCGGATATGGTCGGCTGTTGTGGAGGGAATCTGGCAAAACGGGGAACCCGGATTACTTTTCCATGATGAGATAAACAGGTTCAACCCGACACCCCGGCTTGGGGATATCGATGCCACAAATCCGTGCGGGGAACAGCCACTGCTGCCCTTTGAAAGTTGTGTTCTTGGCAGCATCAACCTCGCTTCATTTGTCCAGAATGGGACTGTTAATGAATGCGAGCTGAAACAAACAGTTCGGACGGCGGTGATTTTTCTTGATAAAGTCATTGATAAAAATTTCTACCCAATCCCCGAGATAGAGGAAGCAACACGAAAGACGCGGAAAATAGGTCTGGGACTCATGGGTGTTCATGACGCACTCCTTATGGTGGGTCTCGAATACGATTCTCCGGAAGGAAGAACCTGGTGCGAAAGCATCATGCAATGTATTAACGACACTGCAGTTGACGCATCTCACATTCGTGCAGAACTACTGGGATCATTCCCTGCATGGGAAGATAGCAAGTGGAAAGGATTTCCGGTTAGGAATGCCACCCTGACATCTATAGCTCCTACCGGGACATTATCCCTGCTTTCCGGGTGCTCAAGTGGTATCGAACCGCTCTTTTCGTTTGCATACACACGGATGAATACTCTCGGGCAGTCATTTGTTATGGTTAATCCGATTTTCAGGGTAATGCTTGAGAAAAATCTTTCAGAAAGCGGTCTTTCGGAAGAAGAGCGGAAAAAACGCACGCAAGAAGCTATTTGCCATGTTCACGAAACCGGGACTATCCAGGATCTGCACTGGCTCCCTGTGGAATTCCGGTCACTCTTCAAGACTGCACTTGATATCCACTGGAAGGACCATATCCTGATGCAGGCAGCATTCCAGAGACATGTCCATGCCTCTATCAGTAAAACCATCAATATGCCGAATACCGCGACGAAGGAAGATTGTGCAGAAGCCCTCCTGATGGCATGGCAGTTAAAACTGAAGGGGATAACAGTTTACCGGTCGGGCAGCAGACAGAATGTGGTTCTCGCTCTTAAAGACACTCCTCCTGGTTCAGCTGAGAAAAAGCCAACAGGTTCCTGTAATCCCGATAAACGTTAACGATCTTATTCGCCCGTAGTCATCCTTTAAAGCCCGACGTATTTTCCTGAAACCAGCATCTTTATGAAACGGGAATCGTTCAAAGGATCCGCAGTCCTGTATTTAACTCCCTTCCTGCCACGATAGTATTTATTCACAACCCCGCAATACTAGTGAAAATAAATTACATGACAGGGTGTCATCGTGGATAAAGTTTTGATAATCGGTCACCGGCAGCCAGATACGGACTGCATCGCTAGCGTGATAGGTTACGCGGCGTTTAAAAATCAATCGGAGCCGGAAAAGTACCTTGCCGCACGCTGCGGTGAGCTGAATGCTGAGACGTGTTTTGCCCTCGAGATATTCGGTATAAAACCCCCCGTCCTGATTGACAGCGTGGAACCCCGCGTCTCTGATCTCAGGATTGCGCGTATCTGTGTGACTCAGGATATCCCCACACTTACTGTTGCCGCGCTCATGGATACACACGACATCCGGAACGTGCCGGTGACCGATGGCCATGGAAAGCTCCTCGGGGTGGTGGGTGAACACGGGCTTGCCCGTGCGTATGTCCACCAGCAGAAGATCGGGGAGCTTGCCCTTACACCGCTCCCTCTCGACAGCCTTGCAAGTATCCTTTCTGCCCGTGTGGTGGTAAAGGCGAGGGAAATACTCGGAGGGAGGGTTATTATCGCTCTTGATTCACCCGATATCAGCAGGACGAAGCTGACAGAAAATGATATCGCGGTGGTTGGCAATAACGAACCAATGCAGCTCGCACTGATTGCATCCGGCATCGCAGCCCTCATTATTTCGGACAAAGCCCCGGTGGGAGATCGGGTGATCCGCGAGGCTGAGGCGAAGGGAGTCTCGCTCCTCGTAACAAATCTCGATGCATTTGGAGTCGGGACGATGATCAACCTTTCCCTCCCGGCCTATATGGTAATGGAGACAGATATTCCCAGGCTTTCACTTTCCGACACTATAGTGCACGCAAAACAAATTGTCTATAATTCAAAGTTCCGTTCTGCATGCATTGTAGAAAAGGACGGAACCCTTCACGGTATCGTAACGAGGACATCGCTCCTTTCCGATGTGCACAGACCAATCATCCTCCTCGACCATAACGAGTTCACCCAGGCGGTGGATGGGATAGATGATGCAGATATTCTCGAGATTATTGACCATCACCGGCTCGGCGCCATTTCAACATTGAAGCCGGTGAAGTTTTTAAATAATCCTGTTGGTTCAACGTCGACAATTATTACGGAAAAATACCGGGATGCGGGGATCACACCGCCATCTGCTATCGCAGGGATCCTCCTCGCCGGTATCCTGTCAGATACGCTTGTTCTGAGGATGTCCACGACAACTATTGAAGACCGTGAGGCGGTTTCATATCTCGCACCTATTGCCGGTGTCGACCCTGGTACGTTCGGAACGAGACTGCTGGAGAAGGGAATGAACCTTGAAGGCACTACTATCGAGGAGCTTCTCATGCGGGACACGAAGCAGTATGAACTTTTTAAAAAGAAGGTTATCATTGCCCAGGTTATGGTCCCCACATTCGAGTTCCCTGATGTGAACGCCGATGAGATTCAAAAGGAACTCACCAGGCTGCGGGTTCAGAAGGGAGTGGACTTCTATCTGGGAATGTTCACAAGCGTCGTTGAAAACGGGAGCGAACTCTTCATTTCCACAGAGAATCCACTCCTCACAAAACTGGGGCTCCGTGACCAGCCTATCCGGCTTGCGAATATGATGTCCCGCAAAAAGGACCTCCTTCCCTGGTTTGGAGAAAAGCTCCGTCAAAGCTGAGTATCCCGAAATTATATGATCCGCAGGTGAGTTTTTCCTCCATACAATTCATCCGTTGAAACATCACCGGGCAAAGAGACCCCTGTAATCGCCCTTTTCTCCGGAAACTCTTCACATGCATGTTACTTTCCCGCATCCGCCGTTTCGTGATTGAACAACCCTAAAGTTCATGTGATCGTATGAACCTGTTCTGGTATGGACGTTCCCACGTTATTCGATATTATCCATTTCTGTGCTGCCATTCTCGGGTATGCAGGGGCGGTTCTGATCATCTACGGTGGGTTCCGGGCAATCGTCAGGGTGCTCTTTCTTGAATTTTCCAGACCGGCGTTTACCTATGACCAGACAAGGCGGGAATTTACCGACAAGATTGTCTTCGGGCTGGAATTTCTCATCGCAGGGGATATTCTCTCCACACTGCTTTCCCCGACCCAGCAGGATTTAATCAATCTCGCCGTTGTCGTGGTAATCAGGACGGTGCTTGGTTATTTCCTCTCGAAAGAAACACCTGAATCCGTTCAAAGCTGACAATATCATCCCATTTTTTGGGGTTATAACGCTATTCTGACAACAGGATTTGATCAATTTTCACTGCGTGCGGTAAGTAAAAATTGGGCAGTGACTTGTGTAAAACTTGTGCATCTTTTCAAAATGGAATCATCAATTCGAACGAGTATGAATATTATGGCTCTGTAGAAACACACACGAACGGGAGTTCACACCCGAACCATGAAAATCATTAAACCATGTAATTCTATGAGGGATCCCCGCCTCAGGGCCTCTCCGAGGCACGGCGGGGCAGTGCGGTGTTTACAAAAATGCTTATAGGCACTGATCCGCCGCGGGGGCGCCCAGTCGGGGGCGAAGGGGTTCATCGCAAATAATTATGAGGAATAAACATTCCATTACACACATCTGTTTAATTTAATTTCATGGGAAATCCTGTTTTAATGAGCAATCTCACCGAAGACCAGGCCGGATGTTATTGTCATCCGGGGCTATTTTTTCCCGTCAAAAAACCCTGTGAGAATTCTGGTACACCGGAGCCTGCTATGAGCCCTGTTGTACCTTATTTCCCCAGCCCCCCGAATTTTAGAGGTCATTATTCGGAAAAATGCGGAACCGGGCCGGAATTATTCAACGGTTTCCGACGGGAACGGATGAGGTCGAATATAGCAATGTTACGAAGACCGAAAGCAGGATGGGATGTGGTTCGGGACGCAGCGGGCACCGGCCGGGGGATATTCCAGCATACTCCACGGGAGTCATCAGGGATAAAGAGGGATTCTACAGAGCAAATATTATATAAAAAAATTGCCGGGAGAACCTGGAGTTGAGCATTAGACGTTGCATAACACGATAAGAATACGCAGTGTCAGGTTTATTCAAACAAATGATTGGATCTATTTGGAATAAATACCGATCTTACATCAGGAAACGTAATCTTTTTTATTGACAAGCATATGGGGTTTTGAGATGATGTCAGAGTATCGGACGAAAAGGATCTGCAGGTGAAAATTCCTGGCTGAGGGATTACCCGTTTTAGAAGTACGAGCTTTTTTACCTACCACGTTAGAATGGTGTATGAAACAGTCCGAGGTTTGTGTATGGCCACCGATCCTGTCTGTATGATGATAGTGGATGAAGATGATGCGAAATACACCAGCACCTTTAAAAACAAGAAATATTACTTCTGCTGCAACTGGTGTAAGAAGAAGTTCGATGAGAATCCACGAAAATATTCACGGATAGCATGCGATCTCAATATTGAACCCGGTGGGGCATCGTGTTGAACAGTAACAATACGATACCTGGAACCGCACTTTTTTGAAGCATTGGACGAACTGATGCTGGTAACGTGGTTACTCCTTGTTGTGAATCTGCCAGCTCCGGTACTGTGGTGCAGCATCCTGCATGTCATTCCAGAGCCATACCATCCGGTCAGCAAACCACAATTTACCCAGATACGCCATCATGGTCCCAAACAGAGTAGACCAGAGATCAAATACGAGAACACCCCAAAGGATAAAGAACAACCCGATAGCAGCGACTGCTGAAAGAACGTTAGGAACCTTCTGGTGGTATGCCGGTACAGGAACAGCATCACGGTTCAGCCAGACCCGTTCTCCCAGCACTGCCTTTGACATCCAGTGATCGAGAGATTCGGGAGCCGGGAAGATACGGGGATTCAACCAGGTCCACAGGAGAGCAAGGGCAACAGGGATGACAGCCCACCACCCAAGCCAAAGCCGGCTCCAGAACGCTATGATGAGAAGAGGGAGTGCTGTATTGCGCAGAATCCCGCTCCACGGATTGGCGTGGCGGATCCAGGTTGTATCGTCCATCATGAACAATTGCGCGACCTTTCTCTCAAATGTCATTAACGCGTCACCGTTTCCGGCTCTTGCGATTCAGAAATTGCGACTCCTTTATCATCGTAGCCGCAATATTCACCGCGATATAACCAGTTCCGATACACAATAGGCGTGATCAGCGTG
>Ga0209492_1000336_pt1 | contig 14839 bp, 18 predicted proteins | sample PPLLak12cMay2015_FD_187253 | JGI IMG/M metagenome (GOLD analysis project Ga0209492, IMG submission 187253) | Freshwater sediment microbial communities from Prairie Pothole Lake near Jamestown, North Dakota, USA - PPLs Lake P7 Core (1) Depth... | ecosystem: Environmental > Aquatic > Freshwater >... | reverse complement strand
TAAAAAGCTAATCCTGCTACCATCGCATTCAATAAACGGAACGGGATATCTTGTGTGTTTACTGCATTTCCAGCATCTTGCATCCTGCGTAGTCGCCAGTAAACAAAGTAATAATAAGGTGCTTCGACTGTGCCTTGGTCTGGTGTAGGCCATATATTAATCTGTGGAGCTTTAGTAACTGTAGTTGCACCGTCAGGGTAAGTTGCTCCTGTGCGGCGGTTAATCCATACTTGAATTGGTCTACCTCGTGCATTCTTATTAGGGATTGTAGAGTAAGTCGATTCAGAGATACGAGAAATATTAATATCTACTTGATTTTGCCCTGTGCCTGTACGTACTACATGGTCAAGTAAATCAACAGTGTCTATAGGTAGGTCATAAGCAATTTGACCCGGTATAAGCGAAATGGGTACAGCACACTGTTCAATTGTCCATAAATTAATACCTCTGTTTGCAAACTCTACTAAGAGTAAGTTTAGAGAACGTCTAGCTGTGCGCATATCGTAACCGCTGCGAAGCTCTTGTCCGCAGCGCTCAAACGCCTCTTCTACGAGGTCACCTAAATCAAGGTTAAAGTTTGCTGTACCCGATGTTGTCATTATTTTTTACCTTTTCGTCCAGGTACTTTTTTAGGGTTAATGCACCCCATTCCGCGAGAGAATCTCATAAATATTTACCCTTTGTATGGCCTTTAGTTGCACAACCATCACCACGTTTAGAAGCCGATGTACGTGATGTACTACCACCCGATGCAAACTTTCTAGCTGGTACTTTCTTAGCAGGTTTAGGTGGACGTTTAGTCATGCCGCCTTTTTTGTACTCAGATTCTTCATTTTCAGGAGGTGTAAAAGCTTCATCAGGGTCAAAAGTTTCATGAGCACTAGGTATATGAGCTCCGTAATAAGCAGTACCTTTTGTAGAACCTCCTTCAGGATTAATCTTATCTACGATATCGCGAGATTCATTATATTTACTTGCTTTACGGCGAGCCTCTTGAATTTTTGATAAGTGCTCTGCTGTATCTTTTTTATATTTTTCATCTGAACCTTCTTTACCTTTTGCCCTTTCAATAGCATCCCATCTACCAGATCTTAAATCTATATCCGCATCTTTCTGAAGGCGGCGGTTAGATAAAGGTTTATCCATATCTAATTTACCATCGCCGTATTTCTGACGGTACTCATCGTTTCGATATATTTTTCCGTTTTTTACTGCATACGGTTCTCTTTTATCATCTTTTGCCATGACAGTCTCCTAAACCATTTTACCTTTAGTGTGACCTTTAGTTGCTACACCGTCTGCACGAGTAACACCGCCTTTAGCATAGCAAGAGCCACCCATAGCCATCATCTTACCTTTTGTGTGACCTTTAGTTACACAGCCATCACCACGAGTAACACCGCCTTTAGCCATGCACTTACCGCCGGATTTCATTTTTTTAGAGTCTTCCATCTTTTCACCTTTAGCGTATTGCTGAGGAGTGAGTTTACCAGACTTAATAGCTTTGCCTTCTTTAAGCTCTTCTTTGTACGTATCTTTACCTTTAAATAACTTTTTTAGATTAGTCACATTGCCACCTTCTTTAAATTTTTTGCCTTTGTCGGCTTGATTAAACTCTTTAGCTACACTTACTGGTATACCCGCTTTCTTTGCAAAGCTAGGGTTATGAGCGGCAGCTGCCATAAATTTTTTCTGTTTGAGTGATGTACTAGGCACCGCAGTTCCACCGTTTTAAAGAGGCTGCTTTGCGTGTAGGCTTACCATTCTCATCTTTCATAGGACCAGGCATACCACTCATACGAGCGCAGAAAGATTTACGTCTCCCTGCATCTTTTTTGGTTTTAGGGTTAGGTGCTGGCGCTTTTAAGTTAGAGCCAGTAGCCGCATTATATTTTGCACGACCTTTGGCTGTAAGACCTGCGCCCTTAGAGACGGGGAGCTTCTCACCTCTACCTACTGCTAATACTGGAGCTTTCTTTGCCATTTTATTTACCTGAAAAATGTTCAAACGCCCAGCCAACTAAACCACCAAAGGCTGCGCCTACACCACCCATAACCATTAAAACGTGCCATCCGCCTTTAGCTTCTGAAAGAGTTTTGCTTATCTCAGCAACGGAAGCTTTAAGTTCTTCCATATCTTTAACCAATTTGTCCATATCAGTTTGCAAGTGTTTAATCTCGTTTTCATGAACTGCAAGTTTAATTTGGTCGTCCATCATGGCTTACCCGTAAAAGATAGTCACGCCGGTTAAAGCCGCGCTAAGAGCCATATAAATTCCATCCTGAAATACAATACCTTCTTGAGGGATAGATACATAAAACGGAATTGGGTTTGTATTAGAAGGTAGGTCTATTTCACATAGAGTAGCTCCGGTAGCACTACCGTCTTTAAAAGTAACTGTAGCCGCTGTACTAGCAGCTGGTACCACTACAAACCCTTTAAGCCGCACTCGACTTCCGTAAAAACTGCCTGCCGTATTTCTATGCGCACTCTTGACATCATACTGCATACTCATAACTAATCTCCTATTTAAAAGGGGGGAGATAAACTCCCCCGCAGACTAATTACGCAGTTTGCGATGTTGGGTTATAAGTACCGTCAGATGAGCGAACAGTATACGTAACTTGAAGCGTCACAGACCCCGTAGTTAAAGTTGCTGCTTTAGTAGCTGTATAAGTAATAATTGCATCTGTAGTACCGACATTATTAAACAAAGATGTTACAGCATCAGCGGCAGTTGCAGCTGTCATATTAGCTGGAGCAGCGGGACCTGTAACAGTAGTAGCAGCTGTAACGTCAGTAGCACCAATACTTAACTTGACTGTTGTTGCACCACTAAATGTGGATGTAACGAAGTATTTAAAATACGTAATCATTGCCCCTGCTGGAAGCACAAACGCAGTACCAGTAAGCGAACTATTGATTGACGCGAAAGGTAGGGTAATAGTCTGAGTGACCTCAGTGGCGCCCATATTGTTGATAGTACCAGCAGTTGTGCCAGTTGTGTTAGGTACGGTTCCAAGTCTCCAAGGACCAAAGTGTGATGCTAAACCCATTTTAATCTCCAAATACACGTAAGATACGCAGTCTTGTGTAAAGCTTGCTAGGTCAATCTGCGCAAATAATTAAGTTCCTAGATATAGGCTGATAGTACACCAATTGGTTGATTATGCAACTATTTTATTGGCTCCTCTACCCATCTTTTTACGACCCTCTTCAGTTGACCATTTCATCTTCATTTCAATACGTTTCTTCTCATTTCTAATAAGTGCTCCGCACTCTGCACAGCCTGACCCTTTTCTAAATTGAGCCGCATATTGAGAGAACTCTCCGTGCGTAGGACATACACACCCTGTAATTCTATTTAACGCCCCTGTGTAGATGGCATTAGTAAAATCATACTTACTACGCACTTCTTCTGGAAACTTAGCTATCACTTCTTCTAAAGGAGTGTGTTCTTGTGGTCTGGCGTTACGCTTCATAGTCTCTTGAGCTTTACGTAATCCTTCTTCTGTATATACTCTAGGTGCTTTTTTAACACCTTTCTGAGCTTCACTTATTTTAATTTTTGTCTCATCAGAACGTGTTTTACCCTGCCAGTATTTTGAAGGGTTTGCCATTTTTGCAGTACTGATACGCTGTTTAGTTTCTTCTGTATGCTTTTTACCAATACGAGGGTCCGGTTGCGCTAACCTAGCTTTTCGCAATACACCCTTTTGGTCTTCAGACATAACTCTACCAAAGTTAGGGTGTAACTCCTTAGCTACTCCTCTCCACGGTGCGCCCGATCTAAGTCCATGATTGTAACAGTTTTCGTTACCTACCCATTCAGATAACCAAACATCTTCAGCTTTTTGTAATTCGTCTATACTACTTACTACTTCTACAACTTCAAAAACAAAACAATCCTCCCCGTATTTGTTCCATGCTGCCTGTAAATGAGCGCAGTGATGTTTGCTACTGCGCAGTTTATTTCTGTGTGTTCTAAACCTTTCACGTTTGTTACCTGTGCTTCCAACATAGAACTTTTGGTTAACAACATTTCTTATTCTGTAGATTACTGGTACTTTCATTTTAATGTCCGGTGTAAATTTAGTGAAACTTACTATATCACTTACCACACAGCGTGTAAACATTAATAATAAAAAAGGGTCTCCTAAGAGACCCTTAATATACCTAAGTAGTTGATTTTACTTAGTTTGAACCAGATGAACCATACATACCTAAGGGGTCAGACCAGCCGAAGCTGTAGCGTTCTCTTGCCTTGTATCTCATGTTGCCTGTATCAAAATCACTATCTGATGAAGTTACCAATGATTGACGCACGAAATGTTTCAAACCGTTTGGTACATCAGTAGTTAAGAACCACGCATTGGTGTCTGTTAAGAAGTTATTAACAGTGTAACCTTCTGGGATAGAACCGTTGTTTTTTAACGCGTTGATGTCGTTATCGGTTGTGCCTACACGTTGTTCTGTTTCGAGTAAACGAGTTGCAACGAATTGAAGTGCAGGTGGAACAATCAATTTTTTAGGTTTAGCAGCAATCAACAAACCACGTTCATCAGTCCATTGTGCGATTTGAATAACAGCCGCTTCTAAAGAAGTTTCGTTTAAATCAGCAGGAGTTGATGGGATGTTTGAGTTTGTGCCGCCAGACACTAATGAGTGCGAAGCTGAGAACAATGCTGAACCGTCACCGCCAGTATAAGCAGAGTTGAAGCCGTTGTTTAAAACAGCCGCCGCTTTTACTTGTTTGGTGTATGCCATAGCACGAGCCAACGCTTTTGTATAACGAGCAGACAATGAGTCGTACAAGTTATCTTCTACAGCTTCTTCAGTTAATGAGAAGCCAAGAGCAATTGTTTCGTGGTTATAGCGTGCAGTCCAAGCTTCTTGACCGGCTTCATACTGAATTGCAGAACCCTCTGATTTAACCGCCGCTGCAGCAAAACCTGAAAGTTTTGTTTCTTCTTCAAATGAACGCTCAGAAGATTCGATTTCATAAATTTCTTTATGTTGTTCACCGTAGCGTGCGTACTCTAAACCGAATAACGCGTTAAGGCCCGGTAATAACTCTTTTAATAGCTGTGCTCTAGAAATTGCCATTTTTTATTGCTCCTTAAGCGCCGTAGTATGAATGGATACCGAAGTTAATTTTAACTAGTACTTCTGGGTACTGAGTAATAACTAAGGTTGCAGAAGCAGGAATGGTCACGCCTGAAGCCGCGTTCATAACAAGAGATGTTGCCCCAACAGCATAGTTAGCTGTTAAAAATGACCCTGTTTGTACTAATTGACCGTTAGGTGCAATGAAAGATACATCCGAACCAACAACTAACGCTGAAGTCAATGCAGGGACAGTAATAGTTGTTGTTGTTGTTGAAGTGCTAGGAACAGAAGTAATAACCGCTGTTTCAGGTACTAAGTCAACAATACGGTATGCTAAACCTGTAGTAGGGGTTGCAGTAGGTGTAACAGCACCCACAGTAGAATTACCTGTGTTTACGTTAGCCGCAGCATCTGCACCAGCAACATTTAAGCCAACTAATGCTTGTGAACCTGAAGTAACTGTACCGCCTGCCGCAGACAACATAACTACTTTAAATACAGTATCTGGGTCATCAGTAACAACAGCTTCTGCATCACCAGCAAGTGTGCCTGCAGGCCAATACTGAGAGAATAACTTTTGTTTAGTTGTTGGGTTAGTGTATGAACAACCCAAGAAAATACCAGTAATTTGTTTACCTGTAGTTGCTGCAGCAATAGTAGCTCTAGTAATAGTACCAGACGCAATTACAACAGGGTCACCATAACCGATATTAGTGTTGTATCCGTATTGAATAGGGATGTTACGAGTAGAACCCGCAAAAACTTGACCCCCAATTAAATTTACAGGTTTTAACCCGTAAGGGGCTTGTACTGTAGGATAAGCCATTTTAACTCCTAAAATAATTAATTAAGTACCTTTACCAAAGGTAACTTTAGAGCTTCTCTCTTTAAAGATAGGCATTCTTGAGTCACTTTGGCGCATTAAATTATTATCTACAGCTTCTGCTTGCTGGCTTGTAATGTTAGCAAAGTGTTGTGCACGCTGCTCCATAAACTCAGCTGGAATCTTGCAAAGTAATAATCCGCCTACTTCGATATTGTCTTTAAAACGACTATTCGGGTCGGCTAACAGTCTAAATTTAGGTTGTTCGCTCATTGTAACGGGTTCCCAGCCTTGTCTTAGATTTGACGCTAAGTTGCTTGGGTCACTGTTATTTAATGTTGCTACGCGAATCCATCTATATGCAAACCCAGCCTCTTTGTCAGGCTCAGGGAGCAATTCTGGTTGCATCCACTGCTTAGGACGCTCCACAAGTGCACGGGTTTCTAGTTCACGAGTTGTTCTTGCATTTGTATTATCTGCCATTTTGGTTCTCCAAGGCTAAAGCTGCTTTCGCATATTGTTCAGGGGTTAAGCCAAATTTCTTTGCTAAGTTGACCTGGCTCTGAGTTAACTTTATCTTTGTTGCTGATGTACTTCTCGAAGCAGGTGCGACTACGTTTGAGGGTTTGCCCTTACTTGGTTTTCTATCTTCGGTTTCACCAAAATACTCGTTAAAACGTCTACGCATTGTTTTGTCCAATACGTTGTAATATTCTTTAGAGCCTACTGGTACGCCTTCGTCTACAAGTTTTGCATGGAGTCCAAGAGCTGCGCTGGTCATTTCTTTGTCTTTACCAAACCACTCATTTTTTTCTTGCCAATCCAAAGCCTTCTCGTCAGGCCGTGGAACTTGCGATTCCGCAGGGCGTTGTAGCCTTTCTTGCGCCTGTTGTACCTCATAATCAGGTGTTTGTAAAGCCCCTGTACGCATATTATGTGCTTGAGCCAGTTTTAGGGTGGCTAACTGCATTTGCTCTTGAGCTTCTACTACACCATCGGCATCACCAATTTCATAGGCGTCTTTGTAAGCACGCTTGGCATCCTGTAGCTCTTTTTGAGCTAACTGCTGTACATTACCGATATATTCTCGTTCACCGTTACCCAAAACTTGATTAACACGTTGGTTTTCTTGAAGCAGTCGTTGCGCTAATGCAACAGCCTCTCTGTGCTCACGTTGAGCCGCTTCTTTCTCTCTGCGCTCGTCATGATATACCTTACGCATTTGTTTAATGCGTTGTTGTGCTTTTGCATCGTAAGAGTCTAATTCATCTTCTTCTAACTCATCTACAATGTGTTTAGGCATTGGTTCCCGACCACGGTCTTCTTCGGGAGTATCGTCTTCTATTTCAATCTCGATGTTATCGTCATTACCGTCTATTTCATCGGGGAATTTATATTCTGTTCTTTCAAAATCTGCCATAGTCACCTCTTGTTGGTGTTAATAAAAATACCGTAATTCGTGCTTGTTGGATTTTTGTTGATTCCATTTTGCCGGAACTACCTGTATATTTGAGTACGTACTCGTACCGCCTTTTGATACGGGGATTATATGATCTATATGCCATGCAATATTAGTTGTATTCCGTCTATCTTTAGCTAGTTTTATAGCTTCTGATAACACGAATAAATCTAAGCTACTTAATCCTTTGTCTTGGGTACGTTTAACTACAGAGTATTTAACCCTAGCTAACTTTCTAGCTTCTGATATAGGGTTTTTAGCACGCCGTTTTTCAGTGAGTGCTCTTTTCCCTGATTTTATATACGCGTCTTCTTCACGTCTTTTACACGATTTCCCTTTATCTGACGCATAATACTTAGCTTTAGTGGCTCTATACTTTTCTGGGTTATATTCTCGCCATGTTTTTGCTCTTTCCCGCGATTGTTTTAGTAGTTCAGAACGTTTGTCTCCGTAATACCTAGAATCACGATAAGCTTTTTCACATATTTTACACTGAGATCGTACCCCAAATTTCCCTGTAGTTTGTTTCCCAAACTCATTAAGCGGCTTTTCTAATTTACATTTAGTACACGATTTCATATTTATTTCCGACTAATTCCCCTTGGGTCGAGTACAACTGCTTCTACCGAATCATCGTTGATAAGACGGAATTCTCTACCGTGAATGAGTAAGCGTGAGCCTGAGTTGGGGCGTACTAAGATAAAGTCGCCTTCTTTACACCATGCACCACTAGGGAATTTGTTTGTGTCTTTATAAGCTTCTGGGCCTAATGAAACAACAAATAGTACGGTGGTAAGTACTTCTTCATTACGCAGGGTTACGTCAGCTTTTGCGATACCGCTTTCGTATTCTTTATCTGCTTCTGGGATAGCGCATAGGATTCTGTATCCTGATGGCATTGGGAGTTGCGTTGCTTTTTCTTCATTAGTAGCTTCTGTTTCGTAGCTACCAACAACTTGTGGGTTTTTGGGGTTTGACCCAATTAAAATCTTGGACATTTTGTTTCCTGTTTGTGGGATAAAAATACGCCGTCTTTCCGTGCTGTCATCGAGGTTTTAAGCTCCTCTTCCAAGCTATTCTTCTAATTTATCTTTTATATCAAGTACATAACCACGAGCTGTTTGAAGCCCTCGTATCTCACCGCACATCTGTTTATACGTTTCCATTGAGTCAATTCGCTCAGAACATACAGCATCTTTAAGTTGCATAACTTTCTCATCAATGTGCTTAAGCACTACATCAAACGCGTCCATTATTCTTCACCTTTCTTAGGTTTCTTGGCGGATTGTTTTACCTCTCCCCCTTTAGCAAAAGCTTGTTCTTTTTGATGTTCGCGATTTACTTCAGCTTGGTGGCCTTGGTGCGCTACATCGAGTATTTTATGATGTCTTTGATGGTCTCGCTCAAGAGCTTTTTGATAGGCTTCGTGAGCTATAGTTTCCGCTTTCTCTGTCTGTGCGCGTTCACGCTCAAGCATACCTTGATACGCTTGGTGAGCTAACCCCATTTCGGTTTCAGTCTTCTTAGCGGTAATTTGAGCCGCATCTTTTAGAGCTTGAACAGTTGTTTTGCGCTGCTGGTCTTCTTTTTTAGCCGTTATATCTGCTGCATTTTTAAGCGCTTCTACTTGCAGCTTCTTCTCGTCATGGGTTAACTTACTTTTATCAATCGACTGTTTGACGCCGAGCTGCGCTGCGTTTTTAAGTACATCAATCTCACGTTGCTTATCTGCTGTAGCTGATTGCGCTGCGATACGCTCACGGTCTACTTGAATCTGCTGCATCTTAACTTGAATCTCAGCTTGGTCTCTCTGCGCTTTATTCTGAATTTCTTGCGCTTTAAGTTGTAGCTCTTGCATCTGCATTTGAATAAGTGGGTCTTGTGCTTGTTGCTGCGCTTTTTGCTGCGCTGCTCCAGCTTGATTTTGTTGAAGTAGTTGTGTAGCCGCTTGTGCAAGTAATGGAGACAACGCCGCTTCTACTTCGGGGTCTTGCTTCATATCTTCGCCGTCATCATCCTCTTGTGGAGGCATCTGCATACCAAGCTGTACTTCAACATCCTTTCTATACTGGAACCCTAAATGCTCTGCTACGTGTGACATGACTGTCGCTTGAATCTGTGGAAGTAGCGGGTTTCCTTGCAGCGTACCCATAATTTTAGGGTCTTGTATCATCGCCATATGGACAGCAATATGAGCATTGTGGTCTTGAGTTAAGAACGCTTTGACAGGTTTTAGTCTAAGGATATTCTGATTCTCAGATACAGGGTCTACAGGAAACTTATCTTCTTCTAATGGAACCAGCTTCTGTGCATCCTTAATCCCCAAAGCATCAAGCATCTGGCGGTGAAGAATGGGCAGGTTGTAAAGTTGAGGTGCCCCTTGCGCAAGTTGAAGTACCGCTTGGTACTGTACGATTTTCTGAGCCATCGTAGACGCATTAGGGTCAGATACAGGGATAACTTCTGTAGTCGTATAGTCCGACTTCTTGGCTTTTCTACTTCCTTCTTCAGGGTCATAGTCATAATCCTCTGGTGCGTAAGCGGCGATAATACCTTTTAGGAGACCGAGTTCTTGCTTCATTGAATAATGTACACGCGCTTGAACAGCAGTAATCACTTTAAGCGTGCGCTCTAAAATAGCTAGTGTCGTCCCTACAGGCGCATTACCCGACATATCAGAAACTTGTAAGTCCGCTGCGTTAGCAAAGCGTCTACCTTCTTCTACAATCTGATTAAGCAGTGCCATCAATGTTTGTGATGGTTCTTTGTAGGGTAGTGGAAGCAGGTTATCTCGAATCGTACCACTTGGTACATCTACATCGCGCCACTCTCCAGGAGAGATAGGCGTATCATCACCCTTAATACGCATACCACGCGCTTTAAACCCGCCAGGCAGATTACTTAGCGTACCCGCATCAACCAGTTGTCTAATAAGAGAAGTACCGGACTTAGCAAATGCGCCAATAAGATGAATAAGGCCAAAGCAATAAAAGCCAAACCCAGGGACATACCCATAATGAACAAAATGTTGTCGCTTGGTGTAGGTTTCATCATCTGGCTCCCAGTTACGTCTAATGGATAGAATCTCTTGACTTCCTTTCTCAATAGTCACTACATAAGGCAGTGCAATTCCCGTTTCATCCCCATCTGCATCAGTATGCTCAAATCCTGGAAGGTCGAGGTCAACGTGCATTTCAAGGACTTTATATCGGTCATCAGACGTTGCACTAAAGCCCATCTTCTCAGCAATTTTCTTCTCAACGTCATCAAGCTGACTACTAGGCTCACCTAAGTCAATATCGCGGTAAAATCCCGCTACCTGAAGCCTACGCATATCATTTTCAGTCTTACGCATAACATGAGTTACACGCTCTGCTGTTTCTAAGTTAGATGCACCATAAGGTACAACCATGTCTTCAGCAGGGACAAATAGCGATGTTTGGCGGTTTAATTTTGGGTCAAAGTACACTTTTTTAAATGCATTACCAGATAGCCCAAGACCCCAAAGCATACGCTCATGCTCAGGTCTGTACTCGGTCATCACGTCTAAAAGCTGGTGATTCATGTCGTCTTGAACACGTACCGCTGCTTCCTTCTTGTTAGAAGTCTCTTTACCAATAATCTTTGTTTTGACAGGACCTGCTGACGGGAATGTCGCCATCATAGTCTCAGCTTGGAACTTAACTAATGCTTCGCTAAGTAGAGGGTGATGCACACCACACGCACCATCCCAAGGCTCAGTACGCTCTTCAATCTTCATACCGAGTAGCTCTAAACCATCTGTATAGGTTGTAATCCAATCTTTACGCGAAGCCACGTCATCATCAAAATCAGACAATAAATCTGCTGCAATAGACGAAAGCTCCCCATCATCTAGGAGTTCAGCTAAATTCTCATCAAAATCTTCTTCGCTTTCACCTTTTGGGTCAAAGTCAATCTCCATCCCACCCATTGCAATATGCAAACTTTCTGGGTCGTCAATTTCAATCTCGATGTCAGGCTCATCGCCGCCGAGTAAGGACTCAAGTCCTAGTGGTGCTTGGTTTAGGCTTTTATCAAACATTTAGTTTCTCTGCTGTTGTTAGTAATATGCATTGCGCCGTGATGACCGCCCTCTAAACTCTCGCTCTGGTTCTGGTTCATCTAAATTAGTTGAAATAAACCCGCCTTTTCTAAACCTCGCCATCGCCATTGACACGGTATCCACATAGTCATCGTGTTGCCCTGCGGGAAATGATGCCACCTCTTCGATAACATCGTCCGCAAATCGTGTGTTCGGTGCCCATACTCTACCAGAGTGAAATAAGTCTGCAACCGCATTAAGCCTAGATATCTTATCGTTACCTCTTGTAGGCGTAAATTCCATCACTGGAATACCCATTGCACGTAGCTCATATATAAGTGGCGCACCAGACGCTTTCTTTTCTACGATTATACTATCAGGTTGCCAATAGTTATAGTCATCCAGCACAACTTGCTTAAGTTCGGGGAACTCATACCGCCCACGTTTCGCATCAAGCATAATAATGTTAGCCTGCATCACGCCGTTGTCGTTGTCTTGGTAGAACACGCCCCACACAGTACACGCACTATAGTCAGCTCGCTGTGATTTCTCAAACGCCGTATCCCAAGTCATCAATATAAAGTCTGTTGGAGGCGGGTCTTCCTTGGTCCATTTCTGCCACCATTCTCGTTTAACTATCGCACCCTCTTCAGAGGTCGGGTCTTGCTGATACTGCGCCTGCCACTTGGACACGTCAATTGCATCGCGTGTCGCTTCTAATTCCTCAAGACTCCAGAACTCAGGCCATAGCGGTTTACCCGATGGCAATATGGCAGGGAACTCTACCACTCTCCAATTCTCGTTGCCTCTCTGCATCGCCGCTTCAAGCACTTGTCCCGTCAGGTCTCTTTTTGACCAACGAGTCTGAATGATGATTATGGCTCCGCCAGGCTGGAGACGCTGACGCGGACCAGACGTGTACCACTCGTACACTTTATCGTAAATCTCAGGATTACTTGCCGCTATCGCCGCTTCTTGTTCACTGTGCGGGTCGTCAATTATCAGCAGGTCAGCACCTTTACCGGTTACTGCACCACCTACCCCGATAGCAAAATAGTCACCTCCTGCACTGGTGTTCCATCTACCCGCCGCCTTTGAGTCAGACCGCAAACCTACATTGGGGAAGACTTCTTGATACGCAGGAGAGTCTACTAAGTTACGCACTTTACGACCAAAACCCACCGCAAGGTCAGCTGTATGCGAGCACTGAATTACTTTTTTATTAGGAAACCGCCCTAAAAACCAAGCTGGCAAAAGGTACGACCCAAACTCACTCTTTGTATGACGTGGACCTAAGTTAATTATGAGTCGTCTGCACTCGCCTCTGGCTACGCGCTCAAACTCTGAGGCTATCCTTGCATGATGTCGACCATAAATAAAGTCAGGCCACACCGACTGCACAAACGCTAAGAAGTCAGTCTGTGCTTTTTCTCTCTCTTTTCTGCGGGTAAGCTCACGCACAAGCTCTGCTAGGCGCTCTTTATCTGATGGAGGTATGTGAGCTAACTTACTCATCCTCTACCTCTTCAAACTCCTCTTCTTTAGCATCACCTTTAAGCTCTTCATCGGAAATCTGCTCGTATTGCACATCAATAGCACCAAGCTCACCACCAACCGAGTACGTGGACATCAACTCATTAAGCTCTGTCTCTAGGTCACCTGTCGGTTTATCTGCAGCAGCTACCTCTACTTTTGTCGTAAAGAGCCCAATCTCAGTTACCTTACCTAACATCTCAACCGCCTTAATTTGAAGTTTTGGGTCTTCGTTTTCGGCAAGTTCAAACAACTTAAAAAGCACATATTGACGCATCTTGTTTGTAGAATTTGCCAATGTATAGTCAAAACGCTTTAAAAGTTTGTCGAGCGCTTTCGCCGCACCGGGTGTGGTAGGTGCAGGAGGTGCATCAGGTTGTTCTAAAAATATATTTAAGGCTTCATTTTTTTCTGCATAAGTTAATTGTGGTTCTGGCAAAGGGGGCATCCCCTGTGCATCTAGGAATGTGGGGTCTTTGAAGGCTTCTTTTGCGTTGAGTCTTCGTTTTGTAGCCTCACTAGGGGCGGTGTGTCCGCATACAGTGGAAAAATCAAAGGGCTCGACCTCATCAAAATCCACGAAATCATCATATTCGTCTTCTATCTGCATATTCTTTCTTTGTTATAAACATACATGAGCCTATAGCTTACCTTACTTTGCAAATTTTTTGTGAAAAATTTTTTTGATGGGTGTTTATATAAGTGACGGGGGGTGTTTCTGGGTATGGGGTTTACGTTGGTTGTTAGTGGGTTATGTAGGATTAGGGTGATTTGGTAGAAGTGGGGTTACAACGTGTGGAATAGTATGTATATAAAAATAGGGGACTCCTAAATATTATTTTGGGGGGTGGGGGTTAACCTTACCACTATATACACATTGTTTTGATATGTAGCATGATGTTTTTACCGTGTTTTATACATATAGCATACATATAGCATACATATAGCATACATATAGCATACATATAGCATACATATAGCATACATATAGCATACATATAGCATACATATAGCATACATATAGCATACATATAGCATAATAACCCTAAAAACTTTACGTGATACCAGGTAAGCAAGTTATTAATCTATTCCGTGCAAGTGCACGGAATACAATGCGCATTGACTGCGGTTAACTGGTAACCATAACCTATTGTTTTATAACGCTTACTGAAATTAATAGATTGACGCGGGTAGCGTTTTGTTGTCTAATATAACCGCAGTATCAATTAACTTAACTTAACTTTACTTTATATAGGACTTTCAAAATGAACTCAGTAAATATTGTTTCATCATTCTTTCGTAAACGTAACGCGCAATTAGTATCACGTTATAGACTAAATATTAGTCGCGAAAATATCGTTTTAAGTAACAAACAAGTATTAATTAACTTTAAAAAATCAATCTAATATAGGAATTTCAAAATGAACACTCAAACAGAAAAAAACACAATCAGTGTAGCAACTATGTTATTTGGTTTTATATCTGAAATAACTCAAGCCGATAAATTTGAACAGTTACGGTTCAATGCTACTGAAAAAAGCGACCAATGGTTACAATTATTAAGAAAACAATACGCAACCGTACAGCACGGAAACTCAAAATCCAAACCTAAAACAGGCGAGTTGCCTAATGCACTAGTAAAGTCTGAAACACAAAGATTGTATGATTCACTTAAAAAAGCCGCCGTATTAGAAAAGCGGGAATTTAAATGTAGTTATGAAACGTTCTACACTGAACAACATAGGTTAATCAGTTTTTATCTGCGGACTGGTAAAGTAAAAAACCGTGCTAAGGCTACATTGATAGCGGACGCATTAGAACAGCAATCAAATTATGAAAAACAGTTAACGG
>Ga0209492_1000334_pt1 | contig 14857 bp, 24 predicted proteins | sample PPLLak12cMay2015_FD_187253 | JGI IMG/M metagenome (GOLD analysis project Ga0209492, IMG submission 187253) | Freshwater sediment microbial communities from Prairie Pothole Lake near Jamestown, North Dakota, USA - PPLs Lake P7 Core (1) Depth... | ecosystem: Environmental > Aquatic > Freshwater >... | reverse complement strand
TTGCTGCATTTGCCATCAAGTGTGCGGAGTGAAGAAGCCCACTTTCATCGTCAATCATTTCACCAAGTCGCATGGCTTCAAGGTGTCGCATGGCGGAGGCAATAACCACGGAGAAGGGAAAACCTTTTTCCCAGTTTCGTTCAGGATATTTTTCAAGTCCTTGCGTCCACACCTTAGCATACTCCCGTTGCGATATCGCTGGGCAAAGGTCGTAACGTATTTTATTTTCATTTAACCTTATGCCGCCTGTAAATTGATTAAATTCTTCTTGAACAGTCATTTTACTTTATTTGAATGAGTGAAGAAAACTTGTATAACATTCGCTTATCTCTTTGCACGTTTGTTCAATTAAAACAATGGCTTTTAATAGTTCATCCATTTCAAAGGTATAATTTAATTCAAAACTTTCGCCTGTAAAAATCAAACCGTTTTTCATTCTCCTTGTTCCAAGCCAATTTATTTGGCATTCGGGAATCTGGTCACCGTTGACAAACATGGCAAGGGAATAAACTTTCATTTGAAGGCTTGTTTTTAAGGTGTCAATTGTCCAAGGCTTTCCTGAGGTTTTAAAATCAATTACCCTGTTATTATGAACATCCCAGGCATCTATAAAACCTTTGACTTGAATGTCGTTAATACTCAGGCTTATTTCCTTCTCAGCCTCAAGCCCTTTCATTGGGCGTATTTTCTCAATGTAAAAATCGGGAAAGGTGTCCATGATTATTCCGTCTTTGATATACGCCTCCGTGTCTTCGGCAAATTGTTTTCCAAAGTTCATGTAAATGGAAGGTTCTTCAGGAAGGTTTAAAAAGTAACGATTAATGTACTTTTGTCTGTCGGAATACCAAAGGTTTATTTGGCTCACTGATATGTATGGTTTTGGAAGTAGCATGGTTATTTGTTTTTTAAAATGGGAATTTTTCATCGCTCATTATTAATTGATTAATGTGTTTAACGCCTTCATCGAATCCTTTTTCAAAAGCTACTTTTAAAGACTGTTCGTGTTTTGCATTTGCGTTTAAGCAAATTTGATTAAATTTAATAGAGTCATGAGTTGATTTATCTCCTAATAAATTAGCAATAATATCTAAAAGGTAATCTACAGAATCTTTTTTTTCTTCTTGCTCTGTCATGATTATTTAGTTTTATTTAATGAAACTGAATGTTTTGCACCTTCCAACCAACCTTTATTATAAGCCTTTTCAATTTCTTCTTCATACATTTTAATTGAAAGCTTCAAAGATTCGTTTTGGTAATCCAAATTAATAACATTATTTCTTGTGCGTCTATGAAAATATTCTAAAGACGTTTCATTTTTTTTCTGATTTTCCATTTTCATTTGTTTAAATATGTGATAAAATAATAAATTAATTTAGCCAAAGTAAGAATAAAAAAAGTGCATAAAATAATTACAAAACCTCTATAAATCTTACTTTCTTCTTGCTTTTCCATTTTACTTTGTTTTTGTATCGGTAAATCCCCAGCCATTTTTCAGGCTGGGGCAAACATACCAATATATGATTAAAAGAATTTTCCGATTTGAATAAAGATCGTGGCGGCTGCTGGTTGCGCTTGCGCTGGTTCAAGTCCTGAGGCTTGCAACTGGTGAAATATGTCAGCGTATATACCCGTCATAAAGGTTGCCTTTTCATTTATTTCTTCCGCAGTTAATTTACCGTTGGTTTTAGGGGCTACATTTGCCGCCTGTTGCACGTTCGTTTGTTCCGTGGGTGTTTGTACCTTTTCGGGTATTTCGTTTGCGGTAACCATGTCAAAAGCCACCTTGTAAGATTTGCCGTCGTGGATAATTGTAACGACATCATCTTTCTTTAATGCCATCAACTTGTTATCGTCTGGTTTCCCATAAACGCGGATGTCTGTACCGTTATCCAATGTAATGGCGGCGTTGATAGAAGGCCCGTATTGCCCTTCAAAAACTTTGCCCGCCGTATATTTAACCTTTCCTTTGAGAATATTCATTTCCTGCTTGAATTTGAAAGTTTTGAGAATCGTACCATAAGGATTTTTTATGTTTGCTTATTTTTTTCCAGTCTATTTCATCATTGTAGTGAATGGAGTTTCCAGAAACAAACCATTTTTCAAGTTCACCAACCCCGCGTTGCCTCCACCATCTTTTCAAATGGTCAGGCTCAACAATGTGAGAAGGGCAAACGGTTAATGAGGCGTTTAACGCAAATTCTTGTATTTTCATTTTGTAGGTATTTTTTCCATTTCATTAATAATTCTGCTGCATTCTTCAACTAATCCATCGCTAAGTTTTGTTGTCCATGACTTCTTTTTCCCCATTGAATGAGATAAAAATTTGTTGCACATGTCAACTATTTCGTCTTTGTAACATTGGTAAGGATTATTTTTATAAAGGTCGTATATGCTGGATATATATCTAAGTGAAAACATATACATATCCAATGCAATGCGCCAAGATTCTTCTTCTTTTTCCTTTAATAATTCAAGTTCTTCTTTTAGGGAATTAGAATAATCTTTGTAAAGATTTCCTTCAAATTTAATTGGTAAAGTGTCCATGATTGGTTGTTTTTAAAGTCGTTTATTAATCGTTGCAAATTTGCCAAAGGTCTTCATGTTCCTCTATCATCGGAAGAAGCATTCTTTCACCCACTTTTTTTTCTGGATATTGCTCAAGGTAAGCGGGATCAATGTCAAAAGAAAGTAAGTCGATAAGGTCTGGAGAATAAACCTTTTTTTGTCCAAACAATCCCCAGCCGTGCAAAAAAACGACATCGACAAAGTATTTTTTCTTTTCGTCACCCAGGGGTAATCGGGCTTTAAATTTTGTAATCTTCATGATTGGTTGTTTTTAAAGTCTTCTAAATTTTTTGTTTGTAAAATCAATTTTACCTAATGCTTTAGTAAAACCAAAAGGCGTTTTATAAATTTTTTTATTTATTACAATAGATGTTTTATAATCATTATAAATTCTATTTAAAACCACCTCGATATTATCAATATCAACAATAGCCATATTATCATTATGCCAGCCGTTTGTTTCTGTATATCCATAATAAAAATGAACTAAAAAATGTCCTGATAATGCTTTGCGAAATTGAAACATATCTTTAAATTGCTTTTTCATGATTGGTTGTTTTAAAAGTACCGCTTGTTCGTTTCGGTTCGTAAATTTAATTATAATTATTTGAATAAAAAAATATTTACAAGATTATTTTAAAAAAAAGTGGGGTACACAAAATACCCCACCATGAAAACCAGATTGCATGAAAATTATGCCTTATTTAAAACGATCCTCCAGACCGCCAACTTTTGCGCTATGATAACCGCCCTCTTCTTGCTTTCTTCCGCCGCCCGATGCAATTGGGTTTTAAAATCAATGTAACTGTCTGCTTGAATTTTTTTTTACTTGCGATTTCCTGAGCCTCTTCCCAAATAGCGCGTTTTTCTCCCTCAGCGTAACCAATTAAGCCAGCCTCCATTGCGGCGTCGTACCAATACGCTGGAACATCTTCGTAGCTTTCACCCTTAAATCCTGTTAACATTTCGGGAAATTCGGCGTAAAACTTGCGCTTTGCCTCAACCTGTCTTTGTTCTTCCTGTAACTTTGCCCTTTTCTTTTCATCTTCCATATCCACGGTAAAATAAACCTTTTGCCGCCAGTTGATATAAGCGGTAAGAATACGCCCAATGGCAGCCAAGTCAACTTTGCCATAAAGTTTATGGTCATCAATTTTCAATTCTTGCCTGGCAAACTTTTCAAAGGCAAGTTTAATCTCGTCAACGGCAATTAATTTGTATGTGGTAATAAACTTTGTGACCTCAGTCAAGTGTTCTGGACTTGCATCAATGCCATAAAGGGGAAGGATGTTTTTAACAACCTCGTTAATTTTGGGCAGGCTTTCAATGATACCTGTTTTAAAAAGTCTTTTTTCTCGATTGTCGATAACAAGTTGTACATCTTGTATCTTTTCTTCAATCGTCATTGCAATAGCTGGTAAATTCATATAAGTTGGTTTTTATTGTGTTTGTTTTAAGGTTTGTATATACTCATTCAAAAGCCTGTCAGCTTCATCGTCATACGCCTTTTTCTTTGCCGCTGGTGAAGACGTTTGGTAAGCCGTGTAAACTTTGTTTGCCTGTCCGTATAAAATAGCTGGGGTAAAGTTTGCTTTTAACCATTTGTCAGGTAACGACCAAGCAGCTTGTAAAAATACTTTTAAAGCTTCATTTGTATCATTGTTCCGGTCAACTTTTTCAAGCCAACGCATAAGGTAAACCATGCCGCCAGCATCTTTGGGACTCATGATATAATGTCCCTTTTGGTCCGTGGGATACGCGGCACCGGATAACTGTTCAAAGGTTTGGCAGAACACGGTAAAGGCTTCGTAAGTTGGATTGGGCTTGCGCTCGGGTTTGGGCTCGGCGTCGGCTTTTCTTTCTTTTTGCGGCGCAACAATTTTTCTTTCTTTTTCACTTTGCAACTTAGCAACAATAGTAAACGGATTTACTTTGGAACTTTGAGAATCATCAATTGTAATTTTTTCGAAGGTCGAAAACTCGTTTTCAAAATCTTTGTCTAAGTCTATATTTATAATAGTCTTTCTTTGTTCTAAGTTAGTATTTGTTAGTGACGACTTTTCCCGTGTCGGATTTTTACCGTCTCGGATTTTTACCGTGTCGGCTTTTTTAGTACACGGTGAAAAATTTAACGTATAATCGTAACTATCAAATTTACCAACTTCCCTTCTTTGTTCCCTGTCCAGATACCCTGTTTCCAAAAGTTCTTCAATGTATTTCCTAAGGGTGTCCTTCGTGTACCCCAGTTCCTTTGCCATTACGCCTTGATAAAATTTCCAGTCATCAGGCATGGAAGCCATGTAACAAAAGATGAAACGAGCGCGGTCGCTTAGGCTTTTGTTTCGTATAATGTCATTGGGGATAATTGTAAAATTATCTTTGATTTTGTTATTTAGCTTGTTCATAAAAATTTATAAAAAAACCCAGCACGTGAAGGGGTACTGGGTTAGTTGAAACAATGCGGATATTGTCCCGAAGTTCTTTTGAATGACCTTCACCTCGTTCAAAAGAATAAGTAAATATAAGGAATAATAGGCAAATTATATATAATATTTTACCTCTTTATTTCCTTTTGACCAGTCGGCTAAAATAACTTTATGCTTAATTAATTTTTCAACTGTTATGCAATTGAAAGAAGATCCTCCATCTTTTGTATTAAACCTATCAGAAGAATAAGCAAAAATTGATTTGTCTTTAAACTCTGGAAGTCTTATTAATTTTCGTAAATCGTAAATAATATATCTACTTATATTGTTTTTTTCTTCATCATAAAAGCAATAAAAATAAAACCAGGGACTTATATTTCCTAATGAAAAATTTAATAATTTATCATACTCAGATTTTATCTCAGGGTTTTGGCTTTTTGTTTTAATTGTAATGTCTGTTATATCTCCATATTTTTGTCTTGCCCTGTGACTTACTTTTATTTTAGGAATATTTACAAATAAATCAATTGCATTAATCGTGTCATTATAAACGTCTGATTCCTGAGTAAAGCCAATATAAGAAACAGAACCTAATTTTAATTTTAAAAATTCTGATATATGTCCCTTTGCCTCTGGAAGGCTTTTGTCTGAATACTTTCTAAATTCTTTATAAGAGTTATTTACCATCTTCAAGTCTTTTTAAAGTTATTTTATAATTCTGTTCATCAATTTCGCAACCAATAAAATTCCTTTTCATTTCCTTTGCCGCAACAACTGTTGAGCCACTTCCTAAAAATGGGTCGAAAATTGTTTCATTTACATTCGTACTGTTTTCAATCAATTGTTTAATTAATTCAACTGGTTTTTGGGTGTTATGAAATCTTTCGTCACTAAATCTGCATTGTATTATGTTTTTAGGTCTTGTTAAAAATTCCCTGTTACCTCCAGCAAAAACAATCATTTCATAAGAACTTGAATAATTACCTTTTAAGTCACCCATTCCCATGAATAATTTATCCCAAATTATAAGGTTCTTGATTTGAAAATGCTTTGAAATAATTTGATTGAATTGAGGGTATATTTTCCAGTTGCAAAAAATATAAATATGTGCATCTTCTTTTAACTTGCTTTTTACATTGATTAACATTTCATCAAGCAAAACCAAAGCATCTTCAATATTTCCATCATTCTCAATTTTTCGGCTTAACTGATTATCATAAGCTCCAAATTGTATGTCAACCCCATAAGGAGGGTCGGTTATTAAACAGTCAATACTTTTTTCTTTAATAGTTTTTATATACTCAATACAATCACCATTATAAATATTTGTATTGTTTTCATAAACCTTTTCAATTATCTCAATGGCTTTTTGTGTTTTTAATTGTTCGTTCTCCTCCTTTTTTATTTCCTTGTATGCCTGATTAATACTTACTTCGCCTGTTCTTAATTTTTCCTTTACTTGCTCTGGTGCTTTTGTTTTTACAATGTCAAACATTGCTTTCTTTCCAGTACTCCAACCAAGTTTTTCGGCTACTATTTTTTGTGTATTATGCTTTGGTTCGTTATCAATTATTGATAACGGAGCAGAATATTGATTGCCTTTAAAAACTGATTTTTCTTTATATATTTCAACTCCTTTTATTTTATTTAATTTATCCAATTCATCATGAAGCTCACCTTTTACAAAGTCTTGTAAATTTCGCCTTCCAAGTTGATTGTTTACCATCCATATTTTTACATCGTTTAAATTTTCAAACTCCTTTTCAAGTGTTTCATAATTCATATCATGTTCCTGGGCAATCCTGTAACGGTTGTGCCCGTCGATTAAAATGCCATTCCATGTAATTAATGGCTCCCTTATTCCTTCTTGAAGAATATTGCGTTCAAGCTGCTTAAATTCCTCGTTTGATAACGGGGGAATAAGGCTTTCAAGTTCCTGTAATATTTCCATAGGTAAAATAAAAAATGCCCCAATGAGTTGAGGTTCATCGGGGCAAGGTGAAACAAAAAATAGTTTGCTTCAAGCTCTTTAAATTAACCTCAACTTTAATTTAAAGAACAATACAAATATACTAATTTTCCCTTACATTCTTACCTTTTTACAAATAAAAGTCCCCAGCTGGTCACTTCATAAGCATCCCTCAGGAACTCAAAACAAGTTTTAAAATTGTGGATAATCCTCAATTACTTTGTAGCTAAAACCTTGCTTATGATATTCAACTTCTTCATTGCTTGGTACTGGAAAAGCGTTGCCCATTCTTTGGCTTAAATTTACAAAGTTCCATCCTTTAGGCTTTGCCCATTCCATGAAACTTTGCAGCGATGCCATAGTTCGGTGGCTGTGCCCAGTGACAAAATATTCATTCTCATTCCATATTTCTCTATATTGTTTACAATAAGCATATCCATTTATTGTTCCTCCATCAACACCCATTGTAAATATATTCTTTGCGCCTAAGTGATAAGCTAAGCCAATGGCATCTAAAAGAATAGTACCTCCAACAAACAAATAATTATCCATCTTTTCAATTAATGGCTTTACAAAAACTTGGGTACTTTCGCAAACTGGCAAACCATCGTATTTATAAAAAGGTGCTTCATAAAATGTAGTACCTCGGTTAATGTCATTGCAATCATAATTTGATAAAACAAATTTATAAGGATGTCGATAAATGTCTTTTATCATTCTTTTATGAAAATTATCATCAAGGTCTTTAACGGTATGGTGATTTATGGCATAATCAAAATACATATCTTTCAATAAATAGGTATCATTTAAACATATAATAACACTATTATATTTAAAGATATTTATAATATCTGCATAAGGCAAATAATCCAAAGATGATCCGCTCCCAATAATTAAAGCGTTAGTTTTGTTACCTTTTAAATCCTTAATTAATTTATCTACCATTTGCTTTGTTTTTAATTGTGCAAGGGCTGGATTCGATACCAGCATAAACCTTTTTAGTTGGTGTGATTTATTTTATCTTCTTAAACAAGGTGTTCAGCCACTAACCAACATTGCCAAATCCTCACTTTTAAGTTGATGCGTTTACATTCCGCCACCTTGCTAAATTTACAAGTGAAGGAATCTAATCTTCGTCTTTTTGCCATTGCAAAACGTTTTAACATTAAACTAACTTGCGCCACAAAGATAATAAATTTACTTAAAAACAAATTTTATTTTATTAAAAAAATAAACTTATATTTGCAGAAAGAAAATAAGATATGATAAAATTAGTAATAAGTGGGCGCGTTGGACAGGATGCCGAAGTAAAAAACGTGGGCGATACAACCGTTTGTTCTTTTTCCGTTGCGCATACGGAAAAGGTATATGGCCCAACACCATCGGAGAAAACAATCTGGGTGACGTGTTCCATCTGGGGTGAGCGTGGTGTCAAACTTGCGCCTCACATTGTCAAGGGTACATTTGTCGTGGTGGAAGGATCTGGCGGCGTAAATGCGTATATGAAAAACGGTGAAGCGGCGGCGGTTATTCGTTGCATGGTTAATTCCCTTGAGTTTGGAGGCAAGCCAACGGGGGCTGAGAACCCAAAGGTATCGGAGGCAACGACTTTTAAACCTGAATCAGATTTCCCTTTTTAACATGAATGCAGCGCAGAAAAAAGAATACCGGTTAAATATGCCCGATTATCAGAAAACAAAGTACTTGGAGTATATTAAAAGAAAATACCACGCTTTAAGTGATGAAAAAAAGGCTGAATTACTTGATAAAAAAAGGATTTATTATCAAGAAAATAAAGAGAGGATAAGAGAGCGGCAGCTTGAATATTATCATTTGAACAAAGAAAAATAAAGAAAATGAATGTCAATAAAGGGGTATCATCGGTTTTTAGCGTCTCGTATCGCGATGAAAAAATAAGGAACAAGTTACTTGATTTACAATTTAATCTCTGGAAGGAAACTAAAGTCCGTCACTCGATGGAACAAGTGTTACACCTTCTTTTAGACACATACGAAAAACAAAAGAAATGAGATTAGGCATTGTTGTAAACCTGAGTAGCCCAACGACTGACTATTATCGGTCCGTTAATCCATTCCAGCGCCTTCGTTCGCAAATGAAAAATTTAACGGTGAAGTATTTGAATCCTGAGACAGTAAAATGGTACGATTTTATTGACGTCGACGTTTTACTTTTCCAACGTCCAAACGGTGACGGTATGTTATCAATGATAGCTGAGGCAAGGAAAATGGGAAAGAAGATCATCTTAGACCACGACGATTTGTTGCATGAGGTAAACCTTGCCAACCCAGCGTCTGAACACTTCGGGAAAACAAAAGTAAAAGAATCAGTCGAAAAGGCTTTTGCTTACGCCGATTACCTAATGGTATCAACTCCTTTCTTGAAGGAATTTTACAAACAATTCTTTGATGAAAGTAAAATCATGGTTATCCCAAATGCTATTGATTTTCGTGTGACGCCGTTTGTTTCCGTGCGCAAAGACAAACTTGAAGCAAAGCAAAAACGGATCATCTGGCGCGGGTCAATGACACACATTGAGGATTTAAAAACGGTAGATACCTTTTGGAAGGCGATAAGCAAGCGCAAGGACACGGAGGTTGCATTCATTGGTATTCCGGAATGGTTGGGCAAAACCTTGTATCCAAATATCAAGGTATTACCCTGGAACAATTCCCTTTTCCAGTATTTTGAGTTAATCAAAAACAGTGCGCCACATTACGGCGTTTTCCCTTTGACGATTGATAATTTTAATCAAGCGAAGTCAAATAACTTTGCTATGGAAATGTTAGTCGCTGGTTGTATTTCATATGCGCCTGAGGAAATAAAGGAGTTTTGTATTCCATCGGTAAGGACTTACAAGAATGAGGCAGATTTGAGCGTTAAATTTGCAAAGGCTATGGAGAAGGATGATAATTACTTTGCAGACTTGAAGATTGGGCGTGAATGGCTAAAGGAAGAAAGAGATTTGATAACGGTAAATGAATTGAGGATAAAAGTATTGAACTCTTTATGATAATGGAGAAAAAGAAAATATCGGACTTAATCCCAGCACCGTACAACCCACGGCAAAGCAATTGAAAAGTTATGAATAAAGATAAAATAACTGAAGAATCTGTAAAAGCCACTAATTACCATTTTAAAAAATCTGACATAGGAATTTTTAAAATAGGCAATCTTGATGCTATATCGGATAAATTAAACCAAAAAGGACACATTTATGGGTTTACAGATGGTAATTTTAGTTTAATTGATTTGATTTATGCACTTTTGAAAAAAGTTGGTCAATCTGATGTTGTAATCTGCACTTGGTCTGCAGGAATTAAAGATTCGCACAACATTAAATGGATGCTGGACACCGAGTTGATAAGGAATATTAAAATTATTACAGATATGTCTTTTCCAAGCAGAAAAAAAAATTATTCAATTGCTTTAGATAATTTATTTGGTACGGAAAATATAAGGATGGCTCGCGTTCATGCAAAATTTGTTTTAATTCAAAACGATAATTGGAACATTGTTGTAAACACCTCAATGAATTTAAATGCAAATAAAACTATCGAAAATTTTCAAGTTATTGACGATAAGGAGTTATTTGATTTTATGATGAGTTATACTAACGTACATTTTGACAATCAAAAATCTGGATTTGATGTTAAATTTAGTGAGGTTCAAAAAAGTTATAAATTATTTTTTAACGAAAATTTAGAATCTCAAACCGAATGGTGGAAATTTTAGTATATGATAATTACAGATGAAAATAAAGAAATCATTATTAATTCTGGAGCATTTGGTTACGATGCCGAGGTCATGTCATCTTTATTGCAAGTTGACATTGATGTTATTAAGCAGCAATTTGATAATAAAACCGAGTTTAAAAAATTGTATGAATTCGGTAAAAATATGGCAAAATATAAACTTGATTTAAAATTGTTTGAAATGGCAAAAAATGGAGATGTTAAAGCTATTCAGCAATTTGAAACCAATAAAAAAAGTGGTTTTTAATATTTAGAATTATGAAGCTAAAAGACATAAAGCCAAATCCAAATAATCCTCGCGTTATACGAGATTATAAATTTCAAAAGCTAAAGCAAAGTATTACGGAGTTTCCAAAGATGCTAAGCCTTCGCCCAATGGTCATTGATGAAAACAACGTGGTGCTTGGAGGTAACATGAGGCTTCGCGTTTTGCAAGAACTTGGATTCAATGACATTGATGAGGCATGGGTAAAGAGAAGTAGCGATTTAACTGAAGAGGAAAAGAAGCGGTTTATTATTACAGACAATGTGTCTTTTGGTGAATGGGACTGGGATACGTTGGCAAACGATTGGGAGGTGGTGGACTTGGAAGCATGGGGCTTGGATATACCGCAGTTTGACACGGTGGAGGAACTTGAGGCAAGTGAGGACGATTACGAAGTACCTGAAGGCGGCATTGAAACGGACATTGTCATCGGTGACTTGTTTGAGATTGGGGAGCATCGGTTGCTTTGTGGGGACAGCACGGACTCGGACGCGGTGGCACGGTTGATGAACGGGGAGAAGGCGGACATGGTTTTCACAGACCCGCCGTATGGAGTAAATTATCAATCCAATATGCGAACCAAAACAGAAAAGTTTGATGTATTAGAAAATGACAATGTATTTATAACAGAATGGATTAATAATTTACCATTATTTTCTAAAGGATTTGTATTTGTCTGGACAAGTTGGAAGGTTTTAAAGCAATGGATTGAATTTTGCGAACCAATCGGAGAGTTGTCAAATATAATAGTTTGGGATAAAGGCGGCGGCGGTATAGGTGATTTAAAAAAAACATTTTTAACTGATTTTGAAATTGCATTAGTATATCATAGAGGTGCTGAAATTAAAGGTAAAAGACTTGGTAGTGTTTGGAGTATTGGAAAAGATGGAAGTACAAAATATTTACATCCTACTCAAAAACCTGTTGGACTTGCATCAATGGCTATTGAAAATATAATCTTAAAAAATGATTTAGTGCTTGATTTATTCTTAGGCAGCGGTTCAACAATGGTAGCCGCGCACCAACTTAAACGCAAGTGTTATGGCATGGAACTTGAACCAAAGTATTGTCAAGTCATCATTGACAGAATGCGCAAACTTGATTCATCATTGATTATCAAGCGTAATGGCAAACAGATATAATTCTCGTTAAAAACTCGTTTTATGAGGGAAGGTAAAAATAAAGGTAAATTGAAATCAGGTAACACGGTTAACGTTGGACGCCCTAAGAAACTCCCAGCCCTTGACTTGATAATGGCAAATGTGTTAGGCGCTGAAAAAGACGGCATTAGTGCAGGTGAAGCCATTATTATGAAGCTTCGAGAACAGGCATTGAAAGGCGATATCAAGGCGGCGCAAATCCTTTTAGACCGTGGATGGGGAAAGCCTAAACAGAACATTGACATAACGACGCAAGGGGAAAAGGTCACCGTGCCAACGATAATTTTTACAAAGGATGCAGATAAAGGTAAGTGAAAAGTACGAAGCCCTTTGGCAACCTCGAACCCGTTACTTTCTGATAACTGGGGGACGTGGTTCGGCGAAGTCATTTACCGTAGGGCTTTGGGCTTGTAACATGCTCCTTGCTAACAAGGGTTGGAAAATGCTTTATACCCGTTACACCTTATCGTCTGCTAACATTTCCGTTATTCCTGAGTTCCGTGAAAAGATTGATTTACTTGGCGTCGGTGATGAGTTTCAAATGACGAACGCGCAAATAAGCCACAAGGTCACAGGGAGTGAAATAATCTTCTCAGGCATCAAGACAAGTTCTGGAAACCAGACGGCAAAACTAAAGTCAATACCAAAGTTAAATGTTTTCATTGTTGACGAGGCTGAAGAGTTTGTAAGCGAAAAGGACTTTGATACCATTGACGAATCAATTCGTATGCCTGACACGCCTAACATTGTTATACTTGTGATGAACCCGCAAGACGTGGAGCATTGGATTTGGAAGCGTTGGTTTGAAAAGTCGCACCGCATGGATACGATTGACGGGCAAATGATACCGATAAGCACACACGCAGATATAACCCATATTCATACAACGTACTTTGATAATTTAAAAAACCTAAGCATTGATTACATTGCAAAGATTGAGGCGATTAAAACGAAATCACCTGAGGCATACGCGCACAGGTTCTTAGGCAAATGGCTGGATAAGAAACAAGGGGTGATATTTGACAACTGGGTTGAGGGGGAGTTCGATGTTAGCCTTCCTTTTGGTTACGGCTTAGACTTCGGCTTCTACCCCGATCCTTTGGCATTGGTCAAGGTGGCGGTTGACAAAGGGGCAAAGAAAATATACGTTGAGGAAGTGATTTACAAACAATCCCTTTCTTATGAGCAAGTCATTGAACAAATGAACCATTTCGTTAGCCCTAACGCTATGGTAATCGCGGACACAAGTGAACCACGTTTGATTGAGGCATTGCAACAACGGGGCTTGAATGTGCAAAAGGCGGAGAAAGGGCCAGGCTCAATCGTGGAGGGAATAAAGAAAATGCTGGATTACACCATTGTTGTAACGCCTGATTCATATAACTTGAAACATGAATTAAGGAATTACATCTGGAACGATAAGAAATCTTCCACGCCCTTAGACGCGGATAACCACGGGTGCGATTCACTCAGATATATATTTTCAAGGCTGGCTCAGGGCAGCGATTTATTAGCATTTAATTAAAAAAAGCATGACACCAGAAGAAAAGGCAGATGAACTATTTAACCATTACTACAACCTTATTCAAAGCATTGGCGGTGAACTTGGGCAGGAAATCCTTGTATCAATATTGGCAAAGCAATGCGCCTTGTTTGCGGTAAGGGAAGTTTTAAAAGAAAAGTGGAACATTGACGTACCTGGTAGCCAAGATGAATATTATTATTGGGAAGAAGTTGAACAAGAAATCGAAAACTTATGACAGATAAAGAAAAGGCGTTAATCATCATTGACTTAATCGCAAAGATTACTCAGGAAATCATTGATAAGCCAATGCAGCGTAAAAGATTATTACAAATGCGTGGTCACCTTGAAAAAGCCGTGAAGCTCACAGGGAATGGAATCAAACGGGAATGGACACGCCCTCCGTCGATTCCATTGGTTAGCCACGCGAAAGCAGAACCAGTGCCTTTTAAACCAAGTACAATGGAAACCAATGGCGATTTATTGGCTGATAATATTCCTGTAACCAAAAAAGCAAGGAGAAAATAATGGTAATATTTAACATCGGAAACAAACAAATCAAGTACAATTATCCCGAAACGGCTTCGGATATTACATTGGAACAATACATCTACTTTGCCAAATTCCTTTTGCCTGAGCATCCAAAGGTTGAACTTGAAGCAATTCAATACATGAATGAACGGGACTCGGTTTATCAAAAGATTTTACCGTATGCAAAGAAGTTGAAGGTTGGCACTAAAGACGTTAATCAAATCACTATGATTAATCAACTTAATAATATCCTTAATACGCAAGAGGTAAAGGATAATGTACGTCGTTTTCTTCCACCCTTAATGGTTCAATGGCAAACCAATGACGATGAATTAGGGACAAGGTTGCAAATCATGGACGAAGTCTGGGAGGCAAAGGAAAGATACCCGTATATGGCAAAGGTGGTTAATTACTTTACAGGCATTCCCCTTGATGCTTGCTTTGGTAAGGTGGCAGATAGCCTTGAATTAAAATACCTTGTATTCATTTACAGTAAGATAATGAGTGCAATCAACACGCCAACGGAAACAAAGTATAAACAACTGTACGATTTTAACGGCAAGGTTTACACGCTTCCGGAAAGGTTAATGGAAAAATCCACGCTCCTTGAATTTACAATGGCGGCTCAGTATGACAAGGCGATGAA
>Ga0209492_1000332_pt1 | contig 14891 bp, 43 predicted proteins | sample PPLLak12cMay2015_FD_187253 | JGI IMG/M metagenome (GOLD analysis project Ga0209492, IMG submission 187253) | Freshwater sediment microbial communities from Prairie Pothole Lake near Jamestown, North Dakota, USA - PPLs Lake P7 Core (1) Depth... | ecosystem: Environmental > Aquatic > Freshwater >... | reverse complement strand
TGCTGTTCCTAAGTTTTTACCGTTTAATAAAATAGTTAGGTTTTCCTTTGGGAATAAATTATTAAAACGAGATTTAAACCATTTGTAATAGTCAAGCATTACTTGACAACTGCCATTGTCGCTGATGAATAATTCATGCTTAGTAAAATCTACCGTAGCAAGTAAATCTAACAATGTGTCTTTTGCGTACCCTAACCGATTATTGGTTTCGGTTACATAAGAAGCCATAATTATTTTTGCCATAACTTAAATAACCCAACGCCAAAAGATGCGCAAACATACAGCAACATGGGGAGTTGCTTCTGACGTTGGGTATTTTTTAAATAAATTTCTCTCTTATTTTTATCACTGTTATAATTTTGCGCTTAACAAAAATGGATAATTAAAGCGATAATAGCAAATAAAAAAAAATATTATTTTTTCATATATCTTTACTTTTAGTTTATAAACCTTTTAAATTTTAAAAATCATGGCAATAGCTGTTAGTGTAAATGTGCTTCAAACACCAGATGGAACTACGTTCTCTGGGTTAGCAAATCCTTGTCCTGTGTTCTTAGTAGGCACAGCAAACATTCAAGAAGTTGTATCTGCATCAGCAGGTCAGCAAGCGGTTCTCCCAGGTGTTCAATCTGTAATTACAGTAAAATACAACAATGGGAACAATGTATTAACTGGAGCTTATCTAGTTGGTCAAACTGTTGCAACCTTAACAACAAGCATCAACACTTAATTGTTATTCTTGTAGAATAAAAGACCGTAGCTAACCGTTACGGTTTTTTATTTTAAAATAAATTTGACAAATTGTAAAATAGTGCTTACCTTTGGTTTATGGCAAAACAAATAACAATAGACCCAGACAAGACCTACACGAAGCAAGAGTATTCAAGAGCATATAGTATTAGTCGGCCAACAATCGACAAGCAAATACAAACAAAAGAACTTGATGCTATTACCGTAAAAGGTGCAACATTAATTATCGCTAAAAAAGGTTAATATCTTTTTTGGCATTAATAATTCACAAACTGTAAAGAAAATTTATATTATGGCAACAAAAACGTATTCGGAAAAACTTAAAAATCCTAAATGGCAAAGGAAAAGATTAGAAGTATTAAATAAAGCTAATTTTACTTGTGAATTATGCCACGATATCGAGGAAACATTACAAGTTCATCATTTGCAATACCTAAGTGGGAAAGAACCTTGGGAATATACTTTAGATAATTTTAAATGCTTGTGCGCTACTTGCCATGAAGCTATTTCAATTATTAATTGGATTGATTATAATGATATTATTAAAGTATTAAAAGTTAAATCTTTATATAATACTCATAATAATATTTATATAAAATATTTTAATAAAGAGGTTAATTACGAATTTGTTTTTGGGATTGAAGTTACTAAAAGTTTAAATTATCCATTAATAATTCACTTATCATCAAAGTTTTTAAACACCTTAAACAATGAGTTCGATGGCATATAGATTTTCAGACACCCTAAAATGGCAAGATGAATGGTTTGTTGATTTATCATCCATTGAAAAATTGCTATTCTTATACCTATATGATAATTGCGATTTAGCTGGTTTTTTAGAATTATCTTATCGTAAAATATCATTTGATTTATCATGTAAAGAGGATGAAATTAAAGGGGCTATAAAGGGGCTTGATAAGGGCATATTTTTGTCAGATGATGGCAGATGCTTGCTTGTAAAAAACTTTATTAAGCATCAAAAAAACCTTCCAATTAATCCAGAAAATAAATCTCATATAGGAATTTTAAAAAGAGTTGATTTGTATATCAATAAGTTCTCAAATGTCACTTTTGACTACAAAGAGGGTTATTTAGGTATAGGGGCTTTAAAGCCCCTTAAAAGGGGCACAGGTATAGGTATAGTATATAGTAAGATTAGTATAGAGGAAAGAGAGCAAAAATTTAAAGAAAGTTTATACGATTTTACAAAGTATGATAAGAACCCTAATGGTCTTTATTTACCAGAAATTATAAGAGAGTTTTTTAACTATTGGAGAGAGCCTAACAAGTCAAATACTAAAATGAGGTTTGAAATGGAAAAAACATGGGATTTAAAATTAAGATTGGCAAGATGGGGGAATAACAATTTTGGTAAAAAAAATAATCAATTAGGTTATTCAGAATCTAACAAAGCATCAGCAAACTAAAATGATAAAGAAATACACACACATACAAAATAGCTTAGATGAGTTAAGGGAAATCGGTATTCCAAGAGGAGAAAATACTGGATTTAAAAAATTAGACAGTCTTTACAGCTTAAAGCAAGGTTCATTCACATTTATTCTTGCACCGCCACATCATGGGAAATCAGAGTTTTGTTTTGAACTTGTAATAAACCAAGCAATTAAATTCGGAAAGAAGTCATTGATTTATTCTCCAGAAACAGGAAGCGTAGAGGATATTTATTCAGAACTAATCCACAAGCTTACTGGAAAGCCTTTTTACAAATCAATAAACGACCACGTAGACGATAAAAGGTATTATGAGGCAATAAATTACATTGATGAACACTTTTCAATTGTTGATGGGGATGAAAGGGGATATAGTTTCAAAGATTTAACGGATTTAGTGACAGATGAAAAAATTATAATGTCTGACCCTTACAATGAATTGATTCATGATATGACAGAATTTGGAACAAGGCAGGATTTATACATTGAAAAGCTTTGTAGTGATATTCGCAGATATTGTAAAAAAAATAAAAAGCATTGTTTGCAAACATTACATCCGGCACATCAACAAATAGTAATTGAGAAAGGCTTTAGGTATTATCCGATGCCAATGGCTAGAGAGGCCGCAGGCGGTCAGGCTCTTTTGCGTAAAGCTATGACTTGGATAAATATGTGGCGACCACCAGTTGGTATGAATGATGAGAATGGAATGCCATACAGAGATAATGAAGTTTTGATTAACATTGAAAAAGCTAAACCAAAGGGAGTTTCAAATCGAGGAACTATAAGTTTATTTTTTGATTGGAAAAAAAACCGATATTATGAGGAGGGGGAGTACAAAGACCTTTACGCTTTTGAGCATGAGAAAGCAACAGTAGGCACAGAATTTAGACCTCCACTAGCAGAAAAAATATATTGGAAAGGCGATAGCCCATTTTAATTATGGAAAGTAAGCAATATTACAGAAATTTAGCAGAGATGTATATCTTTGAGAGAGATGCTCAATTAGAGCCGCACAAGCGATTATTATTAGCAAAAGGTGTACTTTATAAGATGGAGGATGAAATGCTCTCATATCAACGGAAAAGTGGTAACAGCGAGAAATTAATCGAAGCCAATGAGCGTTTAAAAATATTATTTGACTTTATTGATAATATTTCAAGTGTTTTATCAGACAATACCCAACTTAGATTATTGCTTAAAGACAGTATGGTTGAGAGGTCAAACTTGGAAGATATGTTAATAAGCTTGGATAAGCAATTAAAGTTTGTTGAGGGATGATAGAAGACAAAACACTATCAATTTGTTGGGGTTTGCTTGACAAAATAAAATTAGGAGATAAAATTAATATTTTAAAATACGCTCCAAACAAACCAGATTTGTTTATTGATTGTGCTAAACAGTACGATGATTGTTTTGGAACTATTTTATTTTCAGACGATTACAAAGAAATTAAAAAAGTGGTAAGCTTTAAGCAGATTATAGAAAAATTTGTAATTACAAAAGATTAATGTAATTTTATCGCTAAAATGAATGTAATATTTTTTAATGGCAACAATAAAAGAGCAATCTAAGTTAATAACCGAGCATCCATTCTTTGAAGAATGCCTTAAAAAAGCAATTGATGGGGATTTTAGTGGGTTTGAGAGGTTATTCTTAGAAGTTCAAGCTCATTGCTGGGAAAAGTGCGCATTAGATGCTTCAAGGATATACGGTCAATACAGAAGAGCAAACAGTTGTGACATAAAAAAAGAAATTAGAGATATGCCGCCTCCAATTTCTTTAGACCTTAGACTTCCATTTGTAAGGCCAGAAAATTTAGCCTACAAGGTTAAAACAACTACAAAAATTACAATTATAACTAACCAAATAACAATATTTTAATTAATCCGTATGGTGCTTGAAGAGATTTCAAGACATAACTCTTATTTTGTTGTCATGAAACAAAGGATTAATTAAAACCACGCACTACTAACATGCAAAAGAGAAACCTAGCCATTGTAAACTTATCAGACCCTACAAAACCTAAACTTGATTTCCTATCTAAAAAAAACTTTTTAGAAGACCTAAAAGACTTTAAAAACAAAGATAGGGTATGGGTAATAGTTGAAAAATACTATACAAAAAGAAGTTTAAAGCAGAATAATTTATTACATGTTTATCTTTCTGAAATAGCGAAAGAAACTGGTATGCCACTAGAGCAAATTAAAGAAGCTCTAAAGAAGAAATTCCTTACAGTTCCACTTACTACCAAAGATGGGGAGATAATCGCTGACAAATCATCTGGTGAAGTGCTGGATAGAGTTAAAGGAACATCTGAACTGACAGTAGTAGAATTTATGGAGTTTACGGACAATGTTCGAGTATGGGCAATGGAGTTTTTAGGGATATATTTACCTCTGCCAGAAGAACAAACAGAATTAAAATTGAATAATATTTAAAAGTTTGTATATTTGTACTTCTTCCAAGGGGTTTCTCATCCCCATTGTTAGTGTGTTTTCATCAAGTAATCTAGTAGTGTGGGTTGCTTAATTAGCCTAGGGGTTTAAAAATCTCTAGGCTTTTTTATTTAACAATTCCACTTCTTCAATGCCAATGCCTTTCTGGTAGGCTTACCATCCTTTGCCATAGGGCCTTTAACCCCAGACATCCTAGCGCAAAAGCTCTTACGTCTATTAGCATCTTTACTGCCTGCCTTTAATTTAGAAGGAGGGGTTGTTACAGCCATTTTAAGATTACTGCCGGGATTAGCCTTTCTATATGAAGCTACGCCTTTCTTATTGAGGCCGCCTTTTGGGTCTTTACCTTCAGACCTTGTCCACGCTTCAGTCTTTGCCATATCTTCTAAATGTTATATTCGGTTTTACTATGATATCACGATGAGTAAACTGCCAAATCTCGCCAGTTTCGTTAATAATAATGGTATAAAATGTATCGGTTTCGTGACCTAGCTCGGTAACCAACCAAATTATACCATCACCTTTTGGAGTAGATACTTCTAGCCTGTTAGTTGGCTCGAATATCATTACTTCTTTTTATTGGTAACTCCTTTAATTATTTTGTCATATCTATCTGCTCTGTCATAATTAGAAAATCCTTGAGAGTAAAGATTTTGTGCTGATTGGCTAGCTTGTTCCGATGTTCTTCCTAACCAGTCTTTTTTACCAGACTTATTAGATGCTTTTGCACTTCTATCAGCAGACTCTCCACCTCCCATTTGCAGTTGGGCTCTATTAACTAAAGAATCTCTTACCTCTTTAAGTCTTCCAATAGTAACTTTTGCTGGCTTTGGCTTAACAACTGTTTTAGTAGTTTTTATTGCTACTTTTTTAACAGGCATCTTGCCAGAAGACTTAACAACTACCTTAGTAGATTTCATAGCCATTTTAGGCTTGTCTTGACTTTTCATGTTATTGCTTCTTTTTAGTTTTAGGCAAGTTTAAAGCTTTCTTAATTACATCGCTAGATTCTGGGCCATAAGTAGACCTTTCATTAGTACCTCTTTTATACGCTTCTCCAATAGCTCTACCGTAACCAACTCTTTTTAAGCTGTCCACAGAACTTTTCTTAGCTTCACCAAATGGAGATAATCTAACCATTGCTTCTGGTGCTTTTTTCAATCTAGTAGCTGTAACCTTAATTTCTGCAAGAGGAATGGTTCTAACTGGCTTATCTTTTTTTGCAACCACAGTTTTTTTTACCATTAATTTAGGCATTGGCTTTGAGCTTTTTTTAACCGCCATTTTAGGCATTGGCTTATCAGTTTTTTTCATGATTTTATTTTTTAGTTTTAGCTTTAATTTTAGCTTCCTGCTTCAACATAGACGCAGTAGGTTTTTTAGGTTTAGCTCCAGTAGCTTTATTCTGTTTAGCTTTCTCCCTAATATTTTTCCAAAGTGAGTTCTTTTCCATTACTTTCCTTGCCCCCTATTCTTTTTTAAATAGTGTTTAGATGATTTTAATTTACTAGACTTAGTCTTAGAATGAACTCCCGGCCTTGAAACCTTTTTACTCTCCTTTTTCTTAACTACCGACTGCACCTTTGCCATTACATTCCTTTTTTAACAGTCTTGTAAACTTTTCTTGCCATTCCAACAGCAGTTTTTGCTGCTTTTGCAGGCATTTCACGCATAGCTTTAGTGTATTTAATGTCAGCTACTTTGCTTTTAAATGCCGCCTTTGCTGGTTGCCCTTTAATGGTTGCTTTAATAGATTTCTTTTCAGCTCTCATAGAACCTTTTTCAGCAGCGTTAATCTTTAAGCTTTTCTTAAAAGCTCTCTCTGGGTTTGGGGTATTTTTCATTATTGTATTTTTAATTGCTAATTAGTTTAACAAATGTACAAATGAAAATCAATACAATTTTGTTTCATGGTGCAATGGTGACTTACCGCAAATAGCACAAAAACTTGGATTAACAACGCTAGGGGAAAAATGACAGTAATACTTTGTTGATGAAGTTCCTGTGCTTGTCATTGCCCATCCTGAAATATTTACTGAACTAACTACCCCACTCAAAGCCACTTCCTTATCTACTAATTCGGTCTTTTCATGCACCTCCTTATACAACCCTTTCTCCTCCATTATAATTTGGTGTAAGGCCATAATGCAATTTTGTGCAAGACTTGCATACTGCCTTTTAATGGCATCTTTATCCCCCTCAATTAATGATTCATGCAAGTCCAAATGATGTCTGTAAAGGCTTTCAAAAACACTATCTGGCTTAATACCTTTAAAGTAATTTGTTGCACCAAAGTCATTAGAGTTATTACTAAAACATTCAGCAATGTATTTTAAAGCATACGGACTTAGGTAGTCAGGTCTTATTCTGCCTGTGTCATCGCTTCTTACAGCCCCCGAAGGGAAACGTCTAATCTTCATATTTTACTTTTTAAATTTGTTTTTAAGCCTTTCAATTAATCCAACTTTCTTTTTATTGTCCGCTACTGAACCGATAACCACTTGTCTATGAATGCGCTCATTAGCAATGCACATTACCCTAGAAACGTAGTCATCTACCCCATGCCATTCAGAGTTTGCATAACGAGCTTTCAAGTTCTCGTAATGGTCAAAGTTTCTAATCTGCGGTAAAGCTTCAGCAAGCTTTTTTAAATCTTCCATATCATATTACTCATTACTTTTAAATCTATCTTTTAAGTCATCATAAGACTTTTCTGCTTTGTTACTCCAAAACATATCACAATTGCCATCTTTTATTGGTGGAATAATAAAAAATGATTGTAGATAAGACTTATTTGCGGTATGTCTATAACACTCATGTTTTAAATCGCATCCTAACCCTGAACACATTGTAATATCGCTCATATTAAATCTTTAATTTTTACTAATATACCTCTCGATAAATTATTATCTCCGCCCATAACGCCTGATGTAGCTCTACCACTTGCTACAAGCTCTTTTAACCTACCCTTTAGCTGTTGTGTACCAATAACAATAGCACGTTCGTCAGCAAGCTTAAAAACCCAGTAGTCAGCTTCGGTAGTAGATATGCCTGACCGTTTACCTCTGCATTCATACTCAACATAGACATTGCCTGTACGAGCAGATATAGTAGCATCAGTCTTTACCTCTATCTTTTTGTTTTCAAGAAGAGAGTGAACCCATGACTCCCCATCAAGAATGCCCATAAGTAAGTCGTATTTAAAGTCTGATTTGTAGTTCATTACAGTTTTTTAATATCCAATTTAGCAATACCAAGCTCATCTAGTGCAAGCGCATAGTAAATGTGTATCATCGTAACTAAGCTGTGGTTGAATATCTCATCGGCCGATGGTTTTGTGCCATCTTCGTTTTTTAATATACCAGACCTTTCTATAACTTCACACATCTCTTTGAGCATAGATTCGTTTTTCTTTCGGCTACTTTCTTTTACTTCTTTCATATTTTTCTTATCCATTGTTGTCATTTTTATTTATTACCAAGTTATTCGGGTACTTACTTTGTCTACTGCCTTTAAAAAAGTAATGAGGGTTAATCCAATACACATCTTTTAAAGAAGCATGAGGGTAGATAAGTAGCTTATCAGACAAGTCTTTTACAGCATCTTTATACGTATTCACTGACTTTATGCCATACATCTCCATATATCTATCCCTATGAATCCACAGTATGTCTTGGCCGCTAACCAATGAGTACATAATATGTAAGTACAACTCCTTAGCCCTTACAGTCAATGATGACACTAAAGCCTTTGAACCCACTTGGTCAAATACCTTCGTATGGCCAACACTCTCAAATACCGATTCCAACTTATCCGCATCACCGAACTTATTAATCACATCCTTATACTTCCGATTAACACGAATCTTTAACTCCGCACTGAATGGATTTATACCAATATTATCTAAATCAGGTTTCTCTTTTAATCTTGCCATTGTTTAACAAAGATACTAATTTATTTCATATTGTCAATACATTGACACTAAATAGTTATCAATTAATTGATGATTATACCCCTTTACTGTCAATTAATTGATTTTTACTTTTAACAATAAACACCTCTAGCATACCAATAAACCCACAAAACAACACACTTTTATAATAATTAAAATCTGTATTATACACTACACTAATTAATCCTGCAAGTACCTTTATTTTTAATACATGTACTTTATGCAGAACTACCCACCCATACCTACACACAAATAGGGGTACGCCCAATCGGGGTAGCCTACACGCAAACCGGGGTACGCCCAAAGAAGTATTTAGTGTAAGGTATTGCATATCGGTTAAAACGTTTTGCATATGTTTTTAGTCGGGACTTGATGTAGCTTTATTGGGGTACTGCATATTTGTTTATCGGGGACTATCACCCCACATCAACACCAACACAAAACAAAAAAGAATCGAAATCCATCAATCGGGGTACCTCAAACCGAAAAATATATTTTTTTTAATAGGTATTATTCACGCTGATAGGATTATAAGAATTAATACGATAGCCACTATTTAAAATTGCTTTTTGCTTCCATTATGTTTTGGATAATAGTATATATTTATTTTTGGATTTGGGGAGAGGAGAGAGGGAAAAGAAGAGGGGATAAACCCACCCAAAAAACCAAACCCCAAACCCAACAAGACACCACGACCAGACCAGCACCAGCAGACCAAAAGAGAAAACAGAAACGAACATGTAAAATAGAACGCCATTAATAGAACAGTTTTAAAAGACTTTAGTAATGGAATGAATGAAAGTATAGGTAAGTATTAAAATAGTTTATTACATAGCTTTATTTTAAGCCTAATAAATAGTATGTATTTATATTATAGTGTATTAATAGTATTGTTTAATTAGTGTACCGGTCAAGCTTATTTAATAGCTTTTAAGTATAAATAAGTACTATTATTATATTTATTTATCATTTTATTATATTGATAATCAGCAAGTTATGTAATGTATCAAGTATGTTACAAAATAAATAATGATAGCTATTATAATTATATGCACCTTTGAATTAGCGAAAGACGCAAACGAAAACACACTACTAAAAAATTAGCATTATGGAAACAATTAACAGAATAACATTAAAAGCTTTATTAATTGATACAATTACTTTTTTAAAATTTGGGCATCATTTAGCACCTAATTGGAAAGGCGCAAAAAATAGATTGTGTACTGCATCAGGACAAAAAACAAATATAAACAATAAACAATTTTTACACCTGATAGGTCTTACATATAAAGACAACAAAATAGAAGCAGAATTTTGGCAAACGATTGACAAATATAATGCAGAAGAATTTTTAAAATAACTAACTAAAGGGAGGGTAAAACCTCCCACAATTTAAACACACTAAACACAAAAAAATGAAATACTACGAAATTTCCGGCACGTACGGAAGCCAAAACACAAAAACGAAAGTATTAATAGCAGAACAAACCAACGGTAAAAAATACTATACAGCAAAAGGAGGACAGATAGTCAATATTACTTTTGATGAAATAGCAGAAGGCGCAAGCATTGAACCGTTAAAAGATATTGATTGTTTTACAATGAATAAACCTATAAACAATTTAAACCAATTAGAAAAAGCAATAAACAGCTAAAAACATGAAAAACACAATTTACAATAATTGCAAAGCAATTTTAAAAGACGAAGCCAACCAATTAAAGGCAACAAATAACAAAAAAGACAAGGTTTATATCAGAACTGTTTTAAATGAATTGTTAAACGATTTATGCAACACTTTAAACCGCCACGAACTAAAAGAAACAGTAAGCGCAAAACAAAATAAATTGTATCAAAATTGGCTAAATAATTACACTTGCAAATTGCACCCTAAAAACTAATAACATGAAAACACCGCTAACAATTTTGGAATTTATTGCCGAACATGGCGAAGAAAAAACCGCTTATAAATTAATTGATAAGCAGGTAAGTAGGATTTTTGGATTAGGTTTATCCGACCTCCCAGACACGTGCGACCTTGCAAATGTATTGGAAGAACTAGCCGACCAACTACGCGACAACCCAGCCGACAAAGAAAGCATAAAAGCAATTTTGCACAGTATTGACATTGATTTTATAGAACAATTAATTTACGGATAAATTACACTTAATAAGGCTTGAAACATAGCCTTATTTTTAAAACCTTATAAATACAATCAAATGAAAAACCAACGGACAAACTCAAATCATGTTAAAAATTTAATCAAAATACATATTTTAGATAGTGTATATGATGAAAACGAAAACCAATTTAAAACATTTGAGGAAAGCGCAAAGGAACTCCACAACGAATTTAAAAGAGTAGCAAACCACGCCCACAATTTAAAAAAATATCCAAACGATGTACAAAGATTTGACGATTATTTGCGAGGACTGCCATTTTATTTTTTAGACTACAATTATAAAATAGAAGATTTTTTAAATTCATTAGGAATTAATGAGGACAAAAAAGAATTTCCAGCAGATAAATCGAGGATATTATACGCAAATTTAATTTATAAAGAAATAAAGAAATTTTAAACATATCCGATAATCAATTTTAAACCACCTTTGCGGGACTTTTACCCACCTGCAAAGGTATAAACCAACCCAATAAATTAAACGCATTAGAACGCCTTAAAATCATTCAAATGGAAACCTCTAAAATATGTAAAGAATATTTTGATATGCATAAAGCTATATTAAAAGAAAATCAATTTAATAGAAAAGTTGAATTAAATATAAAAATATCAAATTTTAAAAGATTAAACAATATAAGCCTCGAATACAAAGATTGGGATATTGAAGTATTCATACAAAATAAAATGATAGGTATAATAGAACCAGTACACGCAAAAAAAGATAAAAATTTAGAATGCAAGTTTATAGGGTACAAATACCAAATAATTAAAAACTAAAAAAAATGAAAACAACAAAATCAGATTTTCAATTCTTGCATTCTGGCAATGGACACTATAAAGTTTTTTATACAAGTCCAACAACTGGCAAAACATGGACAAAAATAACCGATAACATGCCGTTAATAGATGCCACATACAACGAAGATAAACCCAAAAGGCAAGACCTTGAAATTTTAAAATTTATTTGTAAAAACTAAAAACATGGAAAAATTTTATATCGAATATCTTAATAAAGATAAAAATTTCACAGTCGATAAAATCTATTTTGAAACCTACCAAAAAGCTGAAATTTGGGCAAAATCAAATCTATTAAAGTTTAACCCAGATATAATAAAATTTGAATTTTAAATAAAACGAAATGAAAAACACACAAGCCCCCGACTTATTAAAGTGGATTATTGCCACCGCAGTATTTTTATACATTCTTTACGGAATAACTAAAGCGATTGAAAACCTATTTTAAATTGTAATAAGATGCAAGAATATTTATTTTCTGCTCATTACTACCAAGACCCGACAAGGTTAATAAAAGTAAAAGCAACAACAAGAGCCAAAGCCTACGCAAAAGCAAGAGCCAAAGCAATCAGAATAAAAAATGATTTGGAATTAATAGAACTTAATTAAACACACTAAGCTAAGCAAGATGAATGAAGAAACACAAAAAAATCTTTTCAATTTATTGTATTCATTGGAAGATTTGCATGATTATGATGAAACAAAAATAGGTGCAAAAATAGGTGCTATAATTAACCAATTACAAGAACAATTATTAAACACACACTAAAAAACTAACAAAATGGAAACTATTTTAAAAGTTGTAAAACAAGAGAGATTTGACAGATACGTTTTTTTAACCTATTCGGATGACAAAATAATAGGTTTGAACTACCATCAAGGAATAGAGAAAATACTTTATGATTGGGCAACCCCATGCCCAGCACTAACAGACATTTTTGAGCGATATGCTGAAAAATATACCGATTTAAATTGGCAAGATACAGTAAATGATTCGATTTATTTATACGAACAAGCATTTTTATGGCAACAAACAAACATTATTTTGCCCAACTCACAGAAAAAAATAATCCAAAAAGCATTAAAATATTATCTAAAACAATATAAAACTTTTAACCAAACGCCCACCGATACAGAGGAATATGAGATGTTTGACCTAATGACATTAAAAGCATTATTTAATTACGATGTAGAAATTAAGCTAAATAAAAATGAGGTAGAAAATTTCACTCAAGTAAATGGAATTGATTTACCAAATTATAATTAAAACACACTAAACAAGATGAAAACACCAAAACAGATAATTTGCGAAAACGTAGAAACATACGGATATATTACGCAGTCAGATAGCGACCTATTAAAGCTAATTAATTATAAGGAAGATACAACCAGCTTTTATAATTCAATCCAATACAAAGCATTTAAGGAACTCACAAGAAGAAAAATAAACGAGCCACGAATAAAAATAACATCTAGCCGGACACTTTACGAAAATTTATCATTTTTAGAGGGATATGGGCATGAGGAATTTTGGGTTATTTATTTGCGACAAAACAACACCATTATAAAGATGCAACAACAAAGCAAGGGCGGAATTTCTGGAACGATAGTAGATGTAAGGCTAATTCTTAAAGATGCAATACTAAACAAAGCAAGTGCAATAATTTTGGCACACAACCACCCAAGCGGAGAATTAAGACCAAGCGAATCCGACAAGCAGATAACTGAAAAAATAAAACAATCTGCTAAAATAATGGATATTGCAGTAATCGACCACATTATAATTAGTGGTATTGGAGGGTATTATTCATTTTCCGATGAAGGATTAATCTAAATTAAAATAAAATGGAAAACGTATTAATAAACAAGCTGGAATTAGCTTCTGAATTAGCGCATAAACAATTAATCAATGATTATACCAATATTTTTCCGCTAATTGAAGAAGACACAACAAACGGAACAAAATACACCGAAGTAGCGCAAGACATATTCAATGAACTTTATGATGAATATTTGCAATTAATAGATAGTTTAACAATTAAATAAAAACAACATGAAATTTTTAATTAACGGATATTGGAAAAATGATAAAACAGAGTTTTATGATTATGTAGTAACAGACTACGATGATAATGCAGAAGATGATGATGAAATATTTTATTTTGGATTAAGTGAATCCGAAATACAACAAACTATTAAAGATAAGGAAGATAACATCCTTGAATTTGTTATAACATCATACACTAAATTATAACACCATGTTTATAGAACTATCAACAAAAAAAGGAGAATTTATCGGCAATGTAAATTTATTGCAAAGAGTATTTATCAATGAAAATGAAAAAACTTGCGTAGTAGGATGGAATAACAATGGGTACATTGAAATAGAAGAAAGCTACGAAGAAGTTATACAAAAAATAAACAAAAGGATGCACAATGTATTATTATTAAAATACACTAAAAACCCAAAATAAAAACTAAACACGCACTAACAAAATGGAAACACTATCACAAATATTTCAGAGAACCGCAGAAGATGTATATTTTGAATATGCAAATGATTGGCTAACCATTGATGCAATGGCGGATAATTACCAAATAGAACCCGAAAAATTAGGGCAAATAATAGCGTCAGTAAAATATGCCAAAGAATCATAGCGAGAAAGTAATTATATTTATTCATGGATTAATTGTTATAATCGGAATCGCATACATTTTAATATTAATATTTAAACTATTAACAAACTTAACAACATGAGCAACATTTTTGGAAGCATGGCAAACAAGCTAAAAGCAGTACAAGACCTAAAAGAATTGGGAATTGATAACGACCAAGCACTTGACATAGTGTTTGAAAGCGTACAAGAGAATGATAGAATCCAATTTTTTCAAGAGGTATTTAAGGTAGCATTTTCTTTTGGACAACTACACCAATTCTGCAAAGAAAATAAAAACTACAAAACAACATACACCGAAGCAATGGCAGAATGTGTAAAGGAATGTACTAACCTAATAAATCATTAATCATGGAAACAAATGTAATAATTGCAATATCGGTATTATGTCTGCTATCTGGGATAGCTACATTTGCCTACCTAATGAGAAATTCAGCTCTTTACCCTAAAAAAATGACTGAATTAGAAGAAGATGAAAGAATAAATAGGTATTTTATAGTAACAATGATAACATCATTAATCATAGTATTGGCAATAGCAGGTACAATAGTTTATGCCTATCTTAAAATAATATTTTAATACTAATCATTTATGCAGAGATATGCGTTTAATGCTATTTTAATACAATTAA
>Ga0209492_1000326_pt1 | contig 15119 bp, 15 predicted proteins | sample PPLLak12cMay2015_FD_187253 | JGI IMG/M metagenome (GOLD analysis project Ga0209492, IMG submission 187253) | Freshwater sediment microbial communities from Prairie Pothole Lake near Jamestown, North Dakota, USA - PPLs Lake P7 Core (1) Depth... | ecosystem: Environmental > Aquatic > Freshwater >... | reverse complement strand
GAACTAAACTGGGTGATGGACAATACAGGCACAACTTACAAAGGAGACTACTATATTGGATATGTATCGACAGGGATTGCGGTAAAGCCTTTTAAAAGAGAATGGAACAACGCTAGTGTAATGAGCGGTTTTAAAGAATTGTGTTTAGAAAAAGTGTTTGTGAAAAATTATACAGGAAACCAACTGTTTGATTTATCACTAATAGAAGGACTATCACAAGACACGGGGTTGAATTTGGATTTATCGATTTATGACGATTATACAGATTTTATCTTAAACAATAAAATGTTGTTTGCAAAAGCAATAAGTTTAGAGTTTACGATTCGATGCTTACAAATGTATGTTTCATCAATTAGGAGTAATTTCAAGGAAACAAAATCCCAGGAGCTTTATCAAAAAATAATGATAGAGATAGAGGGAACAAAAGGAAGTGATAGTTTAATATCCGTAACAGGGTTAAGAGAACAAGCACTTGGAGAAATCTCACAATTAAAGCAAGAGGTTAAGAAATTAAAAGTAGGTTTTACAAAATCAAGACAATTTTTAACTTACACATTGCAATAAAAAATGAATCTAACAAAAACAAACCCAGTAGGAATTGACGTTGTTATAGACAATATCCAGCGAAAAATCTATGAATTAAAAGATTTATGGGAAGTTGAGTTAAATGGTTATCCGAGATGTCAAATTTTAGTTCGAGAAGGAAAAAAGACTATTGAAGCCTATTTAGGAGATAATGAATATAGTGGTTCTTTAATTTTTGCAGAGGAAAACAAGTTTTTCATATTAGCAGGAGAATCAATAGAACACATTAGTAATACCTACTATAAAACGACTATTGAAATTTACTTTATCTTGAATTTGGATGAAATTTATCCAAGCGTAGAGCATAGAGCAGATGAAGAAGTTAGGGTTGATGTTTTGAATGTTTTAAACACTATTCCATGCATTAACGTATCGACAGTAGAGCATAATTCAGACAAGGTGTTTGCGAGGTTTAACAGTAGAATCAGTCAAAACTATGAACACGAAAGTACGGACGATATGCAACCGTATCATTATTTTAAAGTATTGATTGATGTTTTAGAATATGATATAAATCAAACAAGTTGTTATTAATTTTTAAAAATAAAATACTATGGTATTAATAAATCAAAAAGACTGCTTAGTAAGCAGAAAAAACCTTGGATTATCAGATTGTATTATCCAAGAGGGTAGATTAACAGGTTTTATGATTGTGCCAAAAGGATGGGCGATAGATTTGACATCAGACACATTCGATTTAGCTTATGTAAATGAGCAAATCCAATTAGGCAACTTTGTTCCTGTATTAGGAGCAGTAGAAGCTACAAATGGTACACCAGAGGCTACTACAGAGGAGTATCAAGGTGGTGTGAAATCAGTAGTTCGTAATGGACTTCCTGAATACAGTTTTAAATATTTGAAAGGTGGATGGAAATTTGCAAGTGCTTTATACACTTACAATTCATTCCAAGCATTTGACATATTATTTGTATTCTCTAGCGGTGCAATTGCAGGAGCAACAAACGGAACTACATTTAGTGGTTTTGAATTGGGAATGTTGAACAGTGGAACATATATGTTTACTGATGGATCGACAAGCGCAAGTGTAACTGTATCAATGCAGTTGATAAACGAAGTACAGTTTAATAGAGATGTAGCTATTTTGGAAGCAGGGTCATTAGACTTCAAAGTAAACCAAGATATAAATCCTATCACTGATATTGTTATCACGGCAAGAGCAGACGCATCGGATGCTAAAGTGTATTTCAAACCAGTGTTTGAGATGAACAGAGCCACTACATTAGGAGGAATTGCAATCGCAAATCTTCGTTCTACTGTAAATGGAGTAGTTGACGTGATTACTGCCGCATCGTTAAGCTACAATGCAACCACAAAAGAGTATCAATATACTCCTACTGCGGTTTTAGTAGCTGCTAACACGGTAATTGTGGAATTGTATGACACAGTAAATGCTGTAAGTTGTGCAAAAATAGGGACAAAATTCTACAAAGGAATTTCTAATACAGCTGTAACAGTTGCATAAAGATTAGGTGTTTTGTTAATTAGTTAGGAAGCCTCTGTAGAAATATAGAGGCTTTTTAGTTTATTATAAAATAAAATCATTACTTTTGTAATGAATGTAATGCAACTCCAAAACGGGTTGCATTTTTTTGTAACTAAAACTAAGATTATGACTATTTTTAATGTACAGATTTTTGGAGAAGATAAAGACCAATGGTTGTCAATGCCTATTGAGAATAAGGTAGAGTGGATTCGTAAATATACCAATCAGCAAAATGATGCTGTTATAGAGGAATTTGTAAACAATCCTAGTATCTCGAAAGATAAAATTTGTCTAACTTGTGGTGACAAAGCGAGTTTTATTGTAGAGAAAAAACCTATTGTAAAAAAATCTAAAAAGAAATAGAATGGCAAGTGCAGCCGAAATGTTACGCAGACTTCAATCAGTTTCAAAGATAAACACTTTGAGAGAGATGGTGTATGAACATATTAAGGCTAATGAGGATATTTTAAGAGATTTGAAATATGATGAATACGAGCAAGGAGATATTTATAGTAACCACACTACAAGTAGATACAAATGGGATTGGTACGGTAATGAAAAATACAGACAAAATCCAAGAGCTAATGGAAATGTAGATTTAATATTAACTGGAGCATTTATCAATAGTTTTAGGATAAACAAACCAATACAAAATAAATACATATTTGGAGCAACCGATCCGAAGCGAGCAAAATTAGTAGGTATGTTTGGAGATATAATGGGTTTACAACAACAAACCTTTGATGATTTCCAATATGTTATTATAAAACCACTATTCATAGACGATTTAAAGAAAATAATCAATAAAAAATAATGCCTAAATACGATAACATAACCAATATTCCTGCTAAATTGTTTTTTGATGTATTGCAAGACAAGGATTTTAAGTTATTAGAACCTTTAGAAAACGAAACAGAGGAAGAAGTGGAGCAAAGTTTTGTATTGTTATACGATGATTATTTCACAAAAAGTAATAATGCAAGGTCGAATGAGTTTTTGAGATTACGTCAGGAAATAGCATTTTTAACGTACAAAATTGAAAGCATAGTACAAGTATTGGATTTTCTTTTATTCAACACCACAACAAAGGAAATGCGTGTTACGTTGCTTGAAGCATTGATAGCGATAGGAGTAAATATAAATATGGAAGCCGATTTTTATCAGGAAACACAAAACGTGTTGCATGTTGAGTTAGGGATTATGCAAAACGACCTAAACATTGTAAAAATAGACTTAGATAATTTAAGCAAAGAGAATAAAGAAAGTGTATTTAATTTTTATGAATCATTAATAGGATTAGAATCGATACACGAAAGGAATTTAGACGATTTAATGGTGTTGGCACGTTACATTGAGTATGAACGACTTGCTGTTAAAAAAGCTGAAATGCAAAAGAAATCACAAGCAAAATATAATACATAATAGCAATGAGCGAATTTTTAGAAATATTATCACCTACCGCATTAGAACAACTAAAACAAGCAGAAGTTTTAGTGAATAAACTTGCCAATGATATTAAGACCATCAACAATTTTAAAGCATCTTCTACCCCTAGTGCTGCTGATGAAAAAATAAAACAACTTAATATCGCTTACAAAGAACAAACAAATTCTTTAAAATTGCTAAAGCAAGAGCTTGATAATGCTACCAATGCTCAAATAAAATCGAATAACCAAAAGATTTCTGACATAAGACTTTCAGAAGCGCAACGAAAAGCAACTTTAGCACAAGAACAAGCTGAAAAGAAAATAACTGCTGAAAAACAAAGAGCATTAGCAGCGAGTGAACGTTTAAACTCCGCTTATAACAAACTTAATGCAGAAAGGACAAAAGCTAAAAATATTTTAAGAGATTTAATAGCATCTGAAAAAGCAAGTACAGCCGAAATAAACAAAGCGCAAAAAGCATTTGATATATTAGACCAAAAAGTTAGAAAAGCAGATAGGGCGGTAGGAGATATGTCTAAAAATGTGGGTAACTACAAAAGTGCATTTAGTGGACTATCTAACTTAATGGGTGCATTTGGCATCGGAACAGGAATTTACCTTGCGGTTGATATAGCAAAAAATATTTACGAAACAACCAAAGCATTACAGTCATTAGACTTGGCACTTAAAATGGTTTCCGGAACAACAGATGAGTTTGCAAGTAACCAAGCCTTTGTAACCGCTACTGCTGAAAAGTGGGGTGTTGAGATTAAGACTTTGACCGAGCAATATACTTACTTCTACACCGCAGCGAAAGGCTTAATGAGTACTGCTGAAATCAAAACAACGTTTGAGGGAATCGCTAAGGCAGGTGCGGTAATGGGATTGTCATTAGAGAAACAAAGTGCTGCTTTCTATGCCTTTGAGCAAATGATGTCTAAAGGTATTGTAACAAGTGAGGAGTTGAAGAAACAATTAGGGAACTCTATGCCAGGTGCTATTCGTGCCGCTGCAATGGCGTATATGGAATTGCACCCACAGATTAAGTCAATACAAGAAGCTGAAATGATGTTATTAAAGGAAATGAAGCGTGGTGCTATTGATAGTGCCACTTACGTTCCTTTGATTGTTAAGAATTTAGAGAAATTGTACGGAATAGAGATGGTTACTAAGGTTGAAACATTACAAGCTGCTCAAAACCGATTGAAAAATAGTTGGACTGAACTTGTTAGAACTATGACAACTGATACAGATGGTGTTTTAACAAGGACAATGCGTGGAAGTATTACTCTTTTTAATGATTTAGCTATTTCAATAAACAAAGTTGCATCATCTATATCAAAATTAAGAAAAGATTCTATGCAAGCGGGAAAAGAAATAGGTATAGGTGATTTTAGAAGCGAGTTTGAAAGTGAATCAGGAGGTTTGACAAAAGAAGGAAAAATTGAATTAGCTATTAAAAAAGGAAATGACCTTACAGGAAATATTAAAAAAGCTCTTTATGATATTAATATATTAAGAATAAAGTATAATACTTCGAGAACAAAGGAAAACGAAGAAGAATTGATGTTAGCCGAAAGAAGGCTTGGTTATTATAGAGGGCAAAAAATAGAAGCTCAAAACATAGTTAATGAATTATCAAAATTAGACAAACCAAAAGTAACAAGTACTACTGAAACAGAAACTCAAAGAAACTTAAGATTAAAAGCAGAAAAAGAAAGATTAGATGCTATTGAAAAGTCAGCTAAGATAGATTATGATTTAGCATTATCAAATGCGGAACGTAAAAAAGAAATTATACAAGATGAATTAGATGCTTTTAAAGGAAGTATAGAGCAAAAAATTCAATTATCAATGAAGTTAGCATTAGCTGAAAATGAAATAAACAAAATAAAATTTAAAGAGAGTAAAAGACAAGCTGGAGGTGATAGTAGATTAATAGGAATTGCTGAAAATGTAGAGTTCAAATTGCAAGGAGACGTATTGCAGTCTAACCAAAAAAGGATAGTATCATTCTACAAAGATTTCTATAAAGAAATGAGCGATGCTGTAGGTGATAAAACATTTACTGCAACGGGGATGTGGACTAAAGAGCAAATGAAAGAAGCCAAAGAAGCTGATAAAATACGTCTTGATGAAATAAAGAAAACTCAAAAAGCTATAAGTGATGCTTTCAATATGTTTGCAGGGGATTTTGCAGATAAAATGGGATTTACTGATACGTTTGACTTTATGTTAGGCGAAGATAGGAATGGAGAAACATTATTTGATAGATTAAAAAATAATGAAGAAACTTGGAAAGATTATGCGCTTGCTGTAACTACAATAGCACAAGATATGTATAATTTCTTGAACCAACAATCACAAGCAAGGTTTGATGCTGAATACAAAAGACTTGAAGATCAAAAAATAGTTGCTTTACAATTTGCAGGAGATAGCACAACTGCTAAAGCTAAAATAGAGGAAGATTACGAAAAGAAACACAAAGAAATTCAACAAAGAGAAGCTAAAGCAAAAAAGAAACAAGCAATGTTTAATATTGCAATGGACACCGCACAAGCTGTAATGGCAACATTAGGCAAAGGAGGTTTCTTTGCATCGCCATTAGCAATAGCAGTAGCAGCAATGGGAGCAATACAACTTGCAATGGTAGCGGCGCAAAAAGTGCCAGAATATTGGAAAGGTACAGACAATGCCGAAGCAGGATTAGCGTGGACACAAGAGCGTGGAGCTGAACTTGTAACAGATAAAGAAGGACACATCAAGGACTTTGGAACAAATAAAGGTGCAAAGCTAACAATGATGGAGAAAGGCGATAAGGTTTATACAGCGCAACAAACAAAAAAAATGATGTTTGATGATAACCTCAACTCTATACTGACTGATAATGGAATAGGAAACGCGCCTAAGATTGTAGTGAATAGTGGAATGAGTAAATCAGATATGGAGGAAGTTATGCTAAAAACACTTGGAAGTATGCCAATGCAAAGCACTATTATAGACAAAAACGGATTACAACACATTATTACAAATGGTCATTCTAAAACAGTATTCCTAAGTAATAGAGTAAGTGGAATTGGACTAAAAGTATAAACAAATGGGAGAGATTTTTTACTTAGACTTTAGGTCGGATGGATTCGGGAAAGTTTTAATTTCAGAGCCAATTGGGTATAGCTCTACAAGTTTTGAACTAAGACAAAAAGAAAAAGGCTATGGTCGTGATATATCATTCGCTGGAGGTGAATCACAATTTGAGTTTAGCTATTATCGTGACCATTACTTGTATAAACTTTTATACTACTATCATAGATTTGGGTTTGAATCAAAAGTAAATCTAATCATAGAGATAGCAGGAATAGAGAATATCGTAGGGGAGTTGGACTTTGCAACTGCTATTACCGATGATTTGCAGTACTTCAAATGCAACGTGATACAAGACACCTCATTGCAAGTTATAAAAAGACGTAGCAAGGTAAAAGTGGATATGTTTAATGAGAAAAATTTAGATGGGGAAATAATAGGAGCAGTAGTGCCTACCAATGTACTCGTTAAGGCTAAAGCGGTGTATCAAGAAAGTAAATGGGAGCAACAAATAGTAAATACGGTTACAACAACTAATTTAGGTAATTTTATAAACGTAGCACAATCATTCATACAAGATGAGATTGAGGATGGTTACACACCTTATTTTCCAAACAGTACTAATGGGGATGATTTTTTATTGATAACTGCTAAAAATAATATTAGGAGTTTAAGAATAAATATATCTAACTTAAAAGGAATCATAACACAGGAAACAGGTACAGGAGATTCTAATTTAGGTATTCATTTAGATATTAAAAAAGGACTTACTTATGCTACAAGTGAACTAATTGCTGATATTAGAAATGTATTAATAAAAAATGGCGAGAGTGTAGATTTTAATATAAATACAATTATTGATATTCCTGAATTAAAAAGAGGCGAAAGCATCTGGATTTATTTGTTTGTAGGTCAAATTTTAGCGTATAAAATAACAGCAATAGTAAGTACTGCTGAAATATCAATAACAGCAGAATCAACAGCATACAACTCAATAACAAAAGCGGTACGATTGAATGATGTACAGAAACAAATCATAAAATCGTACGCAGGACTAAGTGTATTAGCACCGAGATACGAACCGAATGGAGAGTTTTACGACACGTTTTTATTGAATGGTAACTTATTACGTTCTATTACAGATAAGCCATTTGAGATAAGCCTAGACGATATTGAGGAATCATTAACCGAACACAATGCAAGTTACGAAGTGAATGACAGGGTTTTCTTTGGTACGTATGATGATTTCTACACTAATACTGAGTGTGGATTTTTTGACAATACACAATTCTCACAATTTTCAAAGAAATTCAACGAAAAACATTCGATAAACACGTTCAACTTTAAATACAAAGCCTACCAGGCACTCAAAGAAAACGAGCAACCTAATAGTGATGATACCATACACGGTGAAACTACAATGCTATTGGGTAACAAAATGGTTGAGAATACTAAGGCGGTAATGGTTGAATGGATTAGAGATAGCTTTTTGATTGACGAAGCAAGGAAAAAATCTATTGAAATCACAACAGGTACAGCCTACCAAAATGATAGTGATTTATTCGCTTTGGATTGTGTTAAGAATGAATCAGATTTGAGTTACACCGAAGCATCGGAGTTGAATCACGAGTGGAATACAGGTACTTCTAAATTGATATTACGATCCAACGAAACCTTGAATTTTAAAATTATAGGAGTATTCGAGGGAACGCCATTTGAGATAAAAGCACCCGATAAGAATACAGGGTTTTACACCGTATCTAAAGTATCAGAGCAAGAGTTACAACTTACTTGGGTAAGTGGTGGTGCAATGACAACGAATAACGATGGGGTGCGGTTCACGCAATATACTTACTTGATACCAAAAGAACAAATACCTTATGTAAGTAGAACAATAGAAGGAATAACCACTACTTCAAATATTAAAAGTCCAGAAACATTTGCTAATATTTTGTATTCAGTAAAGAGGAATATCATAAAGTATTACAACTCCTATTTAGCTACTTGTAACTTGTACCATAAAGAAAAAGCGATTACTACAACCGCTTATAAAAATAATGGAGAAGCAACGATAGTTGTAAATGATGTAACAACGGTAGAAAATCAGTCGATAGTGCCAAGCGGAATGATACTAAGTCCGATGCTGTATAATGATATTATATTTGCTAATGTAGAGTTTGAGGACTACTTAGAATTGACAAAACAGATTAGGTCGAAAAGAGGGTTTATACGATGTATTGATAACAACGATAGAGTAATTAAAATATACCCAGTGAATATGAAGTGGGATGTTTTGTCTAAAGAGTTAAACATTAAAGCAGAGGAAAAGTACGACCCTATTGATATGACAATCATAAAAGAGAACAAAATAATCACAATAAATGGCGAAGTTCAGTTGTATAACTTGCTATGGAAGATTGAAGATGATAAATTGGCGGTGTTTGATATGAATAGAGAAAGGTTATTTAACCCTGTATTTTGGGATGCTGTAACGATAAATGGAGCATTTGCGCCAACTATTCCTGTTATTGAAGAATGGATGACATTATTAGGTACAAAAATAATTTAGTTTGTATTAAAATAATTCTTATCTTTGAATCGAATGTAATGCACCCCAACAAATGAGGTGCATTTTTTTGTTAAAAACCAATGGTAGAACCGCTTATCAAATTAAAAAGAACCATAAATGATGCTTTATCTTTCAGAGATAGTCAGCAGAATAGGTTTTATGTATGTAGTGGAGTTCAACTATTGCCAAATAACACACAGAAATACGTACAAGTGACCGATATTGAGGATGGAATGCACCTGGAAGATTGGACTGTAAACGTGGTGGATGTAGCAAAAGGAACGAAAGTGGATATTACGGATTACTTTTTTGTGGATAGTTTGACGAATGATTTGAATGGAAACCCACAATTATTTTGGAGCATAACCAATGTACCTTTTGATTTTGGATATAAGTTGCAGTATTTAGAGATAGAACAAGCGGTGGGAGAAACTTTTTACTCTACACCATTTATGCTTACAGATTACAATAAATACAAAACGACACAATACCATTACAAAACAAAGAAAAGCGATGTAATGCAAAGTATAGGTGTGCAAAGCTGGTTTAGACAGATACAAAGGAATGAGGAGTTAACACAATATTACGAAACCTCAACAAAAACAACAGTAACTACTTCGCAAAAGCTAAACAAATTAGAAAAGTATTACAGTGAAGTAATGCCATTAGAAACATTAGACTTGCTAATGGATATACTATCAAGTCCTTATTTGTATGTAGATGGTATTAGAGCAAGTTTGTATGAAGCACCTAAAATGCCTGATTTGTCAGCATCACAAAACTTTGGACAAATAGAGTTTATGATAAGTCCTAAAAAATGGGATACTTATGCAGAAGATGTGCCGAGTAAAGGTGACTTTTTATCAACAGATTTTTCAGCAACAGATTTTAATATATACACAGTATGACAGATTCAGCATTAAACACAGCAATATCTAATATAGCAGACGGAACACCAAATACAGCATCGGAGTTTAGAGCTATTTTGACAGAATTAGTAAATAGAAGTTACAAAACAGGCGATGTAATGATGCTATCTTGCTTCAATGCTTATATCATAGCGAACTTCGATGGAACAGGATTAGGGATAGCAGAAAGAGTAGGATGGGCGATATGTAATGGTGCGAATGGCACAAGAAATTATAACGGAAAAGTACCATTAGCCTACGGAACTGATTACCTAACAATGGGCGCAACAGGTGGTAGTAAAGATGCAGTTGTAGTAGAGCATACACACGGAATAAAATACGGAGCAAATGGAAGCGGTACAAAATATCCTGAAACACCTTATATAAGCGATATAATAGGTGGTGATATGCAAGGAACAGAAAGCACAGGGGTAAGCGGAACAGATAAAAATATGCAACCGTATATGGTTACATTATTCATTCAGAAAATAAACGTATAATATGGCAACGTTATTAATTACTAAAGAAACAGGTGGATATTTTAGCTTTATTGTAGATGGAGATGTCACTACTAAAGTTACTAATATGCGTAATGATGTATTAGCGATAGGTACTGTTTGTAACTTTAAAACAGCTAACGGTGCTAATATCATTAAAAAACAAAATATAGATGTAACTGCTATAACACTTGTAGCGAGTGGTACGTTTACGTTTGTTACTGTATCATCGTTTCTTTCTAAATTAATCGATGTAGGGTATTATGATTGGTTATTAGGAGGTGGTACTGGAACAGGGGTAGATAGATTTGATGAGTTGCTTGATACTTTCTCTTATTTTGGAAAAGACGGACAAGCGGTTATAGTAAATGAAAGCGAGTTAAAACTTGAAACAGTGGTATTTCATAATGTAAGCAAATCTACCGAATTGACAGATATGCCAAGCGTCATAGTGCCTAGTAAAATGGTTGTTTCTAAAGCTGATGGTACAGGATATGAATTTGAAAACAAACCAACACCTCCAGAGCAATTCCTAAACGCAGTAGGTTCATTTCATTACGCTGATTTAGCAACACAAACAACGCCACAAGCAATAGCTGCAAATGTAGATGAAAAGTTATTAAATGATGCTTTAGGATCTTACACCAATTCAACAAACGCACCTTATGGTATTTCGTCTGTTTATAATGAGGTTACAAATCAATTAGATTTTAGTCAATTATCAGTAGGGGATTTGATAAACTTTAGAATTGATTTATTTATTGAAACATCAGGAATAGACCAATTGTTTAAGTTTTATATTAAATTTGGAATTGGTTCTGCTAGTGAATTTACCTTGAATATTGCACAAGGTCAAGTTAAGACTAATTCAATGTTTAGAGTTAGTGAAGATGTATGTTTTGACATTGGAAGTGCTGATATAAGAGATTATCCTGCTGAAATTTGGATAGCAACTGATAAGGCAGCCGATATTACTATTAATGGGTGGTATATTGAAATTGTTAGAAAAAATATAAATATTGTTGATATTGGAGACGATTATGTTTCTAAGGTAGGAAACGATATAATTACAGGAGAAAAAACGTTTTTAGGAAGTGTTTTATTTAACCGTGATGGTTCTACATTTGTTTTGCCCGATAAAGCTATTGGGGACTATACAATTGCGGTTACGTCTGATATTACAGGAGGTTCAGAAACCACTACCACAATGGGTGCGCTTATTAATAGTGCAGGAAACGCAACTCCAAATGATACTGATTTCATAGCGACAGCAGAAAGCGCAGGACTATTAAAAAAAATTACTTTGACTAATGCAAAGGCTTTTCTAAAGACTTATTACGATACAATATACACAACAACGGCAGCAGTAGCTTCACAAATTACAACGGCTTTGAGTGGGTATTTAACATCAATTGCAGCGGCTTCAACTTACGAGCCGATAAAAGGTAGTGATGATAATTATGTTACTGATGCCGAGAAAGCATTAATAATAGCAAAATTTATTTATGCAGTTACAGAAACAGGAACATCATTTTCATTAACAGATGCGCACAATGGTAAAATAACAATCTTAACGGCAAGTTGTACTGTTACAATTCCAAACGGTTTGATTGCTGGATTTGAACATACAATAGTAACATTAGCAGGGGTAACATTAACGGTTGCTTTGGGTGGTTCAGTAGTTTTATTTAATAATATAGGTACTACAATGGCTGAAAAATTAAGCTGCACAATTAAAAACAGAACAACAACAAACAATTATATCACGGCTGGAAGCCTTTAATTTTAGAATTATGATACAAACTAAATCAGCATTTTTTTACGAGGACAGGGGCGACAAATTAGCTAAGATAAAAGTTGAAATTGAAAATTTCACTACTGATAAAAACGGTTCAAATTATACGGTAAATGATTGGGCGGTGCAAGAGGATGGCACGAGGACGCTTTATAAAACCAAAACGGTGCGATATAGCAACGAAACCATAAACGGATTAGATATGTATATTTCTGCTAATAATGATTTTACAGGACTTTCTAAAACAGAAAAGGAATGGAAGAAATTACAAATTGCTTTAATGCTCGATACTGTGACAAATTTATTAAGTAACGGCACCACGATTTACAGATTACAGCCTACGGATTGGGAGTTTACTGAATAATGGGTTTTTTATTATTCGCAATCGCCTACGTTCTTTTCTTGCCGTTGACATTGATTAATTATTTAGTTGTAAAAAACAAAAAAGGATATTTCAAAAGTTCAGCAATTAACTTGGATAAGTTCGGAAATCGTGAGTTTAGAACGCTTTTAAACTTGACTTTAAAAATAGAATCAGGTTATGAATTTGGCAATATAAACGAAACGATTTCGGGAGTATTAGGAAAAAACGAAAGGGATAACACCCTTTCAAAAACGGGGAAAATTTTAGTTTGGATTTTGGATAAAATCGACAAAAATCACGCATTTAAAAGTATTGATAAATGAATTTAGTAGCACGACAGATATTTGGAAATAAAAAAGGTGGTGAGCCAAACACTTTTATTGGGGGTGTTTCAGGCACTATATCAACCGCTGCATTATTAGCTACTAAGTTAAGTATTTCAGTAGGTGCGATTTCTAACTTTACTATTGTAGGTAGCGACATTAAATGTAGAATTACAGGGAGTTATGCAATATCCAGTGGTGTTTTTGAAGCAAGAGCTGATATTACAAGTTATTATGACTATGATGGATTAGTCACATCGATAGGAGCTCAGGCTTTTAATATATGTTCAAACGTTAATTTTTTATGGTTTCCAAATTGCACAAGCGTAACAACAACTTCCATTGCTTTAGTTGGTGTATTCACAACTATATACATACCAAGATGTACCTCTATGGGTGCGACTGCTGCAAGTAATACCGTTTTTGGAGGAACAGCTCACCCTGCTAAATTGTATTGTCCTATTTCTTTACAAACTAACAACGGGGGCAGTCCAGATGGGGATATTACTTCTTTTATTAGTTTAGGTGGTAGTGTTTCTTATGTATCTAATTTTACAGCACCGAGTGTAGTAAGTGATTTGTCAGCAGGAACAATTTATAACACTTCAGTACAATTAAACTTTACAGTACCAAGTAGTACGAATGCAATTGATTTTTATGAGGTTTATGTAAATGGAGTGTATAATTCAACCCATAAATCAAGTGTTTATGCTATAAACTTAGCCGCGCTTACTAATTATAGTATTGCCATATATGCAATAGATATTTTTTATAATAAAAGTTTGGTTTCTAATTCCATAAGCGTTACCACCGCTAATGTAGCTGATTCTTATTATGTAACAGATGCCGATGCAACCACATATTTAACCAACGCAGGAATTTCATCTACAAATGAAGTTAATTCTACGAATTATCAATTTTACCAATTAAAAAATAAATCGCTGTTTTGGGATGTTCAAGCTATGTATCTTTTCAAAGGTACAGCTTCTTCACAACATAAATATAATGCCAAAAACCCACTCGATACAGATGCAGCATTTAGATTAACTTTTAATGGAACTGCAACATATTCAAATGATGGCTACACACCCAATGGCTCGAATGGTTACGCAAATAGTTATTTTATACCAAAAACAAATCAATTATTATCCAGTAATGGAATAACAGTAGTTATAGGCACTAATAATGTGACAGGTGCTGACGCTGTTAATACAGGTGTATATCAGGGTGAAACAACAATATCTTTGATAGCGACTAAAGGAGATAATTCAACATATTACCGTGAAATAATGCTGAATGGTAGAGCTGGAGAAGTAAAAACAACAGGGGTAAATGAGGCAAGGGGTATTTTTACAGGAACAAAACAAAGTCTTACTTCTTTAAAGTTTTTTAGAAACAATTCATTATTAGGTTCAGGCTCAGGAGGTGGAAATTTATGCACAATACCATTTTTTATTGGAGCATTAAATTATAACGGTTCGGCTATTGGAAAATCGAACCAAAGAATACAGCAAGTGATTTATCATAAAGGGTTAAGTGATTCAAGAACAGGAGAATTGTTTAATATAATAGATTACGCAGAAAATTTAGCAGCAAGAAAAACTTGGTAACTATGAAACTAATTATTCTCATACTATTCACAGCCCTAACTTTTGCTCAAAGTTCAATAGTAGCATCAGGAAATGAAACCTACACAATAGGCGAAGTTTTCCCAATTATGCAACAAGTAGATACAATAGTAGAAGTTAGTTTATCAGTGCCAAAGTTTGAAACACCAATTGAAGCTCCTAAACCGGTAGTTAAGAAAAAATTAACCTGGTGGCAGAAACTTTTAAAAGCAATATTTGGATGATAAAAGAAGAACCTTACATCGAAACTCGACCATACACTTTAAGAGATTTAGCTAAAAAGTTGAATCAAAAAGAAAGGGAGTTTTTGATTGAATTACGAAAACAAGATTATAAAGACGGATTTAGAAATGCATTAACTTTAAATAAATTAATATGAACAAAAGTAATTTTCTTAGCCTTAATTGGCTAGACATCGCAAAAGGATTAGTAATGGCA
>Ga0209492_1000325_pt1 | contig 15157 bp, 11 predicted proteins | sample PPLLak12cMay2015_FD_187253 | JGI IMG/M metagenome (GOLD analysis project Ga0209492, IMG submission 187253) | Freshwater sediment microbial communities from Prairie Pothole Lake near Jamestown, North Dakota, USA - PPLs Lake P7 Core (1) Depth... | ecosystem: Environmental > Aquatic > Freshwater >... | reverse complement strand
TGGTAATTATCCAGGTCCATTACAAAGTAGGATAATTGAAATATTTAATTGTCCGATAGTGGAGACTCCATATAATGACTCGGTTACATTTAGAAAAAATGGAATAGATTCTTGTGTTATTAATCCTATTCCACCTATAAATGAAGTAACACAGGTTAGATGGGATAAGAACACTTATTTAGACTTCTCATTAATATTTAATTGTCATAGTTCAAAAGATACAATATCAACAATTGATACTAAAGATATGAAAGAGTTTGTAGAAGAAGTTGTTATAAAAATTTTAGAAAAATAGTTAATTTTTTATTATAAAAAAAGTCTCATAGAAATATGAGACTTTTTTATTTGAATTAAGATTAACCTAATGTTAAGAAGATTTTTCTAGATGAACGGTCAACTGAAAGAACTTTCACCTTGATGTCTTGTCCAGATAAGAACTTTTTACCAAGTTTCTCCATTTCTGATGTGTGTATTAATCCAACTGTTTCATCATCTAAGATAACTAAAGTTCCAAATTGTTTAACATCTTTAACTCTACCTTCAATAATCTGACCATTTTTGATAACATCCCAAAGAGTTTCTCTCAAAACTTGTGTAAGAATAATTTTATCTCTAATGATTTCTTTGATATAGAATTCAATTTCATGTCCAGGTTTAATTTCAGAGATTCTGTTTTGCCATTCTGGCACAACATTCGCTTTGTGGATCATTCCGGTTAAACATTCATTAAACTCAACAAAGATACCGAAAGGTGTTGTTCCAGTTACTCTACCATTGTATAGTGTATTAGACTCAAGGTTACTGATTTCCTCAGGAATTAAACTTTGTAGATATTTTCTACGACTTACAATGTAAGTTCCTTCATTTTCTGAAAATGATTCAATCATTACTTCAAATGTTTCTCCAATAATTGATGTTGGATCGTAAAGTTTATTAATACCCGCCAATGTGTTTGGCATAAATCCTGGAAGTATTACACCACCATTTACTAATTCTACATCATATCCAGCCGGGTTAAGAGCTTTAATATAAGCGGTAACAGATTCTCCTTCCTCTAAGGATTTCATGTTTTCATGTGCTCTTGATTCATATAAAGAAGAAATACTTCCTTTGATAAAATAAGTACCTTGTACAACTTCAGTGATTAAAACATCTACTTCTTCTCCAATTTCAACAGAGTTAAGGTATTTTGCTTCACCTGGTTTGTACTCAATACGAACATCATCTTTAAAACCAACAACACTAAAAACATACTGATTTGACATTATACCTAAGTATGTAGATCTAACTACTGCACCAGTAGTTGGTATCTCAATTTTAAGTGAGTCATAAAGTGAATCAAGATTTTTTTCATCTAACTGTTGTCCTCTTTTATATGTATCATCTGCATACAAAAGGTCAAAGTCTGGGTTTCCTAATTCTGGGTTTAAAATTTCGTTGTTTGTCATATTTATTTTTTTAAGTGTTTTATTTTTATGAATAAAATAGAAAAAGTTGTTTATTTTATTCTTTTTATTTTATGTTTGTTCATATAATCTCTAAGTCTTGCAGCATCTTCAAATTTTTCATTGATAATAAGATTGTCCATTTTATCATTAGTTTCTTTGGTAATTTCTTCCAAAGATTTTTTAAAATCTTTTGTATCAAGTAATGAGTTATAAAATTCATTCATTTGTGATATATCAGAAAAGTATTTATCACCTTTATCTAATTTATCACTTTTTATTATTTTATCTATAAAATTTTTAGTAAATGCCGAATTATCAATTAGATATTTTGCAAGATGATACGGTCTATTTTTAAATAGTTTTAAAAAAGAAACTAAATTATTTTGAAAATTTTCATTATTATCCATATCATTTTATGGAGTTTAATAATATAAGTTTATATTTTCTCAAATATAATATTAAAATAGTAATCAAATTTATAAGTAGAACTCGGTTTTTCTTGATTGAAAGAAATTTTAATAGATGATTCATCAAACTCTGTTTCAGTTTGAATTTTAGTTAAAATATTATTTGAATCTATACTATTAATTGTCCAAGTATTATTATATTTTAATATATTTTGATTTCTTAAATCTTGATAACTAATATACAATTCAATACTCTTATATCTATATCTATTAAGAATATTAAAATTGATATAACTTCTAATTGCAGTATCTGTATTATTATAAATATTCATATTATTTTTAATACCCTCAAATGTTCTATATTTCTTTAATGTTGCAAATAAATAATTTGATATTATACTTTTTAAATCTATAGTTAGTAACCATTTTGTATTATTATCTAATTGATATTTTGGTTGCGATTGGTCAATAACTAATGTATGATTATTTTGTTTATCTAATGATGATGAGTAAACATATGATCTCAAAGATGACTCAATAGAAAAATCTAATTGTTCATTATTTAAATTTTGGTAATAAATTATATCTAATTTATCTATATTAATATTGTCTTCTATTTCCAACATTTTTGCACCAAAAAACGTACTTTCTTCTAACATATTTAACGTGCCGTACACTGATTTTGTTTGATACTCTGGTGATATATAACTTCTTCTCATTTTTTTATTTATTAATTTTATGATGGTCCTATATTAATTGGTATAGTAATAGGTATTTCAATATCATCAAAGTTATTTATAACATTCTCATCTATAGTATATCTCTGTAAGTAATCTTTATTTCCACTAGTTTTCAATAAATCGGTTTCTAAATAATATTTTAAATCCCAAGTTGATGAGAATATAAAAAAGTCATATACTGAATATCCAAATTCATCTAGCATTGGATATATAGATTTTTCATCATCAATATCTTTTAATTTTAAAATACTACTCTTTCTATTTATTTTTCTAATTTTTCTTTCTTTCATTATACCAAAATTGGTTAAAGTAGTATCAAATAAATAATTACCACTACTTTTAAACTCAGAATCTCTTTTGAATAAATCTATACTATAAAATAAAGGAGTATAGTAACCACTAAATCTATAAATAGTATCTGATATTATATTTTTACCACCATGATAATTTTCAAATACTTTAGGTGGATATTGATTTTCAATAATATTTACTGCAATTGGATTATTATTGTAATAATTTAATTGGTTTATATTTAATATTTTACCATTTTCTAATTTCTTAGTAGGATTTAATGTATTAGGTAATAATACTGGTCTTTTTAATAAAGATTGTACTTTAACGTTTAAACTGTCAGGCCCTTCACATTTTAAAATATATGGTAAATTTTTTATATTATTATCATAATTATATTTATTTATATCACCATTTTCCTCTATAATAACATAAGAGACATAATCTGCAAATCCATATTTATTAGTTATATCATTTATTGATGATATAAAATTACAAGCTGTTATTTTCTTATATAATTCATTATATAAGTCATCTCTATTTGTTTCTGATATATTACCATAATATGTATTATCTGCAATATTTATATTTATTAATATATTTTTCCACTTTTTATTAATATAAATTATTATACCATTATCTAAAGTGGAATTACTTTCCGTACTACTACAATAATAATACTTATCATTCATTTCAATAATACTGTTATTATCTACATTATATTCTATTGTTGTATCTGGTACTAAACTGTATTTTCTTTCCCAAAATGTTGATGATGATGGAACTTCATTTACAGGTATACTTACTTTATATTTATTACTATAAACTATATTATCATGTATAATAAAATTAGATTTAATATCGTAAGATTTACTTGGGTTCCAAACTTCGATTGGTTTCCATTTATAAAAAATAGTAGATCCTATATTCATCCAAGCATTACTATTTGATAAAGTATCTAAAATTTCTGTATCTCTTAATGCAATATAATAATTATCACTCGATATAATAACATCAGATTTTAAATATTTATTTCCCGAAATCCATTTTTTTATATTTGACTCTTCTAACCAAGTAGAATTAATAGGACTTTGGATATTATTATCAACTAATGATATATAATATTTATTTTTATATAAAACAAAACTACCTTGACTATAAGTTAATCCTATTTCATTTGCACCAACAATGGTCGGTTTCCAAAAATCCACAACATTTGATAAAGTACTTGCTAAATAATAATATTCACCCGAATTATATACAAATCCTAATAAATCAGGACTACTATAATTTTCAACTTTTGGATTCCAAAAAATATTATTACCATATTCAAGTATCTCAGGATTCATATTAGACCAATCACTACTATTTGATGGATTTGATATTATATCAATGTTATTAATTTTAAAAGTTGGTTTAGTTATAGAAGATGTTACAGTACTTTTATATAATATATCATCAAATATAACATACGAATCTGGAACATATTCTTTATCCATTTTCCACTCATCTATTATATTCCAAAATAGACTATTAGTAGATGAAATCAACTTTCCTGTATTACTAACAGATAGATCATTATCACTTAATAATATAGATAACTTATAATCATTAAAATCATTATTAGCATTGATATTAATTTTATCTATTTGATTATTACTGTTTAGATTAACACTATCAACTCCATAAATATCGAATTTTATTCCTCTAAATAAACTATGATTAGGTATTGAATCATTACCCACATTAAAATATGAATATTTATTTGTATTCTTTTTAATTTTTCCATTAAGAAATTCAATTTCTTTTCCAAAAATATAGCTAAAATAATCAAATGAATAAGTTGCAGATTGTGTAGTTGATGTTAACTCATCAAAAAATGAGTATGTTGCTATATTCAAATATTTATCTAACTCAAATCTAAATGATGAATCCACATTCTTTGAATTATCTAATTTTTCAATATGTAATGTATGATGTATATATGACGAGGTTGATGAATTTATAGTATAGAAATAATCTAAATTTCTCTCAATTCTTGTTGGATCAGGATTGGAAGTATTAGAAGTTCTATTATAGTCTTCAAATATTAATGAATTATTTAATAAATAAGGTAAATCATTACCCGATAAGGAATTTTGAAACCCAAATCTACAATATGTTGAGTTCTTTCTCCAAATCTCTGATAAATCATTACCATCAATTTTAAATGTTTCATAATTTGCAGTATATTCAGAGGATACCGGAATTTTAACAACTTTATTATTATAGATAAAATCATCTAATTCTATTGGATCTGATTTACTACTCAAATCTTCAAAATACATTTTAGTCTCATCTGTATTAGTTATATCTGATGATTTTTCATATTCATATTTAGAAAATTCGGTGTCAATTATTCTATCATCAAAATCTTTTATATCTGTTAGTTGTGCCTTATATATTTTGAATAGTTTAGGTGGGTTATTGAAATCAACTATTGTATTAACTTGTTTACTAACACCAGCAACCTTATATGTAAATTCATTCACATTTGTGAAATCAAATGAATAATCACTATAAATTTTAGTTGAAATACCATCCTTTATCAAATTGTGTAAAATTCCATCAATTTCTATTAACCAAATATCAGCAACTTTACTTTCTTCAGTATAAAATCCTTTTATATAAAAATCATTATTATCAAAGTTTATTAATCTATTTGATTGTGTTTCTATCTGACCATAGTTTTTATTCAATTCTAACTGTTTACCTGTCAAGTCTAAATCTGATATTATTCTATATTTAGTAATTATAACATTACTATAATTTTCAACTGCAGATTTTGTATTTGTTGTTGTAACTTTAGTACTCACCATTTTCATACTAGATGATGGTTTAGATGAACTAAATCCTAGATCTCTAGACATTCTATCTTCACTACTTGAAATATTTTTAACTTTAATTAATTGATTAGTTATAGTTTCAGTAAACTGTTCTACTTTATAATAAACACCATTATATTCAACATAAAAGGGTTTTTTATCACTCCATGCTTCAGTAAATGGATAAGATTCACTCTCAGAATAAAGTATATTACCAACCAATTTACCACTGCTATTCAATTCACCAATAATAACATCACTCTTCAATGGTATTGGTATATAAGGTGACATAGTAGTAACTAATTCCAAGTCATTTAAATAGAATCCATAATATCTATTAATAGACCATTTTCTTTTTTGTTCTGGTGTAGAAGGTGTATCATCAAATAAAAATGATAAATTTAATATATTAGGAAATACAACTTTATTATTTTTATAAGAATCAAATACAAACTTTTCAAGTTCAAATATTTCTTTTTCTTCATCTAAAATATCATCAATAAATAGTGATTTTGATGTATATCCACCATTCTGATAATCAATTCCATTCCATCTACAAAATTCTAGATTTCTAAAGTCCATTTCTAAAGGAGAATCAGGAAAATATTTATTTTCAATGAAATTAGTATTTAACCATTCACCTAAAACACTTTCTTTTGTTAGGTCAAATATTTTAACAGCTTTAAATTTATTAGATATTTCAGTTTTAAAATTAGTACTTGATAAATTTCCTATACCAGGACCGTCCACTCTAAAAATTATAAAATTTTTAGGTAAACCAGTTTTAGTTATATACAATGGTGAAAAATATTCATACTCTTCAGTATAGTTTTTATTATCAATAATATTTCTAGCACCATATTGATATAACTCATCATATTGATTACTAAAATCATTAGACATTGTATCAACATCATTATCATATTTTATACTAAATGCAGTTTCTGCTGGTAAGTCTTTATAAAAATAAGGTATTAACTCATCATAATAATTACTTTTATTAAATGAGACTTTTTTAAACTTATCAAATGTTAAGTTCATATTTGAATCGATACTATCTAAACTAAGTTTATAGTTAGTGTCTATCATTATTTTTATATTTGTTGTTAAACCTGTGTTTGTTCTCAGTAATGCAAAACTCTTCAATGTATATTATTATTTTTTTGATGTTGATGACCAATCATCAACATACGCCGGACCTCCACCTATATTATTAAATTTTCTAACAATAACTTTATTTCTATTTAAATTGAATTTAATAGTGAATGTAAATGGTCTATTCTCTGCTTCATTTTCAACGAAAAATTTTAACTTTTTAACATGTTTAATAGTTTTAGTTGAGTTATTTACATCAATATACTGATAGTTTAATCCACTTTGACTATTATCCAATGAATTCATTTTAAAATAAATATTTAAAGGTACTATTATGGAACTCTTATCACCTGCATTAACAGTTTTTATCTTATCACTATTAATCTCTTGTATATTTTCAAGATCCTTCACAACAGGATGTATAGTACTCAAAAATTTAGTTGTCGATGCAACTGATACAGTACTGTCTATCCATTTAGAAGGATCTAATAATGATTTATTATTTCCAATAAAATTTAAAATACTTGATTCATTATATCCAATATTATATTCTGGTGAAGAAAGTACACCTGTTATAGTATTTGAATTTACCGTATTATCATTGAATGAATTACCAATATTTTCTGATAATTTAGAAACTGTAGTTTTTGTTATTGAATCATAATTAACCATCCAAATAAATTGATTATCCAATTGTGATCTGGTTTGTCCAGTTGTATCTACTGTTAATATTTCATCTTGGTTATTTACCCAGAAATTTTGAGGTGCAGTTGAATTATAAACAGTACCACTACCATCAACATAATTTCTATTAGATAGTAAACCAAGTACTGATTCTGTAGATTTATTTTTAAACTTAACAACAAAATCTTTAATTACATAAATATTATTTTGGTAAACTCTACCTGTTGGTACACCTGTTGCAGTATATGTATCTAAATAATCTTCACATTCAACATTAAATGTGTTTTCAGAACCATTACTGACTACAAATTCTTGATTATTTCTAAGAATAATAATTTCAAGTTCACCTTTAGCTCTTTTAATTTTCTCTTCAAGAGCAGAAATTCTATCTGTTAATTTTTGAATATAGGAAAACAAGTCTAATGAAACTCCATTATCATCTTGAAAACCAGATAATATCTTTTTACTTTCATGATGAAATGTAAGATTATTAACTGTTACGGTATCAGATAAGTGCTCATCTAATCCCTTTGCAGATAGTTCACTATTCATACTAGTTTTCAAATCTTCTTTAGTAGCTTCTCTTAATATAAATTCATTCTCATTAAGAATTGTATTTAAATCATCCGGAAAGTCAACAGTTAATATATCTGACCAATCAGATTCTACTGCAGCTTCTGGCCAACCAACTTCTGAAATAGATTTAATTCTAAATTCAACTCTCTCATTTGATCTAATTGATATATCTAATTGATTTATATTTGGTGTATCCGCATTTTGGACATCTTCAATTTGCCAAGTATATTCTCCTGTTGAACTATTATAAACTCTTTTTCTTGCATCAGTTTTAAATTCAGTCCAGTTAGAAAAACTAGCTTTATTTTGAGAATCTGTAATAGAAAATGTTTCAACTGGGGCTTCTTTACCATCTTTACTTACATATCTATATTGTACTCTAAATTGTACAATTTCTTGTGGTCTAGTACCAGTTGTTATAACTGCACTAGGTATAGTCCAGAATCCTCTTACACTAAATTTAGGCTCTACTTTTGTCTTAGGGTCTTTAGAAAGATCAATTATTTCTTGAGTAACTGACCCTAATAATTTACTTTTACTATCTTTTTTTCTAACCAAATCTTCAATTTCCAAATCTGCTTGTTTTTTTGCAGACTCTGATTTATATTTAGTAAATTTAGAAGTTTTATTTCTAGATAAAATTGCTTCTGATATTTGTTGAATTTCAGATTTTAGTGAAAGTTGATAATTATGTTTTTGTTTAACTAAATTAGAATCAGGAGAATCTGTAAGATGTTTATTTATTTGAACAACTTTAAAGTTATCGATACCAAGTGTCGGTGATAAAGGAGTACCACCTAATACATTAGGAGTTTTCTTAGCAACTAAGTCCTGTAAAACAACACCATAATCATAAACATAATCAATATAAAATTGTTCCATTGATAATCCATTTGCAGTAGATGAAGAATCAAGTCTTAGGTCATTTGTATAATAACCAGTACCTAAACTCCATTTTTTCGCAACTAAGTGATTATCAGTATTTATTGGTTTAATAAAAAGAACATTTCTTTCATTATAACCTACACTCACTCTACATTTTTTAGTATAGATAACATCAGAATATATTTTTAAAGTTCCTATTCCAACGGGAATTGGTTCGATACCTTCTATTCTTTCTACTCGAATTCTAGGATTACTCTCAACAGTTGATATTTCAATAACCTTATATTTAGTAGATGATTGTTTAGTATTTATTATAACCTCATCATTTATAGATAATTGTTTGGTCTGACCTGCATCAACAATTAAATAATCAAGTGTGTCTAAAACATACCAAAGTTTTTTATTTAATCTATCTTCTTGTATTCTCAATACACTAAATTGACCATCATATAATAAATTGTTAGGTTCTAAATCAAATAGTTGTTCATCAAACTTAGGGTTTGATGCGTTAATAATACCATTAGTAGTTTTATACCAGTTTTCAAATTCTGAAATAATAATAGTTGAATTTCCTCTAAAAGATTGATTATATGAATTTAATGCGGATTGACCGTTAGTAGTTAATGAACCATCTGTATTTTTTTCAAAATCTATAATATATCTTCTAATTAAACATTTTCTAACATTGTCCTCAATTTTATTAGACAAATCCAATTCAACTGAAATCATAGGATCTAGTAAACTATCAAAGAACCAATTTGGACTTGATTTAAAGTTTGTAATAGAACCTATACTACTAATTGGTGTAGGGTCTCTATTTAAATCAACTGTTATTATTTTCTTATATTTATTTTGAGTTGTTGTTTGAATTATAGAACCGGTTGAATCTATACCATAAAGTGAATTGATATTATTGTTTAGTCTATCAATATCAGATTTCAATGATGTAAATGATGGAAGTGTAAAATTTCTCAAAACTCCATTTTCATCATATATTTGAATATTTACTGATGAATCTGTAGTAGTAGTCAATGAACTAATTTTAGATAGAGTTTCTACCATATTCTTATTCATTGTGATAATTTGATCCGCAACCTTTGGAAAACTTGATTGTATTGCCATTCTTTTAATTATTATATTTTTAGTATATATTAAAATGTAATGGGTTCTATTATAAAAATTTAAATTATTTAGAAGATTCATTTGTGAGAATTGATGCAAGAACTCTTGCCTCTACTTCCCAAGGTCTTGATTCATATGGTGAATCAAATGAATAGAATTTATTTTGCCATAACCAACCATTATATAGATTGACCAATTGACCACTACTAATTTGTCTAACATGTATAAGTTCATGTAATATCGTTCTTTCTATAAAAGGATTATTAGACATTATATTAATATCAATAATAAAAACTTGTGGACTAATTTCTCTTGTTAATCCAAGAAGTGTTGTGTAAAGAGGTGCTGACTTTAAGTAAATCATTGGTTGTAAATATGGCGGTCTATTAACAATAGTATTTTTATACTTTATTATTTTATTAGTAATTACAAAGTTTAATTCGGAATCGACTTTCAATTCTTGACTATATAAAGGTAAGAACAGTAATGTTAATATGATAGTTTTCCACATAGATTAAATTTATTTATATATTAAGTATATGGTTATTTAAAAATAAGTCGTATATTTGTAGAATAAATAATTGAAAAAATATGATAGATAGAATAGTAACTAAAATAGAAGAAGCAAATTTAGCATATAGAACAGGTAATTCAATCATTTCTGATAAAGAATATGATGGTTTATTAGAGTTGTTATTTTCATATGATCCAGAAAATGAATTATTTTCAAAAGTAGGTTTAGAAGTTATTGACGAATCTCGAAAGTCAAAACTACCTATTGATATGGCATCTATGAATAAAATCAAAACTATGGAAGAAATCCAAAGTTGGGTAAGATTAAAAGGTATTAATACCAATACTGAACTTGTTGCAACTCCAAAGTTTGATGGACTTTCATTATGTCAAGATGAAATAAATACAGGAACATGGACAAGAGGTGATGGTATCTATGGTCAAAAATCAGATGAACACTACAAATTAATACAAAATCACTTATCACTAGATTCTAATATATTCTCTTATACTTATGGAGAAGTTATTATGCCTAAAAAAACTTTTTTAGAAAAATACTCTATTGATGCAGGAACTGGTGACTTTGCAAATCCAAGAAACTTAGTTGCAGGTTTAATCAACTCAAAAGAAGTAACCGAACCTTTAAAAGATTGTCAATTTATTAAATACGGTGCAATACCAAATAAAGGACAAGTTTTTGATAAAAAATCAGATATACTTGATAAACTAAATGAAGGTCAAGAAGTTAAGGTTAATTATCATACCTGTAAAGTAAATGAACTTACCGAAGAATTGCTTATCAAATTATTTCATGATTGGTCTGTTGACTATGAAATTGATGGTGTAATACTTGAAGTAAATAATCTTGACTTACAAGAAAGTTTAGGTAGAGAAACTTCTTCTAATAATCCTTGCTACGCCAGAGCCTTCAAACATGATAGTTTTGAACAAAGAGCAGAAACTACAATTTTAGAAATCGAAGATAATATATCCAAACAAGGTTTAGTTAAACCTGTTGCAATAATCGAACCTATTAAATTAGATGGTGTAACTGTTTCAAGATGTACACTTAATAACTACAAATTTGTTAAAGATAATGGATTAGGAGTTGGTGCAAGAGTTGTAATCAAACGAAGTGGTATGGTTATTCCTAAAATTGTTGAAGTTTTAGAATCGGTTGAGTTTGTTATGCCTACTATTGAAGGAGTTGAACTTGGTTGGAATGAGGCAGGTATTGAACTAATTACATTGACCGAAACCGATGAACAAAAACTAAAACAAATAGTTGCTTTTTTTGAAATATTAGAAGCTGATAATGTTGGAGAAGGAGTTATTACTCAATTATGGGATGCAGGGTTTCAAACAATTGAAACAGTATTAAATGCAACTAAAAAGGATTTAGAATCTATTGATCGATTTGGTAAAAGAAAAGCAACTATCGTATTTGATTCAATTAAAAAATCAACTACAAATGTTGAATTGTCTAAATTACAACATGCGACTGGTTTCTTTAAAGGACTTGGAAGTAAAAAATTGGTTCTTTTAGACTTTGATGAAAAGCCTACATTAGAACAAGTTATGTCAATTGAAGGATTTGCTGAGATTTCGGCCAAATCTTATTTGGAAAACTATGATAAGTTCTTTACATTTGTAGGAAATTTACCAATAACAATTGCCAAAAAAGTAGAATCTATTAAAGTTGGTGATGATTTAAAAGATATGAATTTTGTATTTACTGGAGTTAGAAGAACTGATTTAGAAGAAATTATTGAATCGAGAGGTGGTAATATTGGATCATCAGTATCAAAAAATACAACACATCTTGTAATGAAAGCAAAAGGTTCTGGATCTAGTAAAGAAAATAAAGCGATTAGTTTAGGAGTAACAATCCTTACTGTTGCTGAATTAGAAGATATGTTGAAATATGTATAAATTAAAAGTTTGTAGTTACAAGAAAAATAGAACCTGAATTAGTTGAAAAAACATGGAAATCAGTATGGAAATTAATATGATAAATGAAGAATTAGAAGTACATTTAGAAAATATTATTGTAAATTTACAAGAAATGACAGATATTCTAAATAGGTCAAGTTACCATAGAGAATCTGTTGGTGATACAAGATTTTATAAAGGTGTTGAAGATGGTATCTTAGATAACATGATTAATGCAGATGAAAAACAGTTTAATACTATAATGACTGCTTATAAGTTTAGATATTATAGAGAATTTAATACTGATAAAGAATTACTCAGAAGTGAGGTAACAAGAAGAATTAGAGAAAAAAAGTTAAATAGATTAATAGTATAAGGTTATGTGGACATTTATAATTGAAAGAAGAACCAAAATACATTAGACGAGGTATTTGGATTAATGGATATAGTGGTGGTTCAGGTGAAATTTCTGAAATGGTTGATAATACTTGGATGTTATCAACAGATATTGAGTGGATTGATGATACATCAAAAATGAGAAATGATAAAATTGACCAAATATTAGGAAAATATCAATTGAAAGTAAATATTGAAATGAAAGATAGTCATGTAGGTCAATTACAATCATTTGATAATTGTGAAATTATTCAACAAGATTGGGATAAACCAAATATTGATATAGATAATCAAGAAGCATGGTTTGGATGGTTAAGAACAAAACAACCATTCTATATTGAAGATTATATTGAAAAACACAATGTTTTCAATAATATTGATATTCTTAAAAATGAAGGACTTGGTGATTATATCTATGAGATAATTACAGAGAATAGAGAGAATAAAATAAATCAAGTATTGACAGTATAAAAAAGTATAAAAAACATAGAGAACTAATCAAACTTTATATATATCTTGTAATATAATATGTTACAATAACAGGCAATCAAAATAATAAATTCAATCAAAAGCAATTGACGACAAGTCAACAAAAACTAAAAAGCAATAAATGGTATCAACTAGCCCTAAAATGTTCGCAGAACAAGAGAAACTTTTCAAAGAAAGAACCGGTAAAGATTTTTCAACACTTTATCAAAAGTATTACCCTAAATTAATTTACTTTACAGCAAAAATTTGTAAAGATGTGCAAAAAGCAGAGGATATTTCTACAGACTCTTTTATTATCGCACTTGAAAAAATAGATAAGTATGAAAAAGAGAAAGCTCAATTTTCAACTTGGTTATTTACAATCGCAAGAAATCTTGCACTACAAGACTTAAAAATAGAAAATAGAAGTATATCATTAGACATTGAGTTTGATGATGAAGGAACTACGTTAAAAGACTTTATACAAGAAACTGAAAGTAATGAAGGTGTCTATGAAGTTTATAATAAGAAAGCCGATATATTGAAAAAACATATCAGTGAATTGAAAGAACCGTATAAAACGGTAATTGAAATGAGAGAGATAAATAGAATGGCATACAAAGATATTGCAGACACTTTAGGAAAAAATTTAAGTACAATAAAATCACAAATTAGAAATGGTCGTCATATACTTATGGAACAATCTAAAAGAGAGTTTTCAGAAATAGATGAAATGTTTTCGTAATAAAAATAAAATAAAATATGACAAATTATATTATAATGGGGTTATTTCTACTAATACTATTAATTGGTGCTAGTTATAAAGTTATGACAAAAAAAGATGAAACTTTAGATGAAGATAAAAAGAAAGATACAAAATTAAATACATCTAAAAGAGTTATCAATGATCATATTGCAGAGATAATGAATGTTAAAAAAGATAAATAATGAATGTAGAACAATTAGCAAAAAACGCAATTGATAAAATTAAAACCACTTGGGGCCTTCCTCAAAGTGGTTTTATTGCAGGTGGATCTATCGCAAATTTAATTTGGGAAGAAGTTTCTGGTAATAAGGCGGTTATAAACGATATTGATGTATTTGTATTTGATGGACTATTAGATAAATTTGAAGTAAATAAGAATGAATCACTATATTCATATTCTAAAAAAGAAGAAATTTGGTTCGAAGATTACAATGGTATTGCCTTTATGACAAAAGATAAAGACTATTATTCTATAGTTGAGTCTTATAAAAAAGACATATTTAATATTATTAAATATAAATCAAATACCGATAATCCAAAAATTGTAATAGATTCATTTGATATAAATTGTACAGCAATTGGATACTCTATTGATAATGATGAATTCTATTGGACACCTGATTTTGAAAAGTTTTTAGAAACTGGTAATTTGAAAATATGTAATATTAAAACACCTTCACATACTGCAATACGAATCGTTAAAAAACAAAGTGAGTTAAATGCAAATTTAAGTGATTTTGAATTTAATATCTTACAACATACCTTGATACCTGATTCAAATTTGAACCCGTATAAGGTTCGATTTCAAGAAAGATATTTAGATTTATTTGTAAAGTATATTGATAAAATGAGTGAATTCTTTTATATTGAAAAGGATATGGAATGTATTAACTTTGTTAAATTTACACATGCAAAAGATGTTAAATTATGGAAACTAATATCAAATAAAAGAGTAGTATTCAAAGATGAA
>Ga0209492_1000324_pt1 | contig 15167 bp, 23 predicted proteins | sample PPLLak12cMay2015_FD_187253 | JGI IMG/M metagenome (GOLD analysis project Ga0209492, IMG submission 187253) | Freshwater sediment microbial communities from Prairie Pothole Lake near Jamestown, North Dakota, USA - PPLs Lake P7 Core (1) Depth... | ecosystem: Environmental > Aquatic > Freshwater >... | reverse complement strand
TTGTTACCAACCTTTTCATCATGCGCCTGCAGGGCAGGACACCCAACGCATGAACCACTCGATCTACCATCTCAATCAGCTTGCCAAAGAATACGCAGGGCGGGTCGTTCTGCAGGTGGATGCGCTTCAGATCGAGCCGGGCGAAGTTTTTGCCCTGATCGGTCCCAGTGGCGCCGGGAAAAGTACCCTGCTGCGCCTGATGAACTTTCTTGAGCCGCCCAGCCGTGGCAGCCTCATTTTTGAAGATGTGGAGGTCGATGCTGCTCACGAAGCGCCGCTGGATGTGCGGCGGCGGGTGACCACCGTCTTCCAACACCCCGTGCTCTTGGACATGAGCGTGCTGGAGAATGTCATGTACGGCCTGCGGCTGCGCGGGCAGCGCGATTGCCGCGACCAGGCACAGGCAGTGCTGGAAAAAGTTGGCCTGGCCCACCTGTCAAACGTGCCTGCTCGTACCCTCTCCGGTGGGGAAGCTCAGCGGGTGGCCCTGGCGCGCGCCATCGTGCTGCAGCCGGACGTCCTGCTGCTGGATGAACCGACCGCAAACCTGGACCCCTACAATGTTGGCCAGATCGAAGAGATCGCCTCCCGGCTAAATCGCGAGCAGGGCACCACGCTGGTACTGGTAACGCATAATGTCTTCCAGGCCAGGCGGCTGGCCGGCCGCGTTGCCTTGATGTTGGAAGGCAGGCTGGTCGAAATGGCGGAGGCAGAGACCTTCTTCCAAACGCCGCAGGATCCGCGCACGGCTGCCTTTGTGCGCGGCGAAATGGTGTATTAATCAACCTGGCAGGTCACACCCGCCAGGATTTTAGACCACATATTTATGTAAATAGGTGACCCATGTATAAAAAGATTTCTTTTTTCCTGGTAATGCTGGCTGTCCTGGCGCTGATGCTCTCCGCCTGCGAGGGGACGGCGGCCACCACGGAAGCCCCGGTGGATGAGCCCACCAGCGCTCCCGCCACCCAGGCGCCCGAACCGGAAGAACCGGCCGCACCTCTGCCGGGTGAGGGCAGGCTGGTCCTGGCCACCACCACCAGCACCGATGACTCGGGCCTGCTGGATTACCTGATCCCGATGTTCGAGGAAGAGGCCGGCACCCAGGTGGATGTGATCGCCGTGGGCAGCGGCCAGGCCTTGCAGCTTGGGATAGACGGCAACGCCGATGTTCTCCTGGTGCACTCCCCGGCTAAGGAGAAAGAGTTCATGGATGCTGGTGATGGCGTGCGCCGCGAAGACGTGATGTACAACGATTTCGTTATCGTCGGGCCTGAGTCGGACCCGGCCGGGATCAAGGGCATGACCAACGCTGCGGATGCCTTTACGAAACTGGCCGAGACACAGTCTACCTTTATCTCCCGTGGAGATGAATCGGGCACCCATTCCAAGGAGCTCGCCATCTGGAAGGCTGCCGGCCTCGAGCCGGCCGGCGATTGGTATGTCTCTTCCGGGCAAGGCATGGGCGAGGTGCTCACCATGACGAACGAGCAGCAAGCCTACACCCTCAGCGACCGGGCTACATACCTGGCACGTCTCAAACAAGGCCTGGAGCTGTCCATCCTGGTAGAAGGCGACAAAGCCCTGTTCAACCCCTACGGTGTGATCGCCGTCAATCCGGACAAAAATCCTGCCATCCAGGCTGCCCTGGCCAACCAGTTCATCGATTGGCTGATCTCTGTGTCCGTCCAGGAGAAAATCGGCCAGTTTGGCTTTGATGAGTTTGAGCAATCGTTGTTCATACCCGACTCGCAGCCCTGGCGCGACTCGCAATAAGCGCCCCATAACAAACCTGGCATTGCTTTGAACAATCCTGTGAATAGCTTTCCGGGAACTCCGCAGCATCAGTCATTGCTGCGGGCGATAACATCCTATTACGAACAGGATCGCCGCGTTCAGGCGGTGATCCTGTTCGGCTCGCTTGTTCGGGGAGATTGGGATTCCTGGTCGGATCTGGATCTGGATGTCATTCTTGCAGAGGGTGATGCGCTGAATGTTCTTCAAGAAGTGGAGGCATTGCGTGCGCCCATCGCAACGGCTGGGGAGAAGATCGTGCTGATCCTCCCGGACGGCCCGCAGGAGGGGGATGTTGTCCTGGAATCACTGATGCGGTTTTCGATCCGCTACCACACCTTGGAGCAAACCAGCCCGAATATCGTGGATAGTATGCTGCTGTTGGCTGGCAGCCTGGAACCAACCGCCATAATCGCCGCCGGTATGGCCAACCAAAGGCCCGCTGAGGTGGATATCTCTTCAATTGTTGATCGATTCCTGTATTACGGTGTCATTGCCAAAGTCTGCCTGTGCCGCGAGCAGACCTGGACGACAATCGATATCCTGCAGCGCATGCGCAATCTGCTGATGGAGCTGTATGCTCGCACGCATGGCGCCTCTCGGGCTTACAAAATGTTCGATGCCCGGGCAAGCACTGGCATCCAGCAGCGCCTTGGAAAAACGCTGCCCGAGAAAGACCAGCTGTCCCTGAGCCGCGCACTCTTCAATCTGTTGATTATGCTTGAGGACGAGCTGAATACGTTAGGGAATGGTCGCCTGCGGCTGACCCCTGAGCAAATAAAAATTTTGACTGAGATAAGAAAAGCCTGTTAATCGAGGCCGATACGCGCTTCGGTTGTCAGCCTGACCAGCGCCAGGCCGTGCACAGCGCCAACCACCGCCCCCGCCAGCAGCAGCGCTGTGGCAAGTACCGCCGCCGACCCAACTGTGCTTGCCTGCTTGAAAGCCAGGTCCATGGCGGCGAAGATGATCGCCATCCCGAATGCCCAGGCAATTGCATTAGCCGGTATCCACCACCAGGCTTTTTCCACCACCCGGCGTAGTAGACGCCACTGCGGATAGGCGAGCACCACACCCAGCACCAGCCCCATCCCGGCTGCTAGCAGCAGCACAACTGCCGCCGCCGGTTCCTGCACCTCTTCCCCGCTCTGCTGGGCGCCCATGTCGATCAACGTGCTCGGCAGCGAGCCGAAAAACCAGGCTACCATCGCCCCCGCGATCGTTGCCATTACCCAGGCGCGGCGTGCTACCTCGGGGAAAGGACGGCGCAGCACCAGCCACTGCAGTAATCCGACCACGCTGCCTTCAATCGCCCCGCTGGCTGTCACCAGCAGGATCGATACGATCGACCCTGCAGATCGTGAAATAATCAGGAAGTCGATCGCAAACGTGGCGCCCAACCCAACCAACTCGGCCAGCGCATTAGCCCCTACCCATCGGAGCCATAGAGATCGTTTCTGGGATGGTTTCATCGCATTCCCAAGTGTTTGCTCTTCTGTAACGCTCTACCCTGCGGGGGGCTGCGGCCGGAATTCGACAATTACCTTGTCTTTGGCCGCCTGCCGGATTTCATCCTCGTTAAGTTTCCCGTCGACGCCTGGTTTTATCCCCAAATACCTGGCGACTTGCGGTCCCTGCATCAAGTAGTCTACCAGCATCTGGGCAACCTTCTGTTCATCCTCAATCACCCGACCCCAGGTCTGGATGTCTTTCCCCTGAAGGCGCAGCGTGGCGGCAGCCCCCTCGCCGCGCAGATTGCGCCACCAGGTGCGGTCTCTTATACTGATGACTTGCAGCGCCTCCCCAGCCCGGTGGTAGTTCACCGGCGTGGTGTAAACTCTGCCGCTCTTGCGCCCCGTCACGCTGATCAGCATGAAGTTGCTGCTGAGTAAGCCGCGCAGCGGGGAGTGTAATATCCAGCTGAACAGTATATTTCCGCTGCGCAAAAAGAAATTGCTCTCTGCCATGCTGGACCTCCGCTGGGTTGCCTGGGTTTAATGTTTGGCCAGTACGATCACCTGGTCTTCCGACCCCAGGGTAAGGGGAGCGGATTTGACCGGGTTGGCCACCATCTGGTAGCTGGTTTCGCCTCGCTCGGTAGCAGTGGCATGGCGGTATCCGATGGCGGTTTCCTGACGCTGCCTGGCCGCCTCAACTACGGTGTAGAAATTGGTGCGGGATCCGGCTGGAACGTACAGCGAAGCCGGTTTCAAATAAATTTCCACCCCCTGCGGATCGAAGATTTCATCGTACACCGCGCACATGCCGCGTGTTTCGGCTACCTGCGCCATCAGCAGGCTGATTAAACGCTCGCTGACTATGAAATCGTCTGGCCGGTTGGAAGCCACCAATTTGCTGTTGCGCAGGTCTAACATCTCGGTGACAATCGAGTACTTAAGGTTCCCGGCGTCGGCCATGTCGCGGATATGCAACAATGTGATCGCGGTAAGCGCGTCCGCTTGCTGGATGTCAAGATTTTCGGAGTAAGCCAGGATGACTACGTGGTGGAATTTCTCCAGCTCCAGGCTCTCCAGCAGCTCGCGGCTGCAACTATCTCCTGGCAGGTAGCTGGCTTTCAGGTTCTCCAGCCCCTGAAATACGTCGACGATATCCTCGCTGGTCAATGCCGGGTTGGCCGCCACAGTGACAACTGATCCTGGTGCGGCATAATGATCCAGCTCGTGCAGGATGCCTGCTCCGCGCCCGTTCCATCCCAGGATGATGGTGTTTTCATGGAAGAAGTTGCGCTGTACTGTGGAACGGACGATGTGATCGTAGATCTCCGGCTGGACGTCCGGGGTAAAGATGATGCTGCTATCATCCTGGGCGATCACCACCAGCTGGTCGCCGGCCTGGATGGGGGTATCGTAAGGCACCTCCAGGCGCGGTTTCTGGCCCCGCGCCCGCATACCGATCACGGTCACGCTCTCGCTGGCGTGTAGCATTTCGCCATAGGTTTTTCCGGCCAGGTTCGGCACGTCCGCAAGGTAAATTTCGTTGCCGCTGTAATCGAACAGCTCGGTATATACCACTGACAGACCCGGCTGCAGAGCGGTCTGGGCGATGATGCGCGAGATGACATCGCCTTGCAGGATCCACTCGACTTCGTCCTTGCCGAGCACGCGCGCCAGGCTGGTGTTCCTGGGGTTGCGGATTGTGGCGACAATCCGGTAGGGCTCGGGGCGGCGGTTGGGGTTGTTCAAGATAGCCAGTACGATTTTTATCGACTGGGCATCCGGGTGTGCGCTTTCCGGCGGCAGCACGATGATATTTTTCGAGGTATTCAGGCTGACCCGGTCCAGGTTGGTCATCTCCAGCGGGCTGCCGGTGCGGCAGATGACCCGCACCCGTCCGGTATCGCCGACCTTCTGGCGGATGTCGTCCTCCATTACCGTTTTCTCGCGTTCTCCGAGCACCACAATGCACCCTTTGGGCTCGCTGGCTAGAGCCCTGGCCAACTCGCTGATGATGGTGAAAATCTGCTCCGACCAGCCCAGGATCACGGTATGGTTGCTCTCGATTACCTGCGTGCGGCCGCGGCGCAGCTCTTCCAAACGGTTCTGCATGCCGCTGGTCAGCGAGCCGATCACGATGCTGAACAGGAACAGGTTGAACAGCATCACGCCCAGCATCAGGAAGCGGTAGGCCCACACGGTACCGCGCTCGCCCACCGAGCCGTTGCCCATCGTTTGCAAGAAGCCTACCCACATCGCTTCAATAAAATTGTAGGGCGGCTCATCACCTGGCGCTATACCGGTCAGGTAGAGCACGACTGCAATTAGCAGCATCACCAGAACGGACAGCAATCCCAGCCAGACAATCAAGATGCCGGGGTGCCTGGAAAACTGCTGGTCGATCCGGTAGCGCATTCGTGCCAGCAGGCTGGGTTTGGTTGGGGTGGGAGGTTTGTTCATATCATCGCTCCAGTCTGCAAAATTATACATGCTGAATGTCAAAATGGGATACATGTCATCTTTCGATATGACATTCGTCCATTCCTGCAGGCAGCGAATCAGCATACAATATATTCAGGAAATTGAATATGAGCACACAAACATCAAACATTACCGATCCCATAAGCCAGCTTCTCCAGGCAATTGCTTCACCGGCGCGCCTGGAAATCCTGCTGGCCATTGGGGAAGGCGAGGCCTGTGTCTGCCATCTGGAGGCTATTTCAGGTTATCGCCAGGCTTACATTTCGCAGCACCTGATGGCCCTGCGGGATGCCGGCGTGATCACTGCCAGGCGGCATGGACGCTTTGTGTATTATCGCCTGAAAGACAGAACTCTGCTGGCCTTGCTGGCTACTGCCGGGACATTCTGCGGCATCTCGCCGGGCGAGTTGGAGCAGGTGTTCCCGCCAGACCAGGTTGCAGGCTGCGCTTGCCCCCAGTGTGTGACAAACCAGCCCGCTTCGCGGCTGCAGATCGAGCTCCCACCAACCATTGCATGATATCGGAGAGAAAAAGATGACAGAATTTCTCGAAACAACGGTCGATAAATTTATTTTCAAAGTGGCCACAGACCGGTTGTATAACGGCGAAGGGGTGTGGGCTCAAGCCGAAGGACACCGGGTACGCATTGGCCTGTCGGATTTCTTACAGCAGCGCAGCGGCGATGTCGCCTTTGCCGAGGTGAAGTCAGCGGGGACGCATGTTCTGCAGGGTGATGAAGTCGCCGTAATCGAGACGATTAAGGTCAATATCGCGCTGAGCTCGCCCGTATCCGGGATCGTGCTCGAGGTCAATCCGGATATGGAAATGGCCCCGGAAGCGATTAACCAGGATCCATTCGGAAAAGGCTGGCTGGCGCTTATCGATGCCGGCAGCTGGGACGCCGACCGGGCGCAGCTGCTGGAGCCGGCTGCGTATTTTGCCAAAATGAAGGTGGAAGCAGAAGAGGAAGTGAAAAAATCATGACCGAGCTGGATAGCAACCGGCCGCAGAAGGTGGTGATTGTTCCGTGCAGTGGGATTGGTAAAACCTATGGGACAGTCAGCCGAGAAGCGGCCTACATTGTAACGGAGGATAACCGCCCAGACGAAACGCAGCTCGTGGCGCTTTCCATGCTGGTGCTGGGCGACGAGGATGCACGCGCCGCGCTGGCCGGCAACCCGGCTATCACCATAGATGGCTGCAAGCTGGCTTGTGCCACCAAGATGGTCCAGGAAAGTGGGGGGACGGTCGCCCAGGATTTTGCCGTCCTGGACGTCTACCGGCGCTACCGTCAGCTCAAACCGCAGGGCATCGCCGAGCTCAACGAAGGCGGCCTGCAGCTGGCCGCAGCTATGGCTCAAGAAATTGCCGAGATCGTCGACGAACTTGTGGATGGCGGTCAACGGTCCTCGGTCAGCGGTCAGTCTATCGAGGCGCCCAATGGTTGATCTCCCTAAGAAGAAAGTTGGTATAGTGGCCTGCTCTGGCGAAGAGCTGGCAGAAGGCACTGTGACGCGCCTGGCGGCATTGAAGGTGCTCGAACAGCTCCGCCCGGAAGATACCGTCACTATCTGCCTGCCCTTGTTCCTGGCCGGCGGTGAGGGCGACCGGGCATTTGCTCGTTTTTATCCCACCATTGCTGTGGATGGCTGCGAGCTGCGCTGTGCAGCGCGTGCCACCGAGATGTATTCCGGCAAGCCGGCTGCCAGCCTGGTGGTAAGCGAGCTGCTGGCTGAGCAGGGCCTGGATAAGCCGCAGGGCAGGCGGCGCCTCGATGCGGCTGGCAAAGCTGCGGTGGATGCAACTGCCGGGCGCATGGCAGAGATGGTCGATGAACTGCTGGATAAGCCCTGGAGCCGGCGCTCCGGGCAGTTCATCTCCCTGGACGCGGTCTCCAGCGCCCCGGCAGCCGAACCGCAGCAGGCCGTTGAAGCCACCTGCTCCTGCGGATCGGGCATCCCGGTTCTTAAGGTCATGATCGAGGGTCAGAGCGTCACGCTGGTAGCTTTACCGCTCATTTTCGATAGTTTTCGCGAACAGGGCAAGCTCCCTGAAGGTGGAACCAGGCGTGAGCTGTTGGATACTGTGAAGTTATACAACCCGATCCCGGCAGGATCGGAAGAAGCCTACGCCGAGACTCTGTTGCGCGAATATACAGCCTACTGTGCTGAGAAGGTTGTGACAAAATGAGCCCTAACACCGCCACCTACCATACGACCGTATCCTGGAAGGGGGAGCATTGGGGGCACATCGTCATGGGCAACGGTCCGGAGATGGATTTTTCCGCCCCGCCCGATGCCCAGGGGCATCCCGGCGTCTTTACCCCCGAGGATGCCTTCGTGGCGGCCGCCAATACCTGCGTCATGATGATGTTCATCTGGGCAGCCGAGCGCTTCAAGCTCAACCTGCTCTCGTATGAATGCCGGACGGAAGGCACCAAGCTGATCGAGCTGGATCGCACGGAGATATTTACCCACCTGCGCTTCTGGCCGCTTATCCGCATTGCGGCTGGATCAGAAACCCCTGCCGTAGTCGAATCCAGGACTCGCCGTGCGTTGCAGTCGGCTCAGAAATACAGCCTGGTGGCCAATTCGGTCAAATCCGAAATCATCATCGAACCACAAATTGAAATTGTTCCATAGAAAACCGGAGGAATAAATGCTCACCATAAAAGTTTTAGGCCCCGGCTGCCAGAACTGCAAAAATCTGGAAGCCATTGCCCGCAAAGCGGTTGCCGATTTTGGCCTGCAGGCTGAGATTGTCAAAGTGACCGATTGGGATGAGATTAAAAAATACCCGATCCTGGCGACCCCCGGCCTGGTGGTCAACGAGAAACTGGTCAGCGCCGGGCGTATTCCCAGTGAAGGGGAGGTCTTGACCTGGCTGGCCGATGCGATGAATTAGGTTCCCTGGCCGGGATAGAGTGGCGCCGCGTCGTACGGCGCCCTTTTTCGAGATATATATATTCAAAAAAGTGAATATTAATATCGATGGTTCCAGATCTAAAAGGATGCCAGCATGCTTTACTTATTAATTCCCGCCTTGCTTTTTGCGCTGTCCTTCCTGGCGGGGATGATGGGATTAGGTGTGGCATTTATTGCTACCCCGATTTTGGGATTATTCGGCTTTGACCTCAAGCATGTCATCATGCCCTGGTCACTGTGGCTGAACGGCTTGACGGCCATCGCTGGCGCAATTACATTTGCGCGCGCCAAAATGGTCGATTGGCGCACCGCAATACCTCTGTTAATCATCACTACCCTGGTTGCGCCTCTGGGCGTTTGGATGTTGAACTTTGCCTCGGTCGCTGTCGTCTGGTGGATTTATGTCGTGGTGCTATTCTTCCTGGCATACCGGATGGCTTTTCCACCCAAACAGGATGATAGCAAAGCGCTTGCCATCACCGACCGCACACGAGTCAAAGCAGGTTTCTTCAGCGCCTTGATTGGTACATTTGCAGGTTTCCTCGGAGTTGGCCCGGGGTTTTTAATGATGCCAACCTTGGTGATGCTGGGATACACTGCCCGTTTGGCAGCCGCCACCAATAGCGTCATCGTCACTCTGCCATCCTTCTCGGCTTTCATCACTCACCTGCCCAGTGCCCAGTTTGACTGGTTGATGCTGATCCTGACCTCGATTACTGCGGTGATCGGGGCCTGGCTGGGGGCGCGCTTCATGGCCAAACGGGTGAAATCCTTGACCCTCAGCCGGATTTTTGCCGCGGCTCTATTACTCCTGGCCATTCAAAGGGCATATTTGCTGATTAGTTAATCCATAAGTGTGAAAATGACAACGAATTATATAGAGCAATACCAACATCTCGAAGAACGCCTGATTCAATTTGGCAAGGAAATGCCCGGTCCGATGACTGGCTTCGCCCGGTTGCACAAGAAAGCGGTTGAAGACGGCGCCTTGAGTGCCAAGACCAAAGAATTGATGGCGCTGGCGATCAGCATTGCCGTTCACTGTGAAGGCTGTATCGTCTATCATGTGCATGATGCCGTCGCAGCCGGCGCAACTCGCCAGGAACTCTTGGAAACACTTGGCGTCGGATTATTGATGTCCGGTGGTCCAGGCTCGATGTATGTCGCGCTGGCAATGGATGCCATCGAACAGTTCCTTCCTGATGGCCCTGGTTAGGATCGCTGACTTTGCTTATTGGGACATACAGCAGTGGCCGAAAATGAGCGTCGCTTTGATCCCCAAAAACATGATGCTTTGATCGAGCCCCAGCGGTGGGCGCGCTGGAATCCACCGCGCATGCTCGACCGGGTGGGTATTCGACCTGGACTGCGCGTGCTGGATTTGGGCTGCGGACCTGGTTTCTGGACGTTGCCGCTGGCCAAAATGGTTGGCACTCAAGGAAAAGTCTGGGCGCTAGATGTCAGCCAGGAGCTGCTCGACCTGCTGGCAGAGCGAACACCACCTGCCCAGGTGCATCTGCTGCGTGGCGAGCTGCCCACGATCAACTTACCCGACGATTCGGTCGATTTGGTGTGGGGCGCTTTCGTAATTCATGAGGTTGAACCGCTTGATATATTAATTCGTGAAATCCGTCGCGTTCTGATTAGCCAAGGTAAAGTAGCTATTTTGGATTGGCGCCCGGATGCTAAGACTGAGAATAGCCCGCCAAAACAACACCGGCTGGCATCGGGAAAACTGATTGATCTGCTGGGTATGGCTGGCTTTGAAGAAGTCCGTTTAAACTGGCGCAATAAAGATGCTTACCTGATCGAAGCTCAATCCAGTAGCGATGGCCGCAAATAATACGATGAACTGCAATTATGGAAGATTTACTGGTGCGCACATTTTTATTGATACTCAATATCAAACCAGCGTAGACCTTTACGTACTTGCAGGAGGCAGACCAGACCGATGCCGACCAAGCAATCGAAACAACATTCCAATAAAACCTCACGCTTAGAGCACGTCCTGGTCATCGGCGGTGTAGCGCTGCTGATCATCGCCATTCTGGTGCTCAAACAGAAACCCCAGAACTCAACGCCTCTGGTCAACTCAACCGATCCCCCCGAAGCGCAGCTCGACCGCGCCTTGCAGACTGGACAGCCTGCGCTGGCTTTCTTCCATTCCAACAATTGCCAGCAGTGCATTGTGATGATGGATACCGTGGCGCAGGTATACCCAGAATTTACAGATTCGGTAACGCTGGTGGATGTGAATGTCTATGACGAGCAAAACCAGGCCTTACTAAAGAGGGTCGGATTGCAGTATATCCCAACCCTGATATTCTTCGATCGTGCCGGTCAGGGAGAAGTCTCTGTCGGGGTAATGGAAGCAGAGCAGCTAAAGCAAACCCTGGCCAGCCTGGCGGGAGGCAAGTGAGTATGCCCTTCGACCTGTCAGTTTTGCAGGAAATCTCTCTATGGGGCTATCTGCTGGTCTTCCTGGGCGGTGTGCTCACCAGCATTGGACCATGCAACCTGGCAACCATCCCCTTGATTGTCGGGTACGTGGGTGGCTCGCATGATATTTCGCGCCGGCGAGCATTCATCCTGTCATCCGCATTCGCGGTGGGCTTAGCCATCACCTTTATGCTGCTTGGGATAGCTGCGGCCCTGCTTGGCGCCTGGCTCGGCAGCGGCTCACGCTGGTGGTATTACCTGGTGGCTGCGGTTTGTTTTGTGATCGGATTGAACATGTTAGGGATCATCCCGCTCAACCTGCCGATGATGTTTGGTGGTCTGCGCGAGCGAATTGGGTTGAAGGGCGTCGCCGGCGCGCTGGCATTGGGGCTGGTTTCTGGGTTGGTAGCCTCCCAATGCGCCACCCCCGTGCTGGCTGCTATTCTGACTTACGTTATGTTGAAAGGGGCATTGATCTATGGCGCGACCCTTTTATTTGTCTACGCCCTGGGTCGCGGGGTACCAGTGGTGCTGGCTGGAACCTTTACCGGCGCTTTGAAGGGTATGCAAGCCATGGGTCGTTATTCATCGCTGATTGAAAAAGCCAGCGGCGTGATCGTCCTGGCCGTTGGGTTCTATTTCTTATGGATTGCGTGAGACCGCCATGAGTACTCAGAAACGAAAAGCGATCTTGTTGGGCATACTCGGCCTGGTTCTAATCATTATCGGGATCAAGTACCTCCCGTATTTCCTGGCTGTGGCCAGCCAACAATCCGAAATAATAGATAAACCGGTCATCCTGTTTTTTAGCGTGGATGAACCCTGCGAGTGCATGGTCGATCTAACTGAGGGCGCTGAAACGCAGATGGCAAACTGGCCAGTCGAGCAGCGAGGTGGGATTCCGGTAGTCCGAATTGCCATTAATATACGTGATGACCTGCAGGTGAAGTACATGGTTTTTCGCGCCCCAAGCCTGGTATTAATAAATGACCAGGACCAGGTCGCCTGGCGGCAGGATTATCCCCTGATCGAGGGTGGGCCATTTGATTTAGAAGAATTGGAGGCGGCAATTGCAGAGTTGGGTACAAAATAACCCTACATTGTTAGCAGTCTTGGCACACCCGGATGATGAGACTTTCCGCCCCGGTGGGACGTTGGCACTTCTCGCTCAGCGCGGGGTTGAGGTGCATGTGCTGACCTTGACGCACGGCGAGGCCGGCTCCTGCGGAGAACCTCCGCTGTGTACGCCTGCTGAACTACCCAGCCTGCGCGAGCGTGAATTGCGCTGCGCCTGTGCCGCGTTGGGGATTCAGCCGCCGATTTTGCTGGATTACCCGGATGGACAGCTTACCGAGGATTATTCCGAACGGGTGATGGCTGAAATTCTAGCTGTTATCCACCAGCTTCAACCTCAAGTTCTACTCACCTTCGGCCCCGATGGGCTTTCCGGTCATCGAGACCATATCATTGTTGGGCAGTGGGCAGCCGAAGCCTTTCACCGCTCAGAGAATATTGCTGCTGCATACACCCTGGCCGTACACCGTTCGCTGGCTGAAAACCTGGGAATGAAGCAGGTGCACCCCGTTCCTGATGAGACGATTGCCCTTGCCGTAGATGTCTGCTCAGTTTGGGAGACGAAACTGGCAGCTATGCGTTGTCATACCACACAGTGGAGTTCATCGCCAATGTTTAACGCTCCTGCTGAGCGCCAGCGCCTGTTCTTTGGTTTTGAGTATTTTGTACTGGCCGCGTTGCGTCACCCTGTCGGTGATTTTCTGCCACAGATCCTCAAAGGTTTTTTACCATGACAGAAGCTATTCGGGTTGAAGGATTGATCAAGACTTACGCAACCAGTAAAGGCCGCTCATCTTTGGGTGCCGTGGATGGGATTGATTTCACCACACACGCTGGCGAGGCATACCGAGTGAAGGTAGAGTAATATGCTGATCGAAAAATACGACCTTGAAGTCTATACGCCACCTTGCGATCCAGGCGCCGAACGTTTCGCGGCGCGGGCTCGCCTGGATGTTGATATCTCTGAGATTTTGCCCTATCTCAATACTACTCTGCGCGGCGCAGTCTATCTCAAAGAAGCCAATGCCTTAACCTGGAAGAAAGGCGGGCACAACATTGCCTTCCATGCCTACGAAGTTGTCACCAGCAATGTCGAAGACCGGGAAGGTGCAGAGAAGGAGCTCAAAGGGCTGATTGAACTGGTCAATCGTACTTGGGAGCGGCGAGACGAGATCACCCCTGACACAACCATCCACCAAAGACCCACGCCGATGGCGATCTATAAACTGCTGCCGCAGACCAACTGCAAGCAGTGCAGCGAGCCAACCTGCTATACCTTTGCCCTAAAACTGGCCACCTCGCAAAAGAAGCTGGCCGATTGCCCCCCACTCACCGAGCCGGTGTTTGCCGAAAAGAAAGCCGCTTTAGATAGCCTGATCATCGAAGCTCCAGCGATTGGTAAGGAGTGAACATGAACAAGAGTATTGCACTTGTACTCGAAGAACAGGATCTTATCGAGCTGATCCGGGTATTGCTTGATGAGGATGGCGATGGCGCGCTGGCTTTCCTCAAAGTGCATTTCAAGGGAAAGGCACGCGAGTTGCTGGAAGGGGGCTGAAAGGTAATGCTGGACGTGCCCGGTGCGGGCATGACACAGATAAAATCCGGAATGCTTCGGTGAATTACCTCGAGTCTATCGCCCTGGTCCGTACCTTGCCTTGCCTGGCATACCCGGGTAGGATTATTGTGATTGGCAAACCGTCCAATTCTCTCGAGCAGGTTTTACCATACCTGGCCAGTCTACCGGGAGTGATTGCCTATAACCCCGAAACGTTGACGCTCACATTTCGCCGCCAGCCCGGATTTATGACCCTCTACCCAGACAAGGTGTACATCACCCAGATCAAGAATCCTGAAGAGGGATTGGAGCTGCTTGAGGCTCTGGTCGCTGCCATTAATGCCACCTGGGAAGGCCGTGCTGACCTTGTCGCCATGACGGCTTTCCGCACAGCGCCGCGCCCGCTGGATATTTGGACGCTCCTGCCGCAGACTAATTGCAAACTATGCGGCGAAGATACCTGCCTGGCTTTTGCCTGTAATCTGCTATTATATAAAAGGGAACTAGCTGATTGCCGGCCGCTGCAAGAAGACCCGGCTTTTTCTGATCGGCTGGCTACCCTGGAAGCAATGATTCAGGCAAAAATCCAGCCGGAGGCAATATGACAGATCTCACCAATCTCGCTTTAGAAAAAGCCCAGGCGATCCTGGACAGGGAATGCAGCCCGATAGGCCTGATGGCCTCACCGGAGGGCTATCCACATGTTTGGGCGCGTGACAGCGTCATCACCTCCCTGGGAGCGCTGCTGGCTCCCGGTCACGAGAACTGCCTGAAGGTCTCGCTGCAGACCCTGGGCGGACAGCAGTCTGAGCTGGGGGCGATCCCCAATAACGTCAGTGTCGCTACCGGGCGGCTGGATCATACCAACGCCGGCTCGGTCGACTCCAACCTGTGGTTTATCCTGGGATATGCCTTCCAGCAGCGGGTGTGGGGCGAACTCACTTTCCTGCAAGAAGCCTGGCCGGCATTGGAACAGGCGCTGCTCTGGCTGCGCTACCAGGATTCTAACGGCTGCGGCCTGCTGGAGGTGCACGAGGCTGCCGATTGGGCCGATCTGCTGGCCAACCGCTTCAATGTGCTCTATGATAACGTGCTGTGGTATGCCGCCCTGAATGCTATGGGCGAGATGGCCGCAGTCCTGGGCCGGGATGGTGAGCGTTACACTGCCATGGCCCGCGATGTGCGCCACAAGATTCGCATCGTGCTGTGGGTCGGAAAAGAAAACGAAGAAGAGTGGGGGCCAAACTGCCCGGGGCATGGCGAGTGGATTCACACCCTCAGCCAGGTCGATCCTGTGCTGGTAAAGCGTCCCTACTTCCTGCCTTATGTGGCTTTCCGCGATTTCGGCGATTATTGTGATGTTTTCGGCAATTTATTGGCGGTCTTATTTGGCGTCGCCAACCCGGCTCAGGAAAAGCGCATCCTGGATTACCTGCATCAAGT
>Ga0209492_1000322_pt1 | contig 15329 bp, 26 predicted proteins | sample PPLLak12cMay2015_FD_187253 | JGI IMG/M metagenome (GOLD analysis project Ga0209492, IMG submission 187253) | Freshwater sediment microbial communities from Prairie Pothole Lake near Jamestown, North Dakota, USA - PPLs Lake P7 Core (1) Depth... | ecosystem: Environmental > Aquatic > Freshwater >... | reverse complement strand
GTGCCCAACGGAGGGGGGGTACCCCCCTACCCATGCCGGGGGGGTGAATTTTTATTGGCTCACTTTCTTTACGTTTCTTTTTTCGAGATGTTCGTGGCACGCTCGGCACACTGCCATCAGGTTCCTTGGGTCCATCTTCAGAGCTGGGTTGACCTCCAGTGGCACGATGTGATGCACTTCGTCGCTTGGTGCTATCCCGCACCGTTGGCACAATGGGCTGTTCTGCCTGAGCTTCAGGCTCAACCTCGTCCAACTGCCGCCATAACCCAATCGCCTGCCACGTACTTCTGAGACTAGCGCCGCGTACGGCGATTTCCACGTCTTCATCTTTCATTGTCCTTTCTTCTTTCCTGACGGCTGACGCTTCCTGACGCTTGTTTCGGTATGAGTCGCCACGGGCGCGCGCGCGTGCGCGAGTGAATGTATGTGCGTTAGAAGCGTCAGAAGCGTCAGGAACTGCATAACTTCACGTTTCTTAGTTGGAATATTGACTGTGTTGGTCTTCATGATGCGTCAGCCAATGTGTCAGGATGTGTCAGAAGCGTCAGCCCAAGGAAGCCACGAGCGTGCTCTGTCCTCGTTTGGACGTAACCACGGCCCTTCAGGTCAGGTCCAAGCCGCTTCATGCTCTTTGGATGCGTGCCAGCCTCCCTGCACCAGTGACTCCATGACGCCATGATGTGAGCACTGGAGACGAACGATCCTTCGTTCTTGATTGTGCAGTCCTGCAACCATGCGCCCACTGTGTCTTGGTCATCGAGGTAGCCCGCCGTTGCCTTCAGGATCGATTCAGGCGGTCGAAGCCCTCCCAGAGTGCTCCACTCCTCAAAGCCTTCCATAGCCCAACGTAGGACGCCTCCTGCCTCCTCACGTAACTTCGCGCCCAGGTCAGGATCAGGCGTCGCAGGTCGATTCGTGAACGGAACCATGCACAGACGGCGGCGCATCGCATCATCCACCACAGCGATCTGCGGAGCATGGTTGCCCACCACTAGCAGTTTGAACACGGGAGCGAACTCGAACCAATCCTGACGCATGTGCCGAGCCACCACCACATCACCGCCTGTGAGTTGTTTCAGCTTCGCATCGTCCCACTTGCGCCCCTCCTGCGTTTCATTGGCAATAGCCAGGCGTGCGCCCTTCAGCATGGCGATTTCTGCCGGATGCCGATCGCCCTTACTCTCCATCAGCGCATCCATCGGCAGCGTCTTCGCGTACTCGCCCCAGGCGTACCGAATGGTGTCCACGAAGACGCTCTTCCCGTTTCCGCCTGGTCCGTGGATGAACAGAATGCAGTGTTCCTTGGTGCTGCCGCTCAGCGCGTAGCCGGCCCAGCGCTTCAAGAACGACACCACCTCAGCATCACCGCGCGCCGCCTCGAGCAAGAACGCCTCCCACAGCGTGGTCTTTCCACCTGGTCGGACGCCTACGCGCTTGGTGATCTGCAGATCAAGTAAGCGGTCGATGTGCGTACCCTCGATGAGGTCATAGACGTCATCAGGTGCGCCAAACGCCCACATGTGTGCATCCCAGTCCTCCGAGTTGATCACCAAGCCGTCAAAGCACTCCGCGACCGACTGAAAGTAGCGCGCCCATGCGCCCGTATCACTCGGATTCGCTTTACTGGCCGCCTTGATAATCTCACCGCGCACCATGTTCAGGCGATCACGCTCCCAAACGCCGGACGCTGCGCGCGTGTACCAAGAGTTCTGATCGATGCACCACACATACTCATTCTCGATAGCCGTCTTGCACCACTTGCGCGCGGCTACATTCGCCTTGATCTTGGCTTCTTCCTGCATTTCCATAACCATCCTCCATGAAGTAGCCGGCTAAGGGGCGACAGCACGCACCCCCAGCCGGTGCGATCACTTGACCGCGTTTTCCTGTTGTTCAACCGACCGGAACACAAGCTGCGCGAGGTTGTTCAGCCTCTGCAGTGCGTCCGTCTCGTTCATGCGCCCAGCACTCACCTCATCACAGATGCGCTCGATGCGGCGCGCAATGGTCTGAATGATGTTGCTCAGTATCGTGGTCTTGTCGCGGAAGTGATCCACCTCACGCTGCAAACCTGCGGACGTACTGCGCCAATATTCCGTGTCGTACTTGCGGATGGGGATCATTCCTCGCCCCGCTTCCGCACCGGCTGGCACGCCTCATGGTCAGGCACAAGGAACAGCAGCAGGAAGACTCCCACCGACACCAGGCACGCGATCCCTGTGAAGAGCTCAGCCATTGCGAACCTCCAGTAGCGCAGCCTCTACGGTTCCGTAGTGAGCACGGGCGGCCGAGCGAACAAGCTGGCGCACCACGTGCACTTTGGTCGACCCGTCGTACTTTGCTATCGCCTCCAGTAGCCCGTCAGTTACGAGGTCTACCCCGATCATTCGCCGCTGAGTGTTGCGGTCCTTGCTGTCCATGCTGCGTCCTCCAAAGGAGACGCATATCGGGCAGTGCAGGATAACGATTGGCTGTTACGTTAAATTCGATTTCAGCCATCCGCAGTCCTGACGTACACCCCCTATATGCGCTTGGTACGCATCTTATCGACAGCCGCGGAAATTTGCTCTACTCTTTCTGCCACTTTCCGAGAAATAATGCTTGTGCGCTTTTCTTGTTCCTGAGCCACCAATAACCTGCGGACTGCGCGCTCATAACTGAAGCCCACTTTGAAGCGCCAATCCCAAGCGGCCCCAGGATCGCACGTGATAGTCCACTTACCTCGCGGGTCTGTGTCCTTGCGGCATAGCCACCACTCGCCCCTCTGTTGGTCCATTCTGTCGATGAGCGCCCGGTGTTTCATGGGGGCACGGTACACCCTGAAAGCGCTCTAAGTCACGGCGGATAATTCCCCTAAGACCGAAGCCAGCCGAGCATCTTTGTCATCCACTTGGGCGTCGCCTTATTCATCGCCGCTTGGCGTGCCTTGCAACCACCGCATGGTTTGACCCCGAGCACCTTGGTAGCGCGAGCAACCACGTCACCCATTCCACTATTGGGTTTGGACCCCGCGCATTCGATAGCGGATAGTTCCCCTTCAATGACTCGGAAGCACCTGCGACGATGCTCACCTTGCCATGTGTAGGCGATGCTTACGAGACGCGGGTGAGGAAGATTGTTGGTGGTGGTTGCCATACTGTTGGTGGAGCTACGGAAGTGATCCCATCGGTGGAGCAGACAATGCCGCCGGCTGAGTAACAGATACCCGTCGCGCCGTTGGTTGGGAACGCTTCGGGATACTCACAGCGAACGAGTTGATAGGTCCCCTCAGCGATGACTTGTGTGGCAGTACCTCTGGATGAATAGGTACACACCCAAGACTGAGCCACGCTGGTAGTGGCCGTGTTCTGGTAGCAGGAATCGCCAGGTATCGCCTCAAAGTATGGATAGTCCCACTCATCTCTATAGGTATAGGTGACCTGTATAAGGGTGATACAGTCATCATTCTCTTCGATAGCTACATTCCATCCACAAGTTCCCGTCGTCCACTTCACATAGGGAGCGCACCAGTCGATCCGCACGTGATCGTCGTAGGAGTAGTTAATGTCCGGCGCGACGGGGTAGCCGGCATCGCCTTCTACGTACGTGCATTCGGTCCATTCCATCGTCGAGAATCCAGAGTTAGACGGCGCTGGAGTGTTTGGTATGGCCGCACAAATCGTAGTTTCAGGACAGTCAGGAAACCCCGATATGTCGTACACCAGCGCTTTACGCGCGTAAATGACATTACTGCAAACACCCTGCATGCACCCATAGATCAGACCACCAAGTGCGAGCGTGCCAGTTCCCGCCGCTTCGCCGTGAATGCCTTTACTCGAAACGTCAATGCGATAGCGCGTGACCGTAGCCGGCGGAATAGGGTCCGGGCAATCCGCGCACGGATGCGCGCCACCAGGTGGCTCAGCACCACAGCAGCACTTCTTTAGACTCACTTACCACCCTGCCGACGGCAGACGATGTAGCCACCCACTACGCCGATTACGCCGAGCATGATGCCGAACCACAGACTCCCAATCAACGATTCCATCGATGCAATGATCATTTTTTCCCTTTGCGTACGAGTGTCTTCTTGCCTTTGGTTAGCCCAAATGAGCAACCGGCCCCGAATGTTGTGAGTAGCAACGCCACCATCCAAATCGTGTATTGGGTTGTCGTCAGCATTCCTTATCTCCGTGGTATGTACATGTAAATGAGTGCACCGGCTACGAGCACCGATGCGCCGATGCTCATGTAGGTCAGTGTGCTGAAGATCGGATGCGTGTCATCGCTGACGTACGGTATGGCTTGGTGCACCGCGTCTACGTTCTGCTCTATCGCCAGTAGTTCAGCGTTCGCGGCGAGTAGATGCGTACGCGCTACAGCAACACTTGCCGAGGTTGCTGTGGCTGCCTGGCTAATTCTCGCCGTCTGCGATGCGCAGGCGGTGAGCAGCAACGACAGGATGATGACGGCGAGGTAGATCATGGATCAACGGGATCAACTGACGGCGTTTCGTTTGATTGGAACTCGTCAAGGGTTCGGTTGTACAAAAATCCCGGGCCCGGATAGCACCCGCGAATGCTGCCATCAATGCGGCATTCGATCCATTCGCCTGGTGGAAGATTGTCGCTTGATGAAACAATGACACGTTCAACAATGTCATTCACGATTAGGGCGTAGTAGGTCATGCCGTAAATGTCCCGCCTGTTGTGAAGGTGTGATAGGTGTAGGTGCCATCATTAGTGACGGTTCCGCCGCTTCCCTTTTGCGCTCCTGCGTATCGAATGACCACTACGCCGGATGCGCCATTTCCTCCGCCGCTAGCGTTACCGCCGCTACTCGTTCCACCACCGCCGCCGCCTGAACCAGTAAACGCACTACCGGCCGTACCTGCTGTGGATCCATTGCCACCAGTGCCGCCAATACTTGAACCGCCGACACCACCTGGCGATGTATACGAACCAGCACCACCGCCACCCGCGTACGTTGATCCAAAGTACGAAACGCCTGTACCACCTGCACCTGTCCCAGCGTTTCCTGCTGCGCCAACCGATCCCATGCCGCCGCCGCCACCGCCTTTATATGGTGAACTTGAACCACTAGCAGACCAGTTGCCGCCGTTAAATCCAACACTTCCAACACCTCCGGTACTACTTGGCGCACCATTTGCACCGCCACCGCATCCACCGTTTCCGCCATTAGTTTGGAAAACAACGCCTAACGCTCCAAAGCCACCACCAACCGCCGTAGTCATTCCGGTGCACGTGGTGTTACTACCCGGACTTCCGCTAGTCGCAGATGCCCCACCTGTTCCGCCTGATCCACCTGCGCCAATGGCAATAGTAAAACTGTCCGCAGTAGTCACGCTATAGGCCGCGGCATATTGGATCGCGCCAGCGCCGCCACCACCAGGGGCGTAGTTAGATGTGAGTCCACCGCCGCCACCACCACCGCCGCCGACTAGCAAGAAGTCCGCCGCGTAGGTCACGCTGCCCCCGCCACCCAACATGGATTTCCGAAACATGGAGGTAAACATGGTTACGGAATGCTTTCTGCTGTGATGCGTGCGAAGATGGTCGCGATGTGTCGGTTCTCGCTGCCGGATGTCGGGTCTGCGTAGAGCACGATGGTGCCCCACGAATTGGCGTCCACGGTCAGCGTTTGCGCCGCAGTCCAGGACACGCTGGCAGTGCCGCCGGCAGCGTTAATGACCGTCGCGGTGCTAGCTGCAATGGTGATCGTGCCCACAGTGATCTTGCCGACGGGCGTGAAGTTCGTCCAGTTGAAGTTCGCGCCGTCATCGTGGACGTGCATCGAGATGGCGAAGACCTCACCTTTGCAGATGACCTGGGGCGGGATCGGAGTGACTAGGGTTAGGTTGGCCATTAGCTGCACCTCAGTGGGTTTGGTCGGTCGAAGAACGGGTACACCTTGCCGGCTGTGTTGTAGACCACGTACACCATGACCTTCGCCTCAAGTCCGGTTGTGCTCCAGGCGCTTCCATTCCACTTTGATCCCACCGGCCCGATACTGATGATCGGTGATGATGTACTCATCCCATCCACGTAGGCTGAATCGTTGTACTCCTCGCGGAGATTTCGACATGTGGTGTAGGTGAATCGGTCATCGGTTGGCGCGCTGATACCAGAACCCGATGGTGGCGGTGGCGTCCATAGTCTGACGGAATACGTCCACCTATTTACATTGCCACTCATGACTGCGGCCGCGGTGATTTCGCATAGCGCACTGGTGACGATTTGACCACGCGCCATCGTGTCATCAGCCCATCGCATTGCTTCGCCGAATCTGTTCGTTGCGTTAGCGGCCTGTTGCCAACCATTGCACACCACGGCGTTCGCTTTGCCGTACATACCGCCGTGAAATAGTGGCTGCGAGTAGGACATTAGAAGAGCTTCGGCGGATACGCCTTGGTGAGGTCGCTGAGGTTCGCCGGATCGATGAACGAAGTATTGAAATCAGTGGTGTCCGGGTAGCGCTGATACCAGCCGATGCTTGAGCACTGGTTAATCTGTTGGCCGCTGATGGTCACACCAGGCAAGAGAATTGGCAAGCCGGTGGGGTTCGGCGTCGGCATCTGCTCGAGATGGAAGTACGGATCAAAGATCCATGTGTGCACTACGCGCCAGATCTCGCGGTCCAGTGTCGCGCTTGCTCCCTTGTAGAGCATGGTTCCAATACCTGCTCCAATGAACGCAACGCTGTTCCGCTTATTGATAGCGCTAAACCAAGTCTGGAACGGTGGATCGACGCCATCGGTAGTGCTGATCAACGGTGAACGATCCCACTTGTACTCCACCTGGTACGTGACTTGCGGCAGTTCCTTCATGCGCGGGTTCCCGTTTAGGTCGCGCTTCGTGCCGCCGATGTCTGCTGTAGGTGGCCATGCAGCTGTTCCGCCGGTCGGCAAAGTGACGCCCGTTCGGTACTCGGCGTAACTGCGCCCAGTGATCTGTCGAGTCTGCTTTGTCCCGTAGCCCTGTTTAGTCGGCTCAGCCGGCTGCATACTGGAGTATTGCGCCTCGACCCGGAACGTAAACGGTACTGCCGTCTCCGGGGTCACTGTGACTGACCGGCAGACGAAGTTTGCAAAGTATGTCTGCATCGTCCCGTTTGGCGAATGAATCGCCGCCGGCGGACGCGTGTTCACTATCGGCATCCCAGTCTGACCCAAGGTCGGACCGTCTCCTGGATACAGTTCTCCGGCGGTGGTTGGTTCCCAGTACGCCAGGTAAACAGCCGTCAGCGTTGTCTCATCCGCTGCCGCGAAGTTGTAGACGCGCGAATCCTTCAGTTCGATGATGCCGAAGACACCCATTACTGTGCTCCCCCGCTAGTGTTCTTGGCGATCTGTCGCAGTAGTTCTTCGCTGCCCTGCATCCCGCGCCCAGGTGTTGGTGCTGCGTAGGAGTAGTTCTGCGCGTTTACTAGTTCGCCGGCTTGCCCCATGAGTTGCGAACGAGTGTCCATTACTCCCTGAATATCGCCGCTGAATAGCTTCTCAATGCCAGAGAACCACGTGCCGCCCATTTCGAGCAGCATGTCACTCGTCGCACCAAGGTTCCCCCGCGCCCGACCGACTGCACCCATGCCGGCGTTAATGCCTCCTGCTTGGCGCTCAATGCGCGCAGCCTCGCCGGCAGCCAAGTCCTCTTTGGTCTTAGACATAGCGATCGATCCAGGGGTGACAGACTTGGCAATGCTGATATCCGCCTTCAATCGTTCAGCGTTCGCCATCATGTTGGCGCCCATCGCCGGCCCACTGAACTTCAACGCCGCGGCGTTCAGTTCGTTCATGCGCCGTTCCACATTACCGAACAGCGTGCCGACGCCCTGAAATGCTGCCTGCGTCATTTGAAGCGTCGCAGTAATTCCGGCAGACCGAGCACCCGACGCGGCCGTGCGGTTGAGTTTGGTCAGTTCCGCGGTGGTCTTGGCGACGCCACGGGTCACCCCCGTGGTATCCATTTCCGCCCAAATAACTGACTTCATGCTCTTGTCAGCCATTGTTCTTCCTCAGCCAGGGTGCGAATTGGCTCGGCTTCTTGTGCGTCAATGCGGACGCGATCACCGTCAGCAGGTATTCACACCGTTCCTCGCAGGTCAATTCCTCAGCCAGTCCGGCGTCCATGCCCTGCCTCATTTCGGGACTCCCGATTCTCCACTGCCGGCGTTCACCGGCTGAGTAAAACGCGGACGGTTCACCTCCTCGAGAAGCGCCGATGCGACCTCATGGTCGAGCGCGCCCACATCACTACCAGGTGCGAACAGCGGCGATCCGTCCGGGAGGCTGAATAGGCGCACCCACCAGAACTGCATATCCGCAGCGAACCCGAGATCCGCAAGCGTGGCGCGCCTGACGATCACCTGACCGATGCCGGGTATCTCGACCGTGCGCGGCGCGGATGCGTTTACCTTGGACGGGTCTAGACTCACTGAGCCTCCCAGCTGAGTTCCCAAGTACCGGCGCCGGATCCGTCATCGCTGAACGTGGCTGAAGTGATCTGGACGTTGTAATCCACGCTTCCGCCGTCCATCGTGTTGTTGTAGACCACGCCACCCTGGTCCGTGAACTTGAGCGTGAGGACAGCATTGACGCTGTTTATGAGATTTGTCGGGAACAGATGCGCCCTCAGCGTCGCGTCTACTGTTGTGTCCTGGCGAAACAGAGTGACAGTCCCGGAAATCCGGACCCGTCCCGGCGCGTACTTCTTTCGCCAGTCTCCGATCAGCGTCACCTCGAGCGATTCGCGCTCCGTTGACATGGTGAAACTACGGCACTTCACCGTGGTTGTCCCGCTGAACACCAATACGCCGCCGAAGCCTGAGATGAGTGCCATTAGATTTCCTTTCCAAGGATTGTGAGGGTGACGGACACCACGCGCTCTGCGTCGCTCTGCCCGTCATCCGGTGTTTCAGTTCTTGCCGTCGCGTTGACGCCCGACAGCACTAGTTTGATGTCTTCCGCGTTGTCGACATAGACGCCGCTGAATACGTCCACAAGATCCGAAGCCACTGTCCAGGCGAGCAGCGAAGTATCAGCCACGCAGTCAGCAGTCACCGAGATCGTGTAGTGCCCTGCGTCGCCGCCGATCATGAGACAGTCGATATCGACCTGCGAAACCTCGTAGACGATCATCGGCGTGCTATCGCCGGCGCGCCGTAGTCCAACGCTCACGGGGTAGGTTCCCGAAGCGATCAGGGTGTACAGCGCCTTCATGCAGTTGCTCAGTGCCATTACTTCGCCCCCCCGAGTAGCTTCCGCGCCTCTACTAGGACCTCGCGTGCCATTGCATCCGTGATACGGTGGATGGCGGATTGTGCCCAACGGAGAGCGCGGCCACTGCCTTTAATCCTGCCACCCTTTGCAGTGCTCTCCTCGCGGAATCGTGGACTAGTCCACCGGCCGCGGAAGTCTCGGTCGATCTGTCGATACCAGGTGTTCCCGGCTCCCACGTTTCGGCTCGCCATGCTTGTGTAGCGCTGACTACTGCCAAAGTGTTTGAACCCGCCTTCGAGAAGATGGAACACTCGCTGACGGCCGCGCGCGTTTGCTCCGCCGCGCTTGCCGTATCGAACGCCAAGTTGAACCACTAATGGTGCGCTGTACCCAGATCCACGGCGCTTGATGACAATCCCCGTAGCCGCCGCCATTGCCTTCCGGTGCGTGTTCTTGCCCCTGTATGGACCTGTGCCGGTAATGCTCCGGAGTTCCGCTACGAACGGCCTCAGCGCGCGGCGAATGCCCACCCGTCGCGCCTTCTCGTTCAGTTGGTCTGACAGTCGACCCAGCGCCTTCATCACGCTCGAGTTGTCCACGCTGAGATTGAGCGACGATGAACCCTGGAACGGTGGCCGGCTAGTCTGACCAGGCAGCAGCGGGATGATGTTGGATTTCCAACGTCCTACCGGAGTCATATCACGGTCATGCCTACGGGTCATTGGATCTCCTGCGTCGCTAGGACGCGAAGACGCTTCCGGCGCCCGTTGTCAGGATCAACCACGCTGGAGATGTTGTAGGGCGTAACACCAAGTAACAAACGGGACCGAGCCTCTACCAGTGGGCTATAGGAGGTTTCAATCTCCAGTTCAGTCCGAACCGCGACCCCCATGTCGCCGATGACTTCGCGCTGCCCGTACTTGATGATCCCGCGGACCGTGCCGATAGTGAGCCAGGCTAGATCAGCCTGACCCAGAGCGTCCACCGTCTGAGTGGATCGCTGCACAGTGAAGACGTCGCGCCAGAATCCACAGCCGGCCATATGTCATCCGATCGATTGTGTGCTGTGCATCCGCCGCATGGTCTGGATGAACGGGTGAGGCTCCGGAGTTACGGCGTCATCGCCACGGAATGACTCGATATGACCCACCTGAATCCGAATGGCAAGCCACTCTTCGTCCGTGATGTCCTTCAATTCCTTGGCGGTCGCTGCCATCCACGCCGACAGCGATGCAGCCAACGCCGCGGCGATGGCCGGATCGTCCTCGTTGTGCATGCGCTTCAGCCAGGCACGCACGTCCGCCAGCCCTGGTTGTACTGCAGGTATAGACATAGAGCCTCGCTACTGCGGGGTGAGGTCGAAACCCCACCCCGCAGCTACTTGAGAGGATGATTAGGCGTTAGTGACTTGCATCTGCACGATTGCCTTCGCGCGGGTGAAGTTGCCGTTCATGAACATCGTGCCTTGGAACTTCACTTGGGCAGCGGCTGCGAGACTAAGATCATCCCTCAGAATCGTCGCGCCTGCCCACTCCCTTGCGCTGTAGCCTTCGTTATGGTTGCCAAGACTGAAGATAGTGTTCTTCGCGCCTGCCCCGGTTGCGTGCGTAGGACCAGTGAATTCACTCACGTAAACTGGGAGGCCCATTAACGTGAAGCCCGCACCGGCTTGGCCGACGGCATCGGCGGATGGGATAAACACGGGCACTCCATTGATCGTCAAATTGGCGATCTTGGCGTACACGTCCTGACCCATGAGCCAGGAGGCTGTGCCCCAGTAGCTCGCAGGAAGACTGGTGTAACGCATCGCGGTCAAATTTGCCACGGTGCAAGCAGCAGTCAAAGCCAAAGCGCGTGATGTACCAGTGCTTGTCGCAGTCGCGATGGTGCAACCAGTCTGCACAGTGAAGAGTCCAGTTGGCTGATTGAGCGTCGAACCGTTCGTACCGGTTGAACCACCACCAGATAGCAACCCCCACTCAGCATTGCGAACAAACTGCCGATTCAGGTTTTCGACGACTTCGGCTTCCAGATCAAAATTGCTCTGCAAAAGCAGCTGTTTTGAGACGGTTGTGAACGGCAAGCACGCTGCCGGAGCCAGGGGAACTTCAGCGAAGACCGGATTGATTTCGGTGCTTGCTTGTGTGCCAACGTCGGAAACGGTCCACGCATTCGTGATAGCGTCATTGCTGAACAGCGTGTTGTAGCGCAGCGTTTGGTAGCCCTGCACGCCGGACTTGTAGTCGACCAATTGGCGGGCCACGGTGGCCATACTTGCGTAATGTGCCATGGCATCGGTGTACAGCTTCGGGATGAGGACCGAGTTGGTCGCAGGGTTAGTGGTGGTCATCGCTGCACGCTGTTCCGGCATACGGCCGCCACGCAAGTAGCTCAGCCACTGGTCACGGTACTCGGGCGATGCGCGCCACTCTTCGCTCGCGTCGCGGCGATCCATCGTGCGCTGAATCGGAGTCGCAGCCTCGCGGATGCCATCAGCGGCAGCCATCGCGGCGTTGCGCGCTTCGGTGATTTCCTCGATCTGTGCGAGAATCTCGGCGCGGTTCTCTACTTCAGTGCCTTCGACGTTCTGCGCGCGCAGTTCTGCGAGCTTTGCATTCATGGTGCGGATGTTCATTGGCTTGATTACCTTTGTGATGACTGGCGTTTCTTGTGAGCGGACTTGAGCAGTGGTGGCGTTGTATGCACCCTGCTCGACGATTGAAATCTCTCTGAGATTGACTGAATTGAGTGTGCGCTTCTCACCGGCCCACGAATCCCCACCAGGTGGAACGGAAAACCCGAAGGACATTTCGGAAACCACTCCGCGGCTGACCAAATCCAACACCAGCGAATCGCGCTCTGAACTGCCGAGCGTGGCCGTGTATTTGAGACCTTGCGCGTCCGACTCCAGGGTGAGTGTTCCGCTCTTGGTGTTGGCGAGAATCTGCTTTGAATCGTGCATGAACCACAACGACGCACCGGCTGCGATCGATGCGTCAAACGCACCAGGCGCGATGCGCTCGGTGAATGTGCCCTTCGCACCCATGAGCGGCTTGCTCCATGAGTTGTAAAGAGCGGCGTAGCCGGTGATGGTCTTGCCTTCAACAGCACCGATGGATGCCTGGCGTGTTTCTAAATCACTCATATGGTGGGTCCCCTTCGTCTGCGTCTGCGAGATTCGCAGCGGGTGTGATGCCGGAGATCACCGGCGCCGGATCGTCAAGGCCTGCGATCCTCGGCAACCCGAGCCGCACGCGAGCGTCGTTAGGAGCCAGGGCACCGACTTGAATGAGCGCTGCGTACGCCTTGCCGGCCGTGCGGAAGTCGCCCTGTGTGATCGGAACGAGATCAGTCTTCATGCGCTCACCTGGTGGGAGCAGCTTGCGGGACAGTTCGGCATCGATGCCGGCGCAGAACGGAGCCAAGCAATGCGTGACGTACGCCTGTGCGATCTCGGGTTGCGAGCGCCCTTCGCCCTCGTAGAGCAGTTGCGGAGGCACTCCAAATGCGCGCGCTACTTCCCCTATACCCATGCGCTTCGCATCCATAAGACGCGAAGCTGCGTCCGCTGCCATCTGCGAGGCCTTCATGCCTTCGCCGAAGAACGCCGGGAAGCCAAGTTTGTCTGCGCCGCTGTGTTGCTCTGCCCACTTGGTACGCATGGAATCGCGCGCCGTAGCAGTGAGTGGCCCGGGGTGTTCGACTGCAAGTTTTCCGACAAAACCACTCTTCGCCAACTCCTCGATACATTGATCTAGGATGGCTTGAGTTCCAAGCACCCGAGAGCACTGGTCGATCGGAGACACCCCGAGCCAAGGACTGCGAGGGTCCGTCGAGGCCCTCACGTGGATCAGACTTGAGTCATCCACCACCGAATTGTTGACGATGTAACGGGCTTCAGACCCCTTAATCTCAACGCTGACGGCAGACGGGTCAACCGGATCCAAAGCCACCGGATCGCCGGTGCGGAGATCGCGCCGGATGAGCAAGTAGCCATTGCCGAAGTAGAGAGCCGACGTCGCCAGCCACTTACGCATTTCGTACCCACTCAGGAAGGAAGCGGTGTTCCCGTAGAGCAGATCGACCGCGGGAGAGTCCTGAACTACGGACCCGTCGCGGCGCGTAACAGTGAGATCCAACCGCGCTGAATCGGTGCTGATCAGATTCACGGCACGCACGATGGCGGGGACGCCGAGTAGATCAGCGGATACCGTCGTAAACGTCAGCGGTGTGTAGCTGATGATCGTTTGCGCGATCGGCCGGCGGAAGAATTTACCCAACCATGATCCCATTCAACCACTACACCATGACATTTACAGAATGCAATGGTGAGCGCATACACCGCGTCAACGGCGTGTAGACACTATTTCAGATTGTGTATGCGGCGTACATACGCGCAGTAATCAGAAGCCCGGCTGAGTCTCGTACATGCTGCCTCCCATGATCTGCAGATCGTTCAAAACTCGCGCCGCCATGACCTGTGCAGTGAGCGCGTCGATGTTGCTCGTGCTCTTCTGCTTCACCGGCATGGCCAGTCCAGTGAGTCCGACATAGAGCCGAGCCGACGCCAGGCACGCTCGCAGCACTGGGTCCGGCTTGCATCGGATGCGTTCGGCGCGAATCCAATCGCTCCAAACAGCCCAACCACCGCCCATCCAGACGATTGTCTGCGGTGCTTTGTGCCATTTCCAGCCGTGTTTTCGCTCCATTTGGGCAGCCCAGGCGCTCGCTTTACCGACCGGATCGGCGACAAAAGCGCGCACGTCGTACGTCCGACAGATGTCTACAAGCCTTGCTTCGACCAGATCGAGGTCGATTGTCGGCCCACCAGCCAGCGAAAGTGCGTGATCATCCACCCATTTCTGCAGTGGTTGGCGCGTTCGCTTCTCATCGAAAGCGATATCAGCGCCGGCCCACCAGTGATATCCGCGCGTGTGCACCTTCGTCCCATCCCACACGGCGAGGCACAGCGAAGTGAGATCGCACTGTGAACCGAACGCGAAGCCGCCCTGGCTAAAGTCCACCGCCACCACACCGGCTGCGCCCTGCAACATATCCCAGTCTTCCTCCACCGAAACACGGTCTAGTAGCTCGAGCGGCAGCGCGCCGGCGAGGTCATCCGTGAACGTAGCGAGTTCCTGCAGCCACGTTTCCTCGCGTGCCTTGGGGTCTGCGGTCGCCAGTGCGTTCGCGATCTTGTCACGGATGACGCGGATGCCAGCGCCAAGTACGCCGGCGCTCGGGTTCGCGTGCTGCACCGCTAGGTCAGAGTCCGGCACATCGTCCGTGTCCATCCCCCACAGCATCGCCCACCACCCTTCCGGCAGCGGCGTCCCCTGGTCTATCGCGAGTTCGCACGCTTGCCAGTACGGCCAGAGTTCCCGCGACTTCTGATCGCGATCGGGCGTGGTGATGAACAGCATCTGACCCGTCGGTGACTTGGTGACCGATGACATCCCGCGCAGGATTGCCGCGTCCATGCGACTGGCCTCATCCGCGATCAGAAGCCGGGGGACCAGACCGTCCATACTTTGATCGGTCGATGGGAACGCGTTGAATACAGCCTTCTTGTGTTGGATCAAACCGGAGGTAGTCGAAGCACCACCACCCACCGAGCGCCACCGGTCCTCGCCGTTGTGCATCTTGGCGATACGCCCGTGGATGATGTTCGCTTTCATTTGGTTGGTCGCCACCGCGCACAGTTCCATATCCTCGCCGGTGGACAGCAGCCACTCGAGCAGCGCCACCACCAGCCCCGTCTTGCCGGCTCCACGGGCCACCGACCACAGCGCGTAGCGCGTAGCCGGAGTGCCATCGTCCGCACGCCGGCGCGCCAACAGCACCGCACAGACGTGGACCTGCCAGGGCAGGAGCTTCATGCCCATGACCTGAGCGCGGCTCACGAACGCGTCCAACTGCGTGCCGTCCCACGCGATGCCGTGTTCACCTGGTGCGTCGCGCTCTGCCAGGTAACGGGCGCAGGCCGCCTTGATCCGCTTCGGCGCCGGCACGGTCCCGGCAATCACGCCCCGGGCGTACCCATCCGATCGGTCCATAGCACTGTCTACGGGTTGAATACTTGCAGCCCCCTGATCTTCCTGCGTGCCGATGC
>Ga0209492_1000320_pt1 | contig 15352 bp, 14 predicted proteins | sample PPLLak12cMay2015_FD_187253 | JGI IMG/M metagenome (GOLD analysis project Ga0209492, IMG submission 187253) | Freshwater sediment microbial communities from Prairie Pothole Lake near Jamestown, North Dakota, USA - PPLs Lake P7 Core (1) Depth... | ecosystem: Environmental > Aquatic > Freshwater >... | reverse complement strand
TGATGAGTTCGTTGAGGCAGGCCTCGGCGAGCGCGCGACCGGCCCACTCGTTGAAGCGCGCCTGAACGATCCCGATCCGCAGATCGACGCCGTCAAAGTCGGGGGCAATGAAATCGACTGCCATGGTCAGCTTTCCAGGTATCCGGTGACCTGCAGGCCGAAGCCGGTCATCGAGGGCATCTTGCGCGGCTTCGCGAGGAGTTTCATCTTCTTGACGTTCAGGTCGCGCAGGATCTGCGCCCCGACGCCGTAGGTGCGCAGGTCCGTCTTCTGCGTGCGCTCGATCCACTGGTGCGCGGCGTCGGGATTCATCATCGTGTTGAACTTGTCGAGCAGGCGCTCCGTCGTGTCCGCGCAGTTCAGCATGACGACAACGCCGCCGCCGTTCGCGGCGATCCGCTTGAGCGCCTTGTGCACCGGCCACGAGTGCACCGAGTCCTCGATGTCGAGCAGGTCGAGCACCGACAGCGGTTCGTGCACGCGCACCAGCGCTTCCTCGTCCGGCGACAGCGGGCCGTGCACCAGCGCGAGGTGCGCCGCGCCGCTCGGCTTGTCGCGGTAGACGACGAGTTCGAACGGGCCGGCCGAGGTCTGGACCGTCTTCGCGCCCACGCGCTCGACCATCGACTCGTTGGCGGCGCGGTAATGGATCAGGTCGGCGATCGTCCCGACCTTGAGTCCGTGCTGCGCGGCGAACGGCAGCAGGTCGGGCAGGCGCGCCATCGTGCCGTCGTCGTTCATCACCTCGCACAGCACGGCGGCCGGATTCAGGCCCGCCAGCCGCGCCAGGTCGCAGCACGCCTCGGTGTGGCCGGCGCGCATCAGCACGCCGCCGGCGGCGGCCACCAGGGGAAACACGTGGCCGGGCTGCACGATGTCGCTCGGTCGCGCCTGCGGCCGCGACGCGACGCGGATCGTGTGCGCGCGGTCGGCGGCGGAGATCCCGGTCGTCACGCCATTGGCGGCCTCGATCGCCACCGTGAAGTTGGTGCCGTGCACCGTCTTGTTGTTGTTGGTCATCGGCGCCAGTTCGAGCTGCGCCGCGTGCTCCGCGGTGACCGGCATGCAGATCAGGCCGCGGCCGTGCTTGGCCAGGAAGTTGATCTTCTCGGGCGTGACGAAGTCGGCGGCGAAGATCAGGTCGCCTTCGTTCTCGCGGTCCTCGTCGTCGACCAGCACGACGATGTGGCCGCGGCGGATCTCCTCGATGATCTCCTCGGTCGAGGCGAGCCGGGGGGCGGACGGCGATGGGTTGGGGACGGCGGACAGCATGGCAGGGGCTCCGCGCCCGCAGGCGCGTGGGAGACCCGGATTCTAGGCGTTTTCGCCCTCGGAGCCGGTCAGCGCTGGCCGAACGTGATGTTGCCGAAAATGGGCCCCGCTTCCCGCGGCAACGAGCGCCAGTACTGGCGTGGGCCGTCGACCTGGCCGCCGAGGGCCGCCGCGGCGTGCCAGGGCCAGCGCGGGTCGTACAGGAACGCGCGGGCGAGCGCGACCATGTCCGCACGGCCGGCCTCGAGGATCGCCTCTGCCTGCCGGGGCTCGGTGATCAGCCCGACCGCGATCGTCGGCAGGCCGGTCTCCGAGCGAACGATCTCGGCGAGAGGCACCTGGTAGCCCGGGCCCGGCGTGATCTTCTGCCGCGGCGAGATCCCGCCGCTGGACACGTCGAGCCAGTCGCAGCCGCGCTCCTTCAGCGCCCGCCCGAATTCGATCGTGCTCTCGACGGTCCAGCTCTCCGGCGCGCTGCCTTCGAGCCAGTCGGTGGCCGAGACGCGCACGCCGACCGGGCGGTCGGCGGGAAACGCCGCGCGCACGGCATCGAAGGCTTCGAGCGGAAGACGCATCCGGTTGGCGAGCGAGCCGCCGTAGGCGTCGTCGCGCCGGTTGCTGACCGGCGACAGGAACTGGTGCAGCAGGTAGCCGTGCGCGCAGTGCAGTTCGATCGCGTCGAAACCGAGGCGCGCCGCGCGCCGCGCGGCGTCGGCGAAGGCCTGGCGCAGGCGGGCCAGTTCGTCCAGCGCGAACGCGCGCGGTGCCGGTTCGCCGTCCGAGTGCGGCACGGCCGACGGCGCCGAGGGCAGCCAGCCGCCCTGCCCGATCGGCACCAGCTTGCCGCCGTCCCACGGCGCATGGCTCGACGCCTTGCGGCCGGCGTGGCCGAGCTGGAGCGCCAGCTTGATGGGCGCCGCGGCGCGGATCGTCTCGACCACGCGCCCGAGCGCGCGCTCGTTGTCGTCCGAATACAGGCCGAGATCGCCCGGCGTGATCCGGCCCTCCGCCGTCACCGCCGTCGCTTCGACGCACAGCAGCCCCGCGCCGGACAGCGCGAGCGAGCCGAGGTGCGCGACGTGCCAGTCCGTGGCGCTGCCGTCGACGGCCGAGTACTGGCACATCGGCGACACCATGATGCGATTGGGCAGCGTGACGCCGCGCAGCGTGATCGGCTCGAAGAGGCGTGGCATGGTGGTCGGTGGACGCCGGGAGGGCGCTCAGTGGATATTCAGTGGACAAGCAGGACGGAGACGTTCCAGGCGAGGTGCGCGGCGATCGGCGCCAGCAGGCTGCCGGTCCGTTCGCGCAGCCAGAGATATAGCAGGGCCGCCGGCAGCACGCCCGCCAGCAGGCCGGGCCGCAGCCCGTGCAGCGCGACGAAGGACAGCGTCAGCGCGACGCCGCCCCAGCCGATGTACGCGCCGGCGATGCGCCAGCGCTGCGGCAACGCGCGATCGAGCAGCGCCAGCAGCACGCCCCGGAACACGAGTTCCTCGAGCACGGCCGCGACGAGCACCGCTGCGACCGTGATCCCCGCCACCCGGACCGGCGCGGCGCCCCGCGCGATCATCACGACGACGTTGACCAGCAACGCCAGGCCGACGGCGAGGACAACCACCCGCGTCGTGCCGGCGCGCGGCGCGGTGAGGCCGATCTCGGCCGGCGTCAGCACGCCGAGCGCGATGAAGGTCTGCGCCGTCAGGAAGACCGCGAACGCGGCGATCGCCGAGCCCCACGCGGCCCAGGCGGCCGGCAGCAGCCAGCCGGCCAGCGCCAGCGCGATCAGGTAGAGCGCGAGCAGCGCGACCGCGCGTCGCGCCCACACCTTGCCCTCGGCACGGGCGGCGAAGCTCGCGACGACCAGCACGGCGAGAGCCAGGCCCCACCCAGCCGCCATCGTTGCGTTCATCCTGGAGCGTCAGTCGCCGCCGCGTGCGACCGCACCGGCGATGAAGTCGAGCATCCCGGGCAGTTCGGACAGCACCGGCAGCAGACGCACATCCAGCCCGGGATGACGCCGGCGCAGTTCGGCCAGGAGCGGCGGCACGTCGTTCGCCATGTGTCCGCCATTGGCCCAGAACACCGGCATCACGTCGATCGAGCGCGCGCCGGCCGCCAGCGCCGCATCGAGGGCGGAGGACAGCGTCGGCGGCTGGAACTCGAGGAACGCAATGCCGACGTGCGCGTCGGGCAGCCGCGCCTGCACGCGCTGCCGCAGCTCGCCCAGCGTCATCGACCAGCGCGCATCGCGCGCGCCGTGGGCGAACAGGATGACGGCACGCTCGGACATCGGTGCCGCCTCAGCCCGCCCGCTCGAGCGACAGCATGCGCTCGACGTAGCGCGCGATCAGGTCGGCCTCGAGGTTGACGCGCGAACCGGGGCGCAGCGACCGCAGCGTCGTCACCTCGAAGGTGTGCGGGATGATGTTGATCGACAGCTCGCAGCCGGCCGGCGTGTCGTCGACGCGGTTCACCGTCAGGCTCACGCCGTTCACGGCGACCGAGCCCTTGTACGCGAAGTACTTCGCCAGTTCGCGCGGCGCGCGCACCACGAGCTCCCACGACTCGTGCACAGGATCGAACCGCACGACCTCGCCGACGCCGTCGACGTGCCCGGCGACGAGGTGGCCGCCGAGCTTGTCGCCGAGCGCCATCGACGTCTCGATGTTGACGTCGCCGGCGCCGTCGAGGCCTGCGGTCTTCGACAGGCTCTCGCGCGAGACGTCGACGGTGAAGCGCGCGCCGTCGACCGACGTCGCGGTCATGCACGCGCCGTTCAGCGCGATGCTGTCGCCGATGCCGGGCCGGAAGCCCGCCACCGCGCTGCCGTCGATCGTCAGGCGCACGCCACCATCCGCGGCGAGCCGCTCGACGTCGACCACGCGTCCCACACCCTGCACGAGCCCGGTGAACATGAGGATCCCTGGAGAAGTCGTTACTGGAGGAGTCGCGCGAGGATGCGAACGTCCTCGCCCACCTGTGTCACTTCGCGGAACACCAGGCGCTGTGCCTTGGCGAGGTCCGACAACGCGGGCAGGTGCACCATGCCCTGGGCCTCGCCGATCAGCATCGGCGCGAGGTACACGAGCAGTTCGTCGACCACGCCGGCGCCGACGAGCGAGCCGTTCAGCTTGAAGCCGGCCTCGACGTGCACTTCGTTGATCGCGCGCTCGGCCAGCCGCTTCATCAGCAGCGGCAGGTCGACCTTGCCGCGCTCGTTCGGCAGGCGGATCACCTCGACGCCCTTGTCCGCGAGGCGCTGCTCGCGCTCGGCGTTTTCGGCCGCGCAGGCAACGAGCACCCGGCCTTCGCCTTCGAAGAAGCGCGCGTCGGGGTCGGCCTCGAGCCGGCTGTCCACCAGCACGCGCAGCGGCTGCCGCGCCGTCTCGACCATCCGCACGTTCATCTGCGGGTTGTCCGCCCGCACCGTGCCGATGCCGGTCAGCACCGCGCACGCCCGCGCGCGCCACGCGTGTCCGTCGCGTCGCGCGTCGTCCGACGTGATCCACTGCGACACGCCGTTGTCGAGCGCCGTCTTGCCGTCCAGGCTGGCGGCGATCTTCACGCGGACCCACGGGCGACCGCGCATCATGCGCGAGAAGAACCCGACGTTGACGTCCGCCGCTTCCTGTTCGAGCAGGCCGCAGCGCACGTCGACTCCGTTGGCGCGCAGCATGTCGAGCCCCTTGCCCCGCACCAGCGGGTTGGGGTCCTCGACGGCGGCGATCACGCGCGCCACGTGCGCCTCGGCGAGCGCGGTGGAGCACGGCGGCGTGCGGCCGAAGTGGCTGCACGGCTCGAGCGTGACGAAGACCGTGGCGCCGCGCACGTCGTGGCCGTTGCGGCGGGCGTCGAGCAGCGCCTCGATCTCGGCGTGGTTGGACCCCGGCGGCTGCGTCCATCCTTCGCCGAGGATGCGGCCGTCACGGACGATGACACAACCGACCCGCGGATTGGGCGTCGCGTGAAACGCGGCGCGCTGCGCCAGTTCAAGCGCGCGCAGCATGAAGGTGTGGTCGGATTCGCTGTACATCGAGGCGGGAGACGCGGGCCGCGGACCGGAAGGGCAACGCGTGATTTTACGCGGCCGCCCTGCCGCGCGCCGGCGGAGGCCTTGCGGCATCGCGCCCGGTCTGCCAGCCGGCCCAGCCCGGCCATCTTCACTGCAGGACGAGCCTGGGCAGGTCGTGTCGTGGCGGGACGACGGCACCCGGTCATCGACTTTCCGGCGACCCCGCCAATCGATGACGACGCTACCGCGCCGAAGTGGCTCCGGCCAGCGCAGGAACGGCCAGGCTCCAGCGTGCCGCGCTCAGCTGTTCTTCGACGCACAGGCCGGAGTCGCAGGCCACCAGCTCGAAGCGATCCTTGTCCGCGGGGAAGCGCAGTGGCGCCGCCGGATCCAGCCGGGCGCGGTAGCGCATCAGCGCCTGCGGGCCGCCGTCGCCCACCGTCCACTCCAGGCGGCCGTCGCGCGTGGCCATCGCCACCAGGCGGACGTCGACCAGCGCCACCGGTCGATAGCCTGCGCGTTGCACGATGCCGACGACGAACACATAGGGATCCGCTGCGGCACCGGGCCGCGGCGCGAGCAGCAGGCCCTGCACGTCGAAGCCGTCGCGTTCCGCCACGCTGGCCTCGACGTCGAGCGCGCCGAAGACGATCCGTGCCGCCCGCAGCGTACCGGTGGCGCGCCGGGCGGGCAGCTGCGCCAGCGCGGCCGGGTCGCCGCCGCCGGCCTGGTCGATGTAGTCGGCCAGCAGCTGCCGCCACACGGCGACGATCTGCTGCACACGCGCTTCGTCCATGGCCGGTTCGGCGACTGCCGGGGCCGGACGGGGCGCCCGCGTCGCGCACGCCTGCAGCAGGAGCAGCAGCGCCAGCACGCCGACGAGGCGCCAGATCCGTGGCGCGCGTCGTGCCTGCGGCAATGACAGCGATGGCATGCCGTGGCCCCTAGCGCGCAGGCCGCGCCGGCGAAGACCCCACGCTGGACGCGGCGTCCGGCAACGACACGGCCGCGGCACCGCTCGCGCCGGCGCCGAGCTTGCGCACCACCGGCACCGACGCGCGCAGCGCCGGCAGCAGGTCGTCATGCCCCGCACGACGCGCGACCTGCAGCGCATCCGTGCCGTGCCGGCTGGCCAGCGTGGCGTCGGCGCCGTGGCGCAGCAGCAGCGTCGCGATGGCACGGTCGCCGCGTTGCGCCGCGTCGTGCAGCGCGGTGCGGCCGAACTGGTCCTGCGCGTTCGGGTCGGCGCCGGCCTGCAGCAGTGCAGCGGCGAGCTCGGCGTGTCCGCCGGCCACCGCCAGCAGCAGCGGCGTCACGCCGTGGCGTGCCGCCCGGTTGGCGTCGGCACCCAGTGCCAACAGCCGCTTCGCCGTGTGCGGTTGGCCCCGGCGCAGCGCGGCGTGCAGCGCGGTCTCGCCGTCGATGTCGACGGCGTCGAGCGCCTCGCCGCGCGCGGCAAGGCGCTCGACTTCGTCGGCGCGGCCGGCCGCAGCGGCCTGCCACAGCGCGCTGCGCCCCAGGCTGTCGACGTGTGCGGCGGGCAGTGCGCCGCCCCACCACAGTGGCGCGTCCACGCCGGCGCGGCCGCGAGCCGAGTCGTCGCCACGGCAGATGTCGGCCACGCTCACCGGGTGTTCGGCGGGCAGCTTGTGGCCGTACGGCTCGCCATGAAAGGTGGCGAGCTCGCGCTGCCGCGCGGCGAACCAGGCCGTGCCCAGCGGCTGGCCGTCGCCATCGCGGTACCAGTCGGCCACGTCGTCGCAGCGGCTGCCGATGACGCTGCGCACGCGCCCGCCCACGTAGCGGAGATAGTGGTTCGGGTTGAGCACCTCGTTCCAGTGGGGCGAGACGAAACGGGTGAAGACCGTATCCTCGTCCTGAACCACCACGCGCCAGTGCTCGCCGTCACGCTGCAGCATCGGCGGCAGCGACCCGGCGCCGATGCGCACCGGCTCGGTCAGGTTGCGATAGAACTTCAAACCCGCGAAGTTGGCGGCCAGGTCGCCGTTGGAGCGGATGCCGGTGCTGTACAGGCCCAGCACGCCACTCTCCGACGTCAGCGGGTTGGCCGCCGTGGCCTTGACCGCGCGTTGCGTGGCCTCCGCCTCGCCCAGGCCGCGAGCCACCGCACTGAGGTAGCGCTGGTGGTAGAGGCTGCCGACGTAGATGAAGTGGATGATCTTGTCGGTGCCGATAAGCACGCCGCCGGCGCTGACCGTGCCGGCGCGGAAGAAGGCGCGCACCGGCTTGCTCAGGTCGAGCATCAACAGGGGATCGTCGTAGATCGATTCCACCGGCCGGTACATCGTCACCAGCCCGGGGTAGGAGGCCCGCGCGGCGCTGCCGAGCAGCCCCAGGTCGAGCAGTTCGTTCGTGGGGTAGGTGGCGAAGAGGTACGCCATCACCTGCCCGGTCACGTGGTCGGCCGACTGCAGCGCCTGCACCTGCCCCAGCGGGTCGCCCGCGGCCAGTGCGTTGTCGATCTCGGCGTTGGTCCTCGCGACCGCGTCGCGGATGGCCGCGAGGACGTTGCGCGAGAGGAGCGGGCCGAGGTCGGCGAAATCACGTCCGGCCGGCAGGGTGTACTGGTCGGATTCGTGCGCCTGGACCGGCGGCCCGGCGCCGACCATCAGGCTGGTCGCCAGCGCGGCCGCGAACCGGCGTGCCAGCGCGCGGCGCCGCCGTGACGCACGCTCCGGCACGGACGGCCGTTGCGTGGGCGCCGCAGCATGGCTACCGGCAAGCGCACTCTGTCTCACACGCGCCTCCTCCGTCGGTGCAAGTTAGACCAACCGATGCGCCTACTCAAGTCGGTCAGGGCGCGCCGAGCAGCAGGTACAGGCTCCAGTTTCCGGATCCGCCCAGGCCGAACCCGAAGTAGAGGGGGCCCAGGAACGTATCTGCGCCGAGGAACACCGACCCGGACCACAGCGTCCCAGGCGATCCGAGGCCGTCGGCCCGGCTCGAGATGCGTCCGACTTCCGCCGAGCCGCCGACGTAGATCCCGCTCCCCAGGATGTCCGGCAGGGGCAGCGTCCGGTTGTAGTACATGAGGCTGCCGAACGCCATCTCGCGGCCGTCGAACTGCCCGAGGCGGTAGCCCGAGAGGCGCAACGGGCCGCCCAGCTTGAAGGACTCGTAGGCCGGCATGTCCGAGCTGAAATCCGTGCCGCCGATGGCGGTGAACATCACCCGATGGGGACCCCAGCTCGTCGCCGCGCGGAACATGCCTTCGAGCCGCTGGTAGCTGGCACCGGATCCCATCGATTCGGTGGCGCCATACGCCGTCGCGCCAATCCTGTAGCCGCGGCTCGGGAAGAACGCCTGGTCGGTCTGGTCGATGAACAAGCCGGCCCGCACGCCCGCCGTGGTCTCCTCGACCGAGGGCAGGTTGGCGGAGCCCGTGTCGACCCGCGCATCGATGCGAGACCAGACCGGACCGAGTTGCACCTGCCCCCAGGTGCCGAGAACGGCTCCCGCGTCCAGCCCGACCTCGCCCCTGCGCACCAGGTAGTCGGCCACCTTGTCGTCGTCGACGAAGATGCCACGCGTGAACTGGCCGATCCAGGCGTGCGGCATCACGAACCAGCGACCCGCGTCGTTCAAGGGCTGGTAGAACTGCGTCATCAGGTGCGTGTCCTGCCCGACCTGCGCCTCGGTCAGCCACTCGCCCCCCAGTCGATTCAGCCACGTCCTGCGATACTGGACCAGCAGGTTGAACTGATTCTCGCCCGCGAAATCGCTCGCGAGGCCGAGGCCGAACTTCAGGTAGTCCGGCCCCCACGACTTCTCCCGCGGCTCGATGACCATCGCGCGCGGGCCCGCGCCCTCGATGCGGTAGGTGATGTTCTCGAAGTCCCCGCGCCCGTAGATGCGCCGCAGGTCGGCGCCGACCTTCTCTTCGGACAGCGGCTCGCCGGGCTTGCTCTCGACCAGCGCCCGGGCGACCGCCGGGTTGGTGCGCTCGAGCCCCTCGACGCGGATCTCGTCGACCGTGCCCAGCTCCCTGCGTTCCGCGACCTGGGTCGCGCGCAGGGCGGCGTACTGCTCCGGCGGCAGGCTGAAGCGCCGCAGGGAATCGGCCATCGCGCGCGTGGCGTCCTCGCCGATCCGGATGGCGTCGGCCGAGCGATCGAACTTCGCCGCGGAGATGTCGCCCAGGTCCGGCTGGATCAGCACGTCGTTCGGGCCGAGGCTCCTCAACTGGTCGTCGACCGTCTGCTTGCCGAGGAAGTTGATGAGCTGCGCCGTCACGGTCAGCGCCGACGTGATGTCCTTGCGCTTCAGCGGCGGCGTGGAGATGTTCACCGCGATCACGACGTCGGCGCACAGCTTGCGCGCTTCGTTGATCGGCAGGTTGTTGGCGATGCCGCCGTCGACCAGCAGCCGCCCGTCGATCTCCACCGGCGCGAGCGCCCCGGGCACCGACATGCTGGCGCGCATCGCCTGGGCGATGCTGCCGCGGTCGAGCACGACCGCCTCGCCGGTCTCGATGTCGGTGGCCATCGCGCGGAACGGAATCGGCAGCTTGTCGAAGTCGGTGACGCCGAACGAGGGCGTCGACAGGACGCGGAAGAAGGACTCGATCGAGACCCCTGCGATGACGCCCTTCGGCAGCCTCAAGCCGTCCTCCGTGACGCCGAACTCGGGCTGGAACAGCGTCTTGTAGTCGTCGGCCTTGCGCCGGATGGCGATCTCTTCGCGTGGCGGCTGGTCGCGGAAGATGCCCTCCCAGTCCGCCGCCAGGACGATCTTCGCCATCTCGGCGGGCGGCGTGCCGGCGGCGAAGGTCGCCCCGACGATCGCCCCCATGCTGGTGCCGGTCACGCAGCGGATCGGCACGCGCATCTCGTCCAGCACCTTCAGCACGCCGACGTGCGCGAGGCCGCGCGCGCCGCCGCCGGACAGCGCGAGCCCGATGCGCGGGGCCGCGGCGCCGGCCGCCGGCGCGGCCGGTTGCGCGGCGGCCTGCGGCGCGCACGTGGCCAGGACGAGGAACAGGGTGCCGACCGCCAGCAGGCGGTCGAAGGCGCGTTTCGAGGGGGTCATGGCAGTCGCTTCCGTTGGATCGCGCCGCGCTGCGCGTTGCGCGCAGCGCGGCCCGGGCCGGTTCGCAGCAGAGAAGAGAGGCGATCCGCAGCGTGCCTGCGCGGACCAGCGACGTCGGCGCAAGCACGAGAGGTGCAGCCACGCTACGTCCTTCGCGGCCGCGAACCTTGACGTACCGCAGTCCGGACCACCAGTGCTTGGGATGAACCGTTCGCCGCGCCCCCGCCGGCGACGGACCAGACAAGAAGGCCGCCGGTTGCCCGGCGGCCTGGACAAGGCCGGCGTTGCGCCGGCCGCGCCCTCAAGGCCTCAGTGGACCTCGAGGCGCTTGCTGGACTGCGGCGTGCGCTTGTGCAGCGTCAGCGTCAGCACGCCGTCCTCGAAGCGGGCCTCCGCGCCCGTCTCGGTCACCTCGACCGGCAGTTCGAACGTGCGTGCGTAGCTTGCGGCGAAGCGCTCGGTGTGCAGCACCTTGTCGCCTTCCTTCTCCTCTTTCTCGGTCTTCGTCTCGGCGCTGATGGAGACTCGCGCGCCTTCCACCGTGACGTTGATGTCCTCCTTCTTCACGCCCGGCATGTCGACCTTCACTTCGTACATGTCGCCCTTGTCCACGACGTCCATGAGCGCGCGGCCCGACAGGGCCGCCTCGGCATACCGCGGCATCGCGGGCATGCCGGTGCGATTCCAGAAGTCGCCGAACATGTCGTCGAACCAGGGCGCCAGTTCATTGCGACGACGTACAAGGAGATTCGTCATGTCCATCTCCTTTCCAGCGTTGACAGCCCAGGAGCCCTCCCAAGCCTCGCTTTCAGCGTAGGTCGCGCGGGCGGAGTCGCAAGTCCCGTGTTCGTGGCCGGCTTGACCGGCGTCAACGGCGTGGCCGCGCTGCGCCGAGGGGCAATTCAGCGGCGCCGCGGACGCTTCGCCGGCCGGATTTCCCTCACCACCTCGGCGAACTCGTCGACGTCCTCGAAGCTGCGGTAGACCGACGCGAAGCGGATATAGGCGACCTTGTCGAGCCTCTTCAGCTCGCGCATCACCAGTTCGCCGATCTTCTCGCTCTTGATCTCGCGCTGCGCCGACGACAGGAGCTTGTCCTCGATCCGGCTGATGGCTTCGTCGACCGCTTCGCGCGGCACCGGCCGCTTGCGCAGCGCCAGCTGCATCGAGCCGAGGAGCTTCTCGCGGTCGTAGTCGGCACGCCCGCCGCCGCGCTTGATGATGCTCGGCATCGCGAGCTCGACGCGCTCGTAGGTGGTGAAGCGCTTCTCGCACGCCAGGCAGCGGCGGCGGCGCCGGATCGTGGCGCCTTCGTCCGAGGCGCGCGAGTCGATGACCTGCGTGTCGGCGTTCTGGCAGAAGGGGCAGCGCATCAACGGGCGGTCAGCCGTAGACCGGGAACCGCTCGGTCAGCATCGCCACCTCGCGGCGCACCTTGTCCGCCGTGACGGGATCGCGCGGGTTGTCGAGCAGGTCGGCGATCAGCTCCGCCGTCTTCTCGGCCTCCGCTTCCCGGAAGCCGCGCGTGGTCATCGCCGGCGAGCCGAGCCGGATGCCGCTGGTGACCATCGGCTTTTCCGGATCCTTCGGGATCGCGTTCTTGTTGATCGTGATGTGCACCTGCCCGAGCAGCGCCTCGGCGTCCTTGCCGGTGATGCCCTTGGCGCGCAGGTCGACCAGCATCAGGTGGCTCTCGGTGCGGCCGGACACGATGCGCAGCCCGCGCTTCACCAGCGTCTCGGCCATCACGCGCGCGTTGACCAGCACCTGCTGCTGGTAGGCCTTGAACTCGGGCGCGAGCGCTTCCTTGAACGCGACCGCCTTGGCGGCGATCACGTGCATCAGCGGACCGCCCTGCAGCCCGGGGAACACCGCCGAGTTGATCGGCTTCTCGAGGTGCGGCTTCATCAGGATCAGGCCGCCGCGCGGGCCGCGCAGCGTCTTGTGCGTGGTCGACGTGATCACGTCGGCGTGCGGAATCGGGCTCGGATACACGCCCGCGGCGATCAAGCCGGCGTAGTGCGCCATGTCGACCATGAAGACCGCGTCGATGTCGCGCGCGACCTTCGCGAAGCGCGCGAAGTCGATCTTCAGCGAATAGGCCGAAGCGCCGGCGATGATCAGCTTGGGCCGGTGCCGGTGCGCCAGGTGCTCCATCGCCTCGTAGTCGATCTCCTCGCGTTCGTCGAGGCCGTAGCTGACGACCTTGAACCACTTGCCGCTGATGTTGAGCGGCATGCCGTGCGTGAGGTGGCCACCCTCGGCGAGGCTCATCCCCATGATCGTGTCGCCGGGGTTCAGGACGGCGAGGAAGACCGCCTCGTTGGCTTGCGCGCCGGAGTGCGGCTGCACGTTGGCCGCGATCTCGATCGTGGGCATGCCGAAAATCTTTTTCAGTCGCTCGATCGCCAGCGTCTCGGCCACGTCGACGTACTCGCAGCCGCCGTAGTAGCGCTTGCCGGGATAGCCCTCGGCGTACTTGTTGGTCAGCTGCGAGCCCTGCGCCGCCATCACCGCCGGGCTCGTGTAGTTCTCGGAGGCGATCAGCTCGATGTGCTGTTCCTGCCGACGGTGCTCGTTCTGGATGGCCGCAAAGATCTCGGGGTCCACGGCCTGGACCGTCTGCGTTGCTCGGTTGAACATGGTTCCTCGCGCCGGATGCAAGTGTGGGAAAAGGTCACTTGCCATCGTGCCCAGGCGAACGGCAGCCACCGGACGGTGGCATCGAGAGTCCGCGCTTCCCGGGTGTTCTCACCCTTTCGCCAGTCACGCGGAACGGGATGGCGCAGGAATTATGCCAGCGCGTGCAGGGCGGCCACGCCGGCTGCCAGGCCCACGAGAACGGCGCCGAAGGCCCGCATCACGGGACCTCGCAGCACCGGCCCGCCCGCCGCCGAAGCCACCACCGTCTTGAACACGAGGTTGGACGCGACAGCCACCGCCACAGCGGTCAATGCCGTTTCCTCGGTCAGCGTCTCGCGGTTGAGCATCTGCATCGACGACAGCGTGATCGCGTCCACGTCGGTCAGGCCGGACGCCGCGGCCAGCGCCAGCACGCCGGCCGCGCCGAACACGTCGTTGGCCCACGCGCTGAAGAGCAGGACCAGGGCGTAGGCCGCTCCGAAGCCGATCGCGGTGCCCAGTTGCGTCGGATTGCGGAACGCTTCCTCGCCGTTCGCGGGAGCGGCGTCGACCGACTTCCAGCGCCATGCCACGCCGGCGAGCGAGACCAGCAGCGCCGGCGCAAGGAGCACGAGCGCGCCCGGCAGCGCCTCCGGCGCAACGACGCCCACGAGGAAGAGCACGCGGACGAGCTTCGTCGCGTTCGCGAGGAGGATCACCAGCACGGCGGCCGGCAGCGTCTGGCTTCCTGCGGCGACCTGGCGCGCGTAGCCCAGCGTCGTTGCCGTGCTCGACACCAACCCGCCGAGCACGCCGGTCAGCACCAGGCCGTGCCGCCCGAGCGTCAGCCGCCAGGCGACGTAGCCGGACAGGCTGACAGCGGCGACCAGCACGACCATCAGCCAGATCTCGAAGGGGTTCAGCACGCCGTACGGCCCGAAAGCGCGGTCGGGCAGCAGCGGCAGGATGACGGCGGTCAGCACCGCGAACTGCAGCATCGACCGCACGTCCTGCCCGGTCAGCTTGTGGCTGAAGCCCTCGATCTCGGCCTTGAAGTACAGCAGGACGGTGATGGCCACGCCGAGAGCGACGGCCGGAAGGCGGTAACCGTGGTAGTTCATCGCGCCGAGGAAGAACACCGCGAGCGCGGCGACGACCGTCGTCGTGCCGGAGTCGTCGCGCACGGTGTCGCGGTCGTGCAGGTACGCGGCCACCAAGGTGGCGGTGACGCACACCGCGCCCGCGGCAAGGGCCCACTCGGACCCGGTCGCCTCGTCGAGCAGCGCGGCGAGCGTTCCCAGCAGCGCGATCAGCGTGAACGTCCGTACGCCGGCCTTCACCGCCGGCTTGCGCTCGCGCTCCAACCCGACCAGCAGGCCGATCGCGGCGCTGACGGAGAACGTCAGGATCAGGGACAAGGTCCCATTCATGCGTTCACTCTAGAAGGGTCGGGCCGGGCGGGGTTGGCAGCCGTCAAGTCGACGGCTGGCCGCCTCGACCACCCGCTCTAGGTCAGCGTCTCGTCGCGCGATTCGGACAGGTGGGCCACGTCGCCCCAGTCCACCATCGCCAGCGCGGGCGGCGAGAAGGTGACGCGCAGCCGGTTGATGCTGGCGTTCAGCATCTGGTGCTCGCGGGGCGCATCCCAGTCGAGCGCGCGCGCCGCGCGGTAGGCCACGTCGAGCACGCCGCCGTGGGTGACGATCGCGACCGTCTGTCCGCGGTGCCGGCCCGCGATGTCGTGCAGGGCTTCCAGCACGCGATCGATCAGCTGCTGGCCCGTCTCGCCTCCCTCCATGGCCCACAGCGGATCGCGCCCGCGCCACGACTGGAACGCCGCGGGATGCCGCGCGGCGATCTCGTCGAGCGTCAGTCCCTCGAACACGCCGAACGACCGCTCGCGCAGGCGCGGTTCGGGAATCAGCTCGAGGCCCAGGCGCTCCGCGAGCGGGAGCGCCGTCAGCCAGGCGCGCGCGAGTTCGCTGGAGTAGACGGCGTCGACGCGTTCGCCCGCGAGCCGCTCGGCGAGCCGCGCCGCCTGGCGGAAGCCGGTGGCCGACAAGGGAATGTCGAGATGGCCCTGGATGCGATGCTCGGCATTCCACGCCGTCTCGCCGTGCCGGATCACCAGCAGCCGCGTCGTCACCCGGCGCTCCTCACGCGAGCCGCGGGTTCAGCGTGTAGGTGCCGGCGATCGCCGCCTTCGCGAGCACGTGCCCCTCGATGGCCTTCAGCACGTCCGGACCGGTGAACTTGCCGTCGACCGCGGCGCGCTCGACGTCGAGCGCGTACAGCGTGAACACGTAGCGGTGCAGGATCGAGTCGTTCCACGGCGGGCACGGGCCGTCGTACCCGTAGTAGTCGCCGTTCATGTCGTGGTCGGACGCGAACCAG
>Ga0209492_1000319_pt1 | contig 15387 bp, 15 predicted proteins | sample PPLLak12cMay2015_FD_187253 | JGI IMG/M metagenome (GOLD analysis project Ga0209492, IMG submission 187253) | Freshwater sediment microbial communities from Prairie Pothole Lake near Jamestown, North Dakota, USA - PPLs Lake P7 Core (1) Depth... | ecosystem: Environmental > Aquatic > Freshwater >... | reverse complement strand
TCTTAATTATAACCTTTTTTATCTACTGCATCATCCACTGCAGCCTCCTTATAACCTTTTTTATCCACTGCATCATCCACTGCAGCCTCCTTATAACCTTTTTTATCCACTGCATCATCCACTGCATCATCCACTGCATCATCCCCTGCAGCCTCCTTATAACCTTTTCTCGTTTTTTCTCGAATGGCTCCCCCCATTGTTACCCCCCATAATTAGGTGTTTATCAGTAAGTCCCTTATTCTTATCCCTTCCATATTCTTATCCCTTCCATATTCTTATCCCCTTCTGATAAATACCTTTTTCCTAAGGCTCACAATACAAATATCCCCTTCATAAACGAGAAAAGGTTATAAGGAGGCTGCAGGGGATGATGCAGTGGATGATGCAGTGGATAAAAAAGGTTATAAGGAGGCTGCAGTGGATGTTAACCCAAATTTCCAACAAAATAAACGCGTTTAAAAAATTGAAAAAATAATTTTATTATACTAATATATACAATACTAATATGGCAACAAGTCATAAATGCACAAAATGCGAATACAACATGACCGTAACAGTCTGCACAAGTGGACCACATTATGGAAAATCCGAATGTACAAACCCAGTTAAAAGACACTTTAACAAATGGGTTCCATTCCCGAAAGATATTAAACATGATGTGACAACTGTCAAATGTTGCCCAGAATTTAACGGAGAGATGGACAGGGTCGAAATGCCCGATGGAATACACCACGCTAAACTTGTATGCCCATTTTGTGGAACATATAAGAAGTGGGAAGAAAACCCCAATGTAACGGCAGACATGAACCGCCGCGATGTCACAATTGACAGATTGTTAACTGAATACCGCAAACAGTTAACAGATTATAATGTGGCATTTTTAGTTAACATTAAAGGGAGGAGACACTTAACACCCCCTCAAATGGAGCGCTATCTCAAACTGAAGAATGGAGCGCAAAGTTTCCGCGAAATGGTAGCCAACTATAGCGGAGACTGTCGGAAAATATTAAATGAGATGTTGGAAGCCCAAAAAGTCGCAAAAGAGAAATCCGACGAACTCAACAGAAAATATGATTACATTTGTGAACGAATGGCTATGATGAAAGGATTGAATTGATGGGCAATTATTTTTTTGTGTTAAATATAATAGTTTTTTATCTCAAACTATTATATAGATGGTGAAGGGCAAAGTTGAATTTTGTTGTGATAAGTACGATGGCACGCACGATATCGTTGTGCAGGAAAAAGGTAAGCAATACGCAAAAGAAATATGCACGCATTGCCGAAAGTTTCGAAAATGGCACATGAACCCCAACGTGACCGCAAATGTCACAAAGAGGAACGAAAGGATAAATAAGATACTGGAAGAGCACAAAGACAAATTAACTGATGCTGATATTAATTTTTTGGATAACATCATCAAAGTAAGATTTCCCACATCGCGCCAGTTGATGAAACTTGACCGATTTTATAATTTGTAAATTTAAGTGTACAAACCGCCAATATTCGGATATTGACAGTTTCTAAACATTTTAAACGCACTTAAAATTTATTTTTTTTCCAAAAAAATTATTATCTTATAGTATAGTATAAACCAACATAAAATGTCATCAACAACTTCAACAAAGAAGAAAGCGACGAGTGGAGCGAAGAAAAGCGCGAACATTGCAGAAACCCCCCAGTTGCCCATGTTAGAGAAAGACAGAAAAGGAATGTGCAAATCCTGCGCCGAAAAAGTGGTTTATCAAGATAAAGAAGTTTCGGGTCAAATTTTAAAAATCGGTACATGCCAATGTGTAACTGCAAATAAAGGTTACCATAAAATGGTTGTATCAAAAGACACCCCAAAAACTCCCGCAAAAACTCCCGCACCTGCTCCAATTGCAACATTGCAAAATGACGAAAGCAGCGAAAGCAGCGAAAAAAGCGGTGAATGGAGCGATGGGGATAAAGAATGGACAGATGACGAAGAAGATGAAGATGACGCGCCCGTACCCGTATCCGTGCCCGTTACAACATCACATAAAGAAATCGCACCCGCTCCCGTGGTCGTTCCCGTATCCGTGCCCGTTACAACATCACATAAAGAAATCGCACCCGCTCCCGTGGTCGTTCCCGTATCCGTTCCTGTTGTGACATCACACAAAGATACCGCACCCGCTCCCGTGGTCGTGCCCGTATCCGTTCCTGTTGTGACACCAGCGAAACATTCCGTACCTGATCCAATTGTGACACTACAAAAAGATATCGAGCCCATTTCCGTATCCGTTCCTGTTGTGACATCACAAGAAAAGAAAAAGTTAACTGTCGATAAAAAAGGTTTTTGTACAACATGCAACGAAAAAGTAATATATAATGTGAATAAGGTATGTAGTCCCTCAATTAATGATAAATACACAAAAACGGCAATGTGCAAATGTGTTAAAAATGGTACAGGTTATTTTATTACGCGAGTAACAAAAAAAGATATTTCTGAATGGGAAAAAAACAATCAGACAGTCGCACCTATTGCACAACTCACAGAAGAAGAAATTAAAGAAAAGGAAAAAAGACAGGAAGAAATCGATAAAGAATTAAATAAACGATATCAAATCAATCGTGCAAGTGTACGCATTGAAGAATTACAACGTTATAATGAAGTACATACAAAATCAAAAAATCGGTTGCATGACAATATCGCGGAAATAGAACAGAAATTAAAAAATGAGTTCGACATTGACAAAAAAGATGATTTACGCGAAGAAATACGCAGATGTAAAAGAGAATTAATAAGAGAAACAACAGAAATTGAAACGTACCAATTGGAAATTAATGATTTGGAGGAGAGAATAAGAGAAATCAAAAGCACAATGTCCACACCATCCCCTGCAACACCACAGGAAACTGTGAAGGAAGAGAAAGAGGAAGCAATCCCTGCAACACCCGCACCATCACCAGCGGAAACATCCCCTTCTTCTCCAGTTGTAACACCATGTGAAGATATCCCCGCAATACCCGCACCATCCCCAGCGATGCCACAAGAAGCGGCGGATGATGTGTTATTAGTTCATGGTGTTCCAATTAAAACGCAACATATATTATGTATGTTTGACGAAGAAAACACCGCTGACCAAAAAGTGACTGAAACACCACCAAAAGACAACACACCTCCAATATGCGAAGTTGCGCCAATTAAAAAAGAAAATCACATAATAGGCGAATTGAGCAAAAAAGAAGACATGAAACTACGCAAAGAGGTTTTAATCACGGAGGAGGAAACAAAAGATAAGAAACAACGAACATCGAAGTCACAAAAGAAAACAGCGGAAGAAATAGAAGAAGATGAAGATGAAGAAAATGAAATCAACACCGATGTACTATTTCGCGGGTACGAACTTAATGATTATGTCACACCGTGGACAATTCTTGACAATTGGGATAAAATACCCATAAAAGTTATAAGTAATTGCCACTTCATCACTGGAACCTCATTGAGAAGGATAATGAAGAACTACATTAAAAGGGCGAGAGCGTGCCCGACGAAAGAAAATGAGGGATTATATGAAGTACCAGTTAATTATCGCCTATCTCGCAAATATGGAAATCAGGGAAGGTTATACGCTGCACGTTCCCAATCGTTGCAGTCGTTGGCTCGCCCGATACGTCAAGCATTGGCACACAGAATATATAATGATATCGATATGAAAGCGGCACATCTGACAATATTGAAACAATACTGCGAAAAACATAAATATCCCAATGATGCAATCGCGAAAGTTGTTGACAACATTGAGGAGTGTATTATGGAATTACAAACCGAAAATAATTGTGATAGAGATACAGCGAAACGAATGATTTTAAAAATTTCATATGGTGGAGAAGTGAAAAGTCCCCTTGATTGGTTCAATGAATTCAAAAATAATATCAAAAGTGTCCACGAACTTATGATAAAAGACCCAGCGAACAAAAAAATCATCGACATTATAAAAAGTGTCGGAGTGGCTAAATCGCTTGAGAAGAAAACAAGTTTTGCGAAACCATATTTTAAGGGTTGGAACATCGGCGGCAAATTATGCGGGCATTTGATGCAGCACGTCGAAAGTTTGGCATTACTCCAATGCATCGCATACTTGAGAGCGGCGGGTGTATCAGTTCGCAACATAGTTTTAATTTTCGATGGTTTTATGATACCCAAAAGTGTATTTGACCCAACACCCGAAAATTTGGAGGAAATGGGCGAATACGTTAAAAGTATGACAGGATACAAAATTAAATTTGTCCATAAACCAATGGATGACATGCTCGATATCACGGGATGGTTAATGACACACAAAGAACCAACATATGCCGAAGATGAAGCGGAAGCGTGCGATTTTGTGTTAGATGCAATGAAGGGGAATATATACGCATGCAAGGGAACAATATATGTCAAATCAACGGAATTAAGAATATGGACATCAGAAACACGATTAATTAAGCAAGAAATAGGCAATGTTTGCAAAGCATTAAATATATTTATCGGAAAGGACGAAGAAAAAGCCACGAGATTTTCGAGAGGGAGGGGAGAGACGTACATACAGCAGACAATACTTAATTACATCCCGACAAATGACGAATTAATAAATACAATATTCAAAAATGCACAGAAAAAATTATTTTTTAAGAATGGTGTGTATGATTTTGCGCAACGCAAATTTAGACAGGAAACCCCCGACGATATGACCATGGTAAGGATAAACAGAGATTATAACCCGAATGTGTCCATTGAAGCACATAATAAATTAATTGACATCATTAATTCAATGTTCGATAATCGAATTGTACCAACAGAAGGCAAATTATCGCCACTTGCATTAAATTTTATGCGACATGTGGCGGCTTCGATGGCAGGATGGAAGAACAAGCATTTTATGGTCGGAACTGGTCCACGAAATGGAGGCAAGGGGACAATTACAAATTTGTTGATTAACACATTCAAACCGTATGTTTCCGCATTCGGTGCAAATAATTTATTGATGTCGCGCTCGCGCCTTGTGACAGAGGAAGCGAGAGCGTTAATGTGGTTACTCCCTCATATGTGGTCACGTCTCATAATTGGCAATGAGGTTAACGTTGACGAAGACAAGGAAAAAGCGATTATTAACGGAATTATGTTGAAACAGATATGTAACGGCACAGATACGATCACCGCAAGAGGATTATATCAAGGTGAAACAACATTTACATTCGGCGGGCAAATTTTAATATTCTGCAACAACACGCCCGACATTGTGCCGGCAGATGCGACAAAAGTAATGTCATTGTTCAAATTGCCCACTGAATTTATAAGTAAATCAGAATACGACAAATTAAAAAAATCGGGACAATTGGAACGTGGGCATCGCATAGCCGACCCAAATATATTAAATGTGATTGATGCAGACGAAATAAAGGATGCCATGGTTCAACTCATTTTATCGTTATACAGCGACGAAGACGTCGAAGACATTGATGCTGTGAAAGTGGCAACAAATAATTTTAAAGAAAGCACAGGAGACATTAACACATTCATACGTGACACATTCGATTTCACCGATGAAGCGGCATTTATGCCATCTATGGACATATTGATGATTATAACAGCAGAATACCCAAAGGAAAACGCGCGCTCATTGCGTAAATTATTAACGATAAATAACTCTGCAGTAGCAAAACAAAAAAGAGTTAACGGAAGAAATATAAATGTATACATGGGTATTAAACTGAAAAAGCCAACAGATGCCCCAATTGACGAAGATAACACACCGTCAACTTCCAAATGTTGGATGAATGAAGACGATTGTTGTTGATGATGCATAAATTTATTGCAGCACATTTTAATCCAAATCATTAAATGGTTATTGATGACCATTTAATTAAAAAATAAAAAATATTTACATGCGACGACGACGCGGTGGTTTGTATGGAACAACTGCGCGGCTGCTCTCGCCAAATCGTCCGTATTTCTTTTTTCCTTCTCCCGCCATTGGGTCAGTTGGTGTTTCGCTCAAATACTTCGCGAACTTGTCCTTTATCTTAACATTTTCAGGTTTGCCCACCATTTCATCGACAGGTAATAATTCCTTATGCCCTTCCAATAGTCGGATGGTGTCGGACGGCAGAATGTCATTAATTCTTCCAGTTACTCCGATGGTGTACATGTACAACATATTTCGTTTCGAAGCCATATTAATATTGTGTGTATATATATACGCGCGATAAAATGGTCGAAGAAAAAAATATTATTGATGATGTGAATAAAGAAGAACATAAAATGATCAGATTTGAGCCGTCCGCATTGGGCGAAAGTGTCGCAATCAAACGACAGGCGAAGGTGGACCATGGCGAGCAATGGATACCGCACCCTTGCCTGAGTATTATTTTGGGACGCTCTGGATGTGGCAAATCGTATATATTGGGTGCAATAGCACCGAAAATAAGGGAATTATGCCATGTCGTAGTATTAACGCCCATTGTGTCAAATCCTGTATATCAAGCACTGGGCGATTATTTTACAAACAAAGATATACGATTTGAAATTTGCGGCGACATCAAGCGCGCGCAGGACGTGCTGGGTGAAGCAATGGATAAGCAAGAGGAGGGAAAATATGGACTTTGCATAATGGACGATATGAACTCAGGACAACGTGGTTCGACATCATGCACTGGAAATAATGTTTTGACTGCCATATATACAAAAATCAGAAATTATAACTGGCACTGTTTCATTTTGTGTCAAGACATTTCATTTATCCCAACACGTGCGCGAACGAATGCCAACATGTGGGTAATATTCCAACAAAACAACACATACAGCGTTAACCAAATCATGCGCGATTTGCCGAATTTGATACCCGATGTTTCAATTGACGAATTGCATGATCTATTTTACACATTGAAACAAGATCGGCACGCTTTCATGTTGGCGTCAGTTTGCAACGACGACGTGCCCCGTGTCTATGTAGCGAACAGAGATACAAAAATGAAGTTGCGCCCAGTTGAATTCGACAGATATAACGCTAACGAAGACGCCCAACTCGCTAAGATTTCCCATTTGATGGATGAAAGGGGAAATGAACAAACAAAAAGATTGATTAAAAATTATCTCAATTTCATTAAAAATCAATACGGAGAAGGCGCACGAAATGATGCAATCAATGCATATCCAAATTTACGATTTTGTTAAATCACGTGCCGCTTTCACTTTTAATTTCTCTGCCCTCTTTTTGCGATATTCAAGAAGAAGGCAAACCTCATTTTCATTTTGACATAGGACATCATCGCGGCGTATTTCGATACCCAGAATTCCCAATTTGCGCACCAATTTACCGATTGGGTCCTTTCCTGTCACAATCGTATCATTTTGCAGTGGTGTTAATTTAATTTCGCTCATATTGCCTATTATATAAATGGGCAATATTTTTAATTGTGTGCCGTCAGTAAATACTAGTTTTACCGGCGTATTTTTCTGCTGCATCATATATATATTTTTCTTTCTTTTTCGCTTGCCTTACTTTATCGTCGACATATATTTCGACGATGCCCCTAAATAAAATATCGTAATTGTCATATGTGGAAGGTTTTATATCCCCATCTGATATTTTGATATCCAAATGTTCTAATGCGTAAATTATTCGTGGTATAATCCCCTTTCCATGTGAAATAAAAAAAGGAGGCAACACATAAATAATGAATTTGACAAGTTCGATTAATTCGTCCATTACTGAGATGCTGCACTTAATATTTTCACTTTTTACATTAATCCCGATTAAATTAAACACTTCTACGAGTTCCTCCTTTACTTTTGCGCTTGTACGTCTTTGTATCCCTTCACGTCTCATTTCTCTTCTGCGTTCATTTATGCGTTCCCTTTCGTTGTCTATTTCTTCACATTCAATTTTATATATTCGCGGGCTGTTATACTCCGCCCAGCCACTATACCGTCTATAAATTGGTTTGTGTATACTATCGATTACAATGTCCATATATAAATGGGCAATATTTTAATTTTACGTGCATATATATACAAATGCAAACAGTTACACCAGTACCAGCAACGAGGACATGGTGGTCAGAAGATAGCAGCGGCAATTATACAATTGTTGACGCCGTTTATCCATTAGAATCATATTATAATAATCCAGATTTGACAACGACGTTAATATGTAATCAAGCAAGCGCAACAGATAGCGGATATATCAGCACAGAAGCGCAAACAATCGCCGGAGTTAAAACATTCAATGCAGTCCCAATATGTGCAAGTACTGCAACACAAGATAACGAACTTGTCAACAAGGGACTACTTGATACGACAGTGAGAATTCAAATGTCGTTTAAGCCACCAGTTGATAATTTCCAATTGATGCCCCCAGCCCTTCCGGTGATTGGCGGGCGATGGATCGCTACGAATGTAGGCGACCCCGATTTTGTGAAAGATTACATTTATGAATACACAGACGACGGTTATGTTGAAACTCCAGTCCTTGATGGCTTTTGTGTCGTCAACAATGGGGATAATCGATCATATGTCTATGACACAAGTGCACCCGCAGGTTGGCGTTACTTTACTGTGTCACTATATGGAAATGCTCAATTACAATCATTAACGGCAGATGCAGCGACTGGTGGAACAGAAGCGGGAGCAGGTGCGATAAAGTGCACGAATGCAGCAGGTGGCTTTTATTGTAATAGTTCGTCAGTTCTTGGCGATACAGAAGTGTACAGTGACGTTATCCCACAGTTCACAGTGAAAAATAAAACGAATATACACCAAGCGACAATGAGCGTATACAGCAATGGATCGACTGATGTAAGGTCATATGATAATTCGTTAGTGTTGGCAGGTTCGACGCATAATGTGCATATTGACGGAGACGACCATTTACTCGTCATAAACCCCGACAGTTCGACAAGTTCATCCACTGGCGCATTGCGTGTAACAGGTGGTGCATTTATTGGTGGACAATCATTGATAAATAATAAATTGGTCATACAATCAGCAACTGAGCCGCAACTTGTGATAAAAGACCCAAACGACACGGGATTAACGATTTACAGCGATGCATCAGGAAAGGCTCAAATAGCGGCAAATGGAACGGAATTAACTTTATCATCAGATGGAGTTAATGGTGTTGTTCGAACTGCTGCCATATGCACAATGAAAGTTTTAAACACGACAGTGTCGACGTCCACATCGACGGGAGCGCTCACAGTCGTGGGTGGTGTTGGAATTGCAAAACAATTACATATTGGAGACACAACTAACGCATCGTCAACGTCAACGGGTTCGTTGGTTGTTGCGGGAGGTATGGGAATCGTAGGAACTATTTACTCAAGTGGAGAAATAAGAACGTCCGACAGCCTACGCACTGGAGGTATTCGTTTGCTTGCTTCATCTCCCAATTCAATAATTCAAAGTAGTTTAACGCAAGTCACGAACTCATTTTCCCCAATCAACATATGTTTATATAATTCGGCTGTTCCAATTCATCGCATTACAGATTTAGCGATGAACATATACCCAACGACAGCGGCAACGTCAACACAGACAGGCGCGTTGACTGTATCGGGAGGTGTTGGAATTGGGGGCGATTTATGGGTTGGTGGAACAATTCACGGAGCGATGGAACCAATGCAGCAAGATTTACAAATTATTTCGAATGCAAAACCAGGCTCCGGCGTTACATGGACCAACCTCGGGGCTTATCCCCAAATATTCGGTTATGAATTCCCAGATACATCACCCGATAAACAATTAACATTTAGTGCACAACTTCCGCATGGCGTGACGATTGATAATGTTTCGATGACTGTACATTTTCATGTGTGTTGGAATGTAGGGGTATATAATGCTGCATTAAATACGAGGTGGTCACTTGATTTATTCGCATTTGACACAGCGGGAGTTTTGCATTCAAGTACTCTCCAAACTGTGGATATACCGAGCAGCACGTGGTCCACCGCCGCAAAGGCTTACATGTATAACTTATATACAATTCCGGCGGCAACGTGGACACTTGGGGATAGTTCAATAATAACGGGGATATTGACACGTGTAACATCAGCAACGCAAGACACAGACGCGCGGACGTTCCTTGTTATCGGTTTTGATATTCATTATAACACGCAATTTTAAAATATTATATGTTTGTAATGTATAATTATGGCATCAATGTACATTGACAATTCATATATAAATAAAATAAGTGATGATGACCTTCCGTTCCTTGTCCAAAAATTTAATGATGATTTTAAGAATGAGATAATCACATATTGCAGAATGAAGCATATAATGAGTGGCGGACAATATGAACGCTTCACTGAAAAATTAAAATATGATTTCAACAGTTCGCTATTGCATGGTTGTTATTTGTTTAAGTAAATTGGCACATTAACACAAATTTAATATTCGTGTTAATATATAGGTAAAAATGTCAGTGTTGGCTATTGGATACTCTGGGAATAAAAGAGTTGAATATCGTAATTTCGTGAGGGAAATAATAAACGATTTGCCCAAAAATTCAAAAGTTATCGATGTGTTCGGAGGTTCTGGATTAATTGCAATAAACGTAAAGCGTGACAGACCCGATTTAATTGTTACATTGAATGACTTTGATAATTTTTTATCTGATGAATATATGGAAATAAATGATATCAAGAAACGAATTTATGAAGATTTAAAAAATGCGGATTTGCATGCATCGGACCGTAAATGTGAAAATGTGGAACTGCTGCAAAAAATTATTTTAAGTCATATTAAAAATGTGACATCGAAACGAGTTATCAGGGATGTTATCCGTGATTTCATGTTTTCTTCAAAAGATGCATGCGGAAATATTGATATTAATAATTATGTTAATGATTTACTATATATTCGAAAAATCCCAGAAAAGTATGTTAAAATATATGACAATGCAATTATTTATTTTGAAGCATCCAAGAAGATAGACAACATAATTCATTGTGACTATTCAAATATAAATTTATGTGAATACGATTTAATTATATTAGACCCACCATATCTCAATTCCAGCCAAAAGCAATACAATAAGGAAATGTTTTTTTCTGTTGCTGACACAATTAACATCATACAACAGATTCCAACTGATAGAAAATTTATATTATTTAATCAGAACCATAAAGATATCATAAAAATATTTGAAATATTACATGTGAAAGTAATTAAGGAAAATAAAACACTGCGTTCGATGTGTCATAATACGTTACGTGACGATTGGGCTTTTTACTGTGTAAGATTGTCGGGGAAGTGTGAAATATCCACGAGTTGAAAGGCAACGCGAATATAATATGTTCACGTTGCTATGATTTGATGCAATTAAAAATTTGGCTGTATCAAAGACAGCGCCCATATTGTGAACCGGCAATATGTGGAAATGTTGGAGTTTCGTAAACGGACGGATATTGTCCGTGCCGTGGAACAATTGAAATGTTGAAATAATCAATAAAACCGTTGTGTTTGAATTACGCGCGCGTGTATGATTGCATTGTTCGAGCCCGCCGATGCAATTGAAAATTTGCCTGTATCAAGGACAGCGCCCGCATCGTGAACCGGCAATATGTGGAAATGTTGGAGTTTCGTAAACTATATGTAAATTTGACGTTCAGAGATGTAAATATTGTTTTATTAACCGCGGAAAACGATTTATTCATCATTTATACACGAATTTAATGTTTTTTGTGTGTAAATACAGGTTAATTATGGGTATAATAAGGGCAATAGGCGAATAAAACACGTGTTTTATTCGCCCTTTATCGCCTTTTTACCTTAAAAAACCGTTAAATTCATCATTTTTACATGAATTTATCGTTTTCCGTGTTAAATTATAGGAAAGTAGCACATAAAACCAACAAAAAAACTAAAAATACAAAAATAAAAACGATATATATACATATGCCGTCCGATTCATCTATCAAATTATATAAATCGTTGCTCACGCGATACGTGGAAGACCGCGACATATCGAACACAAGGGCAATTATGCGCCATTTGCGCACGCTTGGCTTAGCACCATCGACAATTAAAAACATTTTAAGCGCCATCGTGTGGAAATTACGCCAACAAAAAGAAGGGGGAGAAGCAAGCGATGCGTTGGAGGATTACAGGGCTTACATCTCGAACATGCGCGGAGAAGCCGAACGAAGGGAACGGGACCATACCGTGACACATGGTAAAATTCCACAATGGGAAGATGTCATTAAAAAACGAAATGAAGCGACGGGACGCGATAAAGTGCTTTTGTCTTTGTACACGTACATTAAACCTCGTCGTCTGCAGGACTTCCTTTATATGATTGTTGTAAATAGTCGTTCACAAACGCAAGATAAGGAAGATAATTATTATGTGTTGGACGAAGGCGTCATGATTTTTAATGTATACAAGACGGCGAAAACATACGGCACTGTCGAAATAAAAGCGCCTGCTGAATTGCATAAAATAATTGTGCAATACGTGAAAGATAAAAATATTAAATCGGGCATGTCACTACTGGGTTACGATGGATATATCCAAATGAACCGTGCATTAAATCGTCTTGTTGGGTGCTCTGTTAATAATTTGCGTCATTCATTCATTTCAAAATATTACTCACAGTATAATGTGCCATCAAGCGGAGAATTGGAAGATATGGCGCAGGAGATGGGGCACTCTGTGCAAACTAATTTAAGATATAGGAAAACGTAATTATCTTGTCCCCGATGTCGAGGGCATGCTTTCCTCTCTTTTCTTTTCGCGCAACACAAGAGGTTTCATTCTGTCCCGTTCTGTTGCAAAAAATCGCGTCAATATGTCAATATTTCTTTTTCCTCTTTCGGTTGCTTTCTTTTTAGCACCCGATAATTTAATTGCTTCCTTATCATACAATTTCAACATATTAATCGCCTTCTGTGTTGTTATTGTTTCGAACGTGTATAAATATCTTCCTCTCCATGCTTTTACTTCATTAATTATATTATGGGTGTCTTCCACTCTTTTATAATCTTTCTGTTGTATTGCTTTGTCATATGATGCACTCATTGATTTCAAAAAGTCATTATACCCCTGAAGGAATGCGCGACCAAGTGGTGGCATTTTGGCGGGTGTTTGCACATCTTCGCGTTTTATGGCATGTTGTGCTGGTTCTTTGCTTGTTGTTGGCATTTCCTCCTGTTCTTCCTCTTTTTTTGTTGGTGGTGCTTCCTTTTTTTCCTTCGGCATCTCCGCCATCTTTCGCTTCTTCTCTTCGCGTCTCAATTTACTTTTTTCTTTTCTCTTTGCGTTCCGTTCTTCAATTATTTTACCGATGTATTCAAGGGGTACCTGTTCGATGCCATAATAGCGCAATTGATTTTTTGCGCGGCATTCTTCCAATGTGCCGCGACGTTGTCCCTTTCGCAATGGGTATATACTGCATGATATGGACATTTTATAATGTGTGTATATAATATATACATTACACTAAATAATGCGCATTTACATACTTGAAATAAACAGACACATTTACGAATCCGCCGATGACTTGGCGGATTGGATTACCAAATCGAAGGGATACCCTCCCATTTTGGAAAAACGAAAGGTTGGCAGTATATTATACGCCATATACAAATATATACCATATGGTGCACCACCTGAAAAATTTAAGAGAATTTTTAAAGACCGCGGAACTGCCGAAGTATGGGGCTATTAATTCATCATCACAAGTTTTATCCCCTTCTTTGTGTCAATTGTGTAATAACTCGCCGTTTTCTTTGGTTTAATCAATCTGTATCTTAAATAATTTTCTGTTTTGTGCACCTTCTTTATGGGATCGTATCCATGTCGGCGCAACCATTCCCTCGCCTCTTTCGTTGTGTACATTGAATTATCGAATAGTACAGAGTGCACGGGCATATAAATATACACGCGAAATTTTAATTACATCCAATCATAGCAACGTGAACATAATATATTCACGTTGCCCTTCAACACGGGGGTATTTCATGTTTTGCCACGTTCCGAATGTTTAATAACTAAATTCAATATCGACCGATAAAGTCCCACCCATGCACAAGATGGGCAAATTGTCGATTGATTTAAACGTTAATGTGATGCTGTCAATTGGAGAACGTGGATTAATGTCAAATGCTTTACTGTAATAATTTTGTTCCGTGTAATTGTTTCCGTATAAGTTCCATTGTCCCAAACGCATAATGTAACAAATTGACGTTTGCGACCCGTTCACGATGGAATACGATAAATTAGACGATAAGCCGGATAATTCAACGGACACCTCATTACCCAAGTAATCAATTTTTGCGGTTCTGTCTCCTGCATGTGTACCTGTTCCGGAAAATGTGCGATTTGCTCCCGTAAATCCCAACACGTCCCAAAATAACGACATTGTGCCCTCTCCTATTCCATCCTCTATAATGGGGTTTAATCTCATCGTCATTGTTTCCGCTGGGTTAATTAATTGTGTTTCGTCAAATCTAAAAAAAACAATACCAAGCGCTGAATTAGTAAATAAATTAAATCCATCATTTACATTCGTGAAATGGTCCGAGAATTCGGGCGTTTGTCTGATGGCGTCGCGTATATTGCTAACTGTATATGCGCCATCCGATAATCGTATCTGTATCCAATTTGTGCCTCCATCAAATGAGAAATCGAACACAGATGTTATAATCCTGTTACTTCCACCATCCCATGATACTATATTAGGGATAAGACGCGGCACACTTAAACGGCTGCATCTCATCGTGAATTTATAGTTTTTCGCATTGTCAAATTGTATCGGCTGCGAAAATCGGCAAACACCAGACGGATTAAACACCGTTCCCGTATCCGATTTCTTCGTGTACGTTATTATCAACGTCGGCATATATATATGTACCGCAAAAAAATAACATCATTAAATATATAATCATATCATGGAGGAAGAAATTGAAGGAGAACGCCCCGCTCAAAGTTTTTATACTAGTGTGAGAAATAAATTAAAACGTGCTGGATTAACAAAGGACAAAATTGACGCCCTCATGGTAAATGTAAACTTTAAAATAATAAATGACCGTTATATGCCATTTTTAGGTAATAAAATGTTACTAACTTACGATTATTTAAAGAATTACAATATCGGACATGTTGACAGACCATCATATACTCCTTACGTTACCGCGCTAATAAACGCATATAACCAATCAAAAGTTCCGAGTACATCAACTGAAAAAATGGATATTGAAGGGATGATGGAAGGGGATAAGCCGAGTACATCAAAGGATCCACATAAAACAATACAGGAAATACTCGAACGGATTATTCCCCGTAGTAAAAAAGACGCGGAAACTGGTATTATCATCGACCCCGAAACAAATGTCGGGGCAACTGTTCGAAATTATTTATCAGGAAAGGATGTTATA
>Ga0209492_1000317_pt1 | contig 15503 bp, 27 predicted proteins | sample PPLLak12cMay2015_FD_187253 | JGI IMG/M metagenome (GOLD analysis project Ga0209492, IMG submission 187253) | Freshwater sediment microbial communities from Prairie Pothole Lake near Jamestown, North Dakota, USA - PPLs Lake P7 Core (1) Depth... | ecosystem: Environmental > Aquatic > Freshwater >... | reverse complement strand
CTCGTTGAACAAGAACGTGGACCTATTCTTCCTTGCCGGTGCAAGCCGTGGTAAGGACATCACTCCTACCTTCGTTGGCGCGATGGTAGAAGACTCCGAAGTTGCACTTCGTGTCCTTCAGTGGGCACGTGATGCACGTGGTGGGGCCGGCGAACGTGACACTTTCCGCAAGTTGTTTGCTTATGTCCTGAAGTCTGACCCAGCACTGGCTTCGCGCCTGTTGGTAAAGGTGCCGGAACTTGGCCGTTGGGACGACGTGTTCGTTACTTTCGGTACTCCGTTGGAGCGTGAAGCTCTGCGTATGATTGCCTTCGCGTTGAACGACGTGCAGGACGGTTTGTGCGCAAAGTGGATGCCTCGCCAGGGTGCAGAAGCGAACAAGATCCGTTCGTACCTAAAGTTGACTCCGAAGCAGTACCGTAAGTTGCTGGTTGGGCTGTCTACTACTGTAGAACAGAAGATGTGTGCGCAAGACTGGTCTGGAATCGTGTATCCGCACGTTCCTTCGGTTGCTGCAGGTCGCTATCAGAAGGCTTTCTTGAAGCACGACCCTCTGGGTTATGCTGCATACAAGGCTAAGTTGGTTACTGGCGAAGCCAAGATCAACGCTTCTGTTGCGTATCCATACGACGTTATCCGTTCGTTGAACAACGGCGACAAGGCTGTTGCAAACGCACAGTGGAAGGCTCTGCCTAACTACCTGGAAGGTTCGGACGAAAACATCCTACCGGTTGTTGACGTTTCGGGCTCGATGAGCGGTGTGCAGGTTTCGGGTAGCGTAACTGCTATGGATGTATCGATCTCTTTGGGTCTTTACACTTCGGAACGCATGGGCGGTGTTTTTAAGGACCAGTTCGTTACTTTCAGCGCAACTCCAGAGTTGCAGAAGGTTTCGGGTACTTTGGAACAGCGTTATGCACAGATGGCTCGCTCAGAGTGGGGTATGAACACAGACATCCACGCGGTGTTTAAGTTGATCCTTACTGCTGGTGTGAAGCACAAGGTGCCGCAGTCTGAAATGCCAACCAAGTTGTTGATTTTGTCGGACATGGAGTTTGACCAGTGCGTAACTTCTAGTAACTCGGGTGCTCGTGGCCGTCACTCGTCGGGCGAAGCAGTTAGCGTAAGCGCCATGGAAATGATTGAAAAGGAATTTGCTGCCGCAGGGTACAAGGTTCCGCAGATTGTTTTCTGGAACTTGAATGGTCGTGCTGGAAACAGCCCTGTGACCTATAACAAGGTCGGCGCTGCACTGGTGTCTGATTCTCGCCTAGCATTGTTAAGTCAGTGTTGGGTGGAGAGGAAATGACTCCAATCAGCATCATGCTCAAGACTGTAATGGTTGAGCGATACGACTTCTAAGGAAGTCTACTAAGTATAGGGACCAATTTTGGTCCCTATCTTCATTTATTAATGATAAATAATCAGTATTAACACTTTAGGAGATATTAATATGCGTAAACTAGTAATGGTATTGTCTGCATTGCAGTAATGGGAACTCTAGCAGGTTGTGATTATCTCGATTCGCCAGAAAGAAAGGCCTTCGAACAATTTGTTGCAAAGTGCAAGGCTGATCCTACTACTGAAGATTGCAAGGCATGGGCTGCATCTTCAACAGAAGCAGGTAAGTAAGATAGATAGTTCTATGCGGGATTGATGTAGTGGTAACCTGAATCCTTGCCAAGGATTATTTGCGAGTTCGATTCTCGCATCCCGCTCCAGGCTATGCTCTAGTGGATAAATAGTTCACTAGGGCTTTTTTACGGATACAAATATGAAAATTATCTTTGCACTTGCATTATCTCTTTTTACCTTGACGTCATTTGCTGCTGACATGGTTTTGCCAATACGTGGAGTCACAGACGGCGACACACTAAGATCTACGTTAAAACTGCCATGCCCTTTATGCAATGTTTCTGTTAGAATTCTAGGTATTGATACCCCTGAGTCAAATTACCTTGCTAAGTGTCCAAAAGAGAAAGAGCTCGGTTTACAGGCAAAGGCGTTTGTTATATCGTTGACTGAGAACCAGTCATCAATGATGGCTCGTAATGTCAGATGGGATAAGTACGGCGGCCGAATTTTGGCCTATGTAGAAATTGACGGCAAGGATGTTGGACAACAACTTATCAATCGTGGTTTAGCCATGCCCTACACAGGAACAGGCCCAAAACCCGACTGGTGCATTTGATTTAAGTCATAAATACCTGTATAATACATGCATAGTGTAATATACGCCCTAATAGCACAGCGGTAGTGCAACGGTTTTGTAAACCGTAGGTCGGGAGTTCGAATCTCTCTTGGGGCACCAAATAATCAAAGGATAGTCATGGCTTTACTAAAACTTGAAACTGGTAGTACATTTGATATTGATGTAACTGTTAGAGAGAGTGATGAGTATTCTAAGTCTGTGTTCGTTAAGTTCGAACGAAATTATCGACCAGACAGCATTCATTCGTGCAATGATATGTTTCTATCTCCAGTTCAATTAGAATTATTGGGGAAGTTTCTAGTCCGCCAAGCGGATGAAATTCGAACAGCCCAGGCGGTGCGCACCGAGTAATTTAACGCGGGATTGGCATATTGGTTGTGTCCTAGCCTTCCAAGCTAGTCAAAGGAGTTCGATTCTCCTATCCCGCTCCATAAAACTATGATTAAACCAGAAGTAAACTATTATTACCAACACCGCCATGGTGGCCTGTATATCGTCAACGGTATCGCAACTAGCACAGTTGACAATTCGAAATGGGTAGTGTATAATCATGTATACCCTTTTGAATATCAAACTTGGATTCGCCCGCATGACGAATGGTGCGATGGTAGATTTAGAAAACTCGAACCCGGTGAATATGACGAGTTCTTGAAGAAGGATAGATTAGAATTTAAGATTGAGATCGGTAAAGCAAGAGCAGACGCAAAAGGTAAATAGTATTCACGAAATACGTGAATTGGAGACTATATGACCTTAGTATGGATTGCATTAGGTGCGTTTATTGGGTGGAATTTACCACAACCGTTCTGGGCTAAGATGGTCCAAGAATGGGCAATGAATAAATGGGAAGAATTTAAGAAAAAGTAAAGATTTTGGGAGCGTGGCTTGGTATCCAGAGAGGTCTTATAAGCCTTTTAGCACTAGATGGGTGTTCTTGAGAAGGTTCGATTCCTTCCGCTCCTACCAATTTTAAAGTATAGTTACAGCAACAAAAATTTATTCATCTTGAAACTGAAACTGGAGGGTTCGACTCCCTTTGAGACCCCGGTGGGCTTTTATTTAACTATACTGCATATATTAGGAAGATTGGCCGAGCGGTTTATGGCTCTAGTCTTGAAAACTAGCGTGTTAGAAGTAGCACCGTGAGTTCGAATCTCACATCTTCCTCCAGGAAAACATGATTACGCTGATAGCTGCAATAGGTCTCAATAACGAGATAGGATTTAAAAATAAGTTGTTGTGGAATATCCCCGAGGATATGAAACATTTTAAATCTTATACTATGGGCAAGGTAGTTATAATGGGTAGAAATACTTTTGCAAGTATTGGCAGAGTATTGCCGGGTAGAAAAACAGTGGTTATTTCTCATGGAAATTTATGCAATACGGCTATACATGCTAAGTCAGTAGACGATGCACTGTCAATCGATCATTGTTATCCAGAAATTGTAGTAATAGGTGGTGCATCTATATATGCGCAAACAATTGATCGTGCAGATAAATTAGTAATTACTCACATTGATGCTACCTTCAAAGCAGATACCTTTTTTCCCGCTATCGACTTGACAATCTGGAAGATAAATAGTACAGTAGACGGGAGCAATGAAACTTATAAGTATAAGTTTGTTGAATATGTAAGGGATGAGAGCATCAGAAATTCTTAATGAGAAGCCGGTTGAGTCAAGCTGGATAACAGATTTGGTCTACAACAGGCCCAACCGAACTCTTACAATGCGATTGTCAAATGGAAGATCTTTTTCTATCCCGGGCATAACAAGAACAACCTTTGAGCAGTGGACTAAGTCAGGTTCAAAGGGTAGATATTTTCATGATAGAATTAAAGATAACTACGAAGTAAGCAGAATTAAATAATTAGGACGTTATTTCAGCGGTAGAATATTTCGTTGACATCGAAAAGGTCGCAGGTTCGAACCCTGCACGTCCTACCATACAATACCCCCGCCGATGGAACGGTACTTGGTCTTCTAAACCGAGGAAGAAGGTTCGAATCCTTCCGGGGGTGCCACTACAAAAATTCCATGACACAACAATTTACATTTTTCTACGAAATGGATAGCCCGTTTTCTAATTGGTATCCTCAATCATTTGTGCATCTCGGTACACAATATAATTGTTCAGAACAATATATGATGTATAAGAAAGCATTATTGTTTAAGGATATTGATGTTGCTGAAATGATTATGGAACAATCGCATCCGCGTAAACAGAAGTTCTTAGGTAGGCAAGTTCGCGGGTATGATGATGCAATCTGGATGGCAAATTGCCAAGATATTATGGTACCTGGACTAGTATCTAAATTTACGCAAGATTCGTATAGCCTACAGTGCCTACTTGATACAGAAGACTCGATTATTGTTGAAGCCAGTCCCTATGATAAGATTTGGGGGATTGGTATGCTAAAGACAGACCCGCGTGCAACGGACCCGACAAAGTGGGAAGGTAAAAATCTATTAGGGAATGTCCTAATGAGGGCCAGGGATGAGATCCGTACCGGAAAATATTGATCATCGCATTCAATTAAAAAAAGACGAGATAAGAAGATATCGAGAAGTTTTAGTAAATTACCCTCTTGATAGAATGAACCGATCTGGTATTCCGTATCTAACAAAATTACAAGACCAACTCAATGACCTTTATGCAGAGCGAGCAAGACAAAAGATTTAAAGAAAATCTTCGTTTAGGTACTATAGCCGAAGATAAGGTATATTCTTACCTTCGCATGAATTATTCGTGTGTCCAAGATATGCGATATCAAAAACATGAGAAGGGAACAGGCCCACGCCTTGAGGGAACCATTGGGTCACTTATTTTACCAGATTTTGCTTTCTATGATAGATATAAGGGTAAGGGTTTGATTGATGTAAAATATAAGGCGAAGCCCTATTTTACAGTAGATGATTATAAATTTAGAGACTATCTAGAATGTGTCGGTATACTCAATCTAGAGAAACTTCTTCTTGTATTTGTTTACGAAGATGAGATGTATTTTTATGATAGTGATGAAGCGACCGGCCCCAAGATATTTAATAATGGATTTGGAAAAGCAGCCTATGTATTTGAACACGATAGGAAAAATATTAGGAAATGAGAAGTTATCACAATCCAGATAAATTTTTTCAGAAGATGAAAAAGAAGCCTGAGTTGCAGGCTGTTCTTGATTCCATTTCTAATTATTCTGATTTGGATATTGATAATCTCACCGGGCCACATTTTCCACAATGGATTAAAGATCAACTGAAAAAGCTAAATAAACGCGGCGGCAAAACCTCAGAAGATATTGCAAATGAAATTGCAGAAAAGATGATTGCTGCAAGCCAAAGGAAATAAAATGAGTCATTGGAATTACAGAGTCTGTAAAGAAACTTACTCTAAGAATACTCAGGACGAAGAAGTAATGTATACTATCCGTGAAGCATATTATAATAAAGACGGCGGAATTTGGGCTGTAACCGAGGGAGCAAAAGGCGTTAGTGGAGAGAGCATCGACGATCTGAAACAAGCACTAGAATGGATGCATCTTGCGATAAATAAAGAAGTATTAGACTTAGATACATTTGTGTTTGCTAAGGCAGATCACAATCAAAGCTGATTTAGGATAGTGGTATTCTGTCGCCCTCGTAACGCGAAGACGCAAGTTCGATTCTTGCAATCAGCACCAGGTCCCTATAGTTCAATGGATAGAATAAGTATTTCCGAAGTATTAGATTCAGGTTCGATTCCTGATAGGGGCACCATGCTATGGCATTCGAATTAATTAAGAAGTTACCCGAGTATAAGTTCGACCTTGAAAGTGCAAGGACTGATGTTCTTAGTATCTTAAAGGAACATAATTTTATTCCTCAGATAGGACTTACGCATTCTGAGAAGGCAATAACGGATAAGGATAAGATCCTCGAATCTACCGGTTCTATATATGATTTTGAAAACGGAGAACACAGGTTTAAAGAAACCGACTTTTCAATTTTCAATGAGAATTATAAAAATACATATCTTTATGAAATGTATAAGGCTGTACCTAACATAGGCAGATTTAGAATTATGATGCTAGATGGTCCGAGGTGTTACACAATACACAGGGATCTTTCAAAAAGATACCATTTTGTAATTGATACAAATCCGGATTGTCTATTTCTGTTTCCTGGAGTTAGCCAGATGATTCATATTCCTGCAGATAGTCATTTATACCTGTTAGATACCCGGTACAGACATACATTCGTTAACGGTAGTAAATTGCGTCGTATTCATGTTGTGATGGACGATCTGAGCTCTTTATTGCCTGTAAAAGATTAAGAGAGAAGATATGCCATCATTTTTTAGAGAAGGTCATAAGTTAAGCTTTAATGGCTACAAAGGGACCATAATTAAGATCACAGAAACATACAGGAAGAATGTTTTGGTAGTAAAAGTGTCCGAACACCCAAAACAGAATCCGTTTCCTGGCAGAAAGGTTGAAGCAATAGGAATATTTGAATATCCAGACGGTAGGTTAGAATTCATGTCGGTTATTGATTGACAGATTACATCAATATCTGTATAGTTTTCCCATGACAGATTGAATGATAAGTAATTATCCATAAAGGGAGAATTACTATGAAGATTGAAATCTACGGTGCTGAATGGTGTGGTTATTGTAAACAGGCTGTTTCTCTTTGTGAAAGCAAGTCAGTTCAATTTGATTACATAGATGTTGACGACACTGTAAATTTAAGAGAATTAGAAACACGATTGGGGTTCAGGGCTAAAACCGTTCCACAAATATTTGTTGATGGAGCACTTTTGCCCGGAGGGTATTCGGGACTACAGAGAGAATTAGGTAACAACTAATATAGAATATGCCAAGACGATCTTACGAAGACGATTTTGAATATAATGACAACGAGTTCGAGGAGAACCGACGAGGTATCCGAAAACTTAAAAAGGAAATAGAAACTGCTGAAAAAAAGAAGCAGTGGGAAAGAGAGAGCTACTACAATAGCGATCACGACTATGACGAACGTAGGTAAATAGTGCATTGGAAGATAGCATCGCTGGGCGATAACGAGCCTCGAAAACTCGGCCCTCGTGAATAACGGGGATAGTTCGATTCTATTATCTTCCGCCAAGGAGCATTATGAGACTAGATGAAATTAAAGACTTGATAGGTAAACCAACCCCTTCTTTTGAAGAAATTAGAAAGAAGCACGGTGTATCACAGGAAGCATTGCAATCTCAGCTTAACAAAGGCATTAAGGTTGAGTTTGAGCACACAGGTGATAAGGCAGAAGCAAGAGAAATTGCCCTGGATCATCTAGATGAATTTCCTGATTATTATGATCGTCTAGAAAAGGCAGAAAAATAACTCGCTTTAGTTCAATGGATAGAATAGGAGTTTCCTAAACTTTAGACGCAGGTTCGACTCCTGCAGGCGGGACCAAACAAAAAAGGGCGCAGTGCGCCCTTTTTGCTGAGTGTAATTTCTTACGCTAGATTTAATGCTGCCTGCCCTGGTGCAACAGGTGGAATCAACGACCATCTATAGCTTTGAGCTGCCTGAACAGCTGGATCACCTGTGGTGCGTGCAACCGAATTAGGAACCAAAAACAACGATGCGCGATACTGCGCAATTGTCTTGCATGGCAAAGGTGCTCCACCAAACGGTGTTGCAGTAATAAAACACTGGCTTGGTAGCAATGCACCAACTGCATTTGCATTAACCATGAAACAGATTTCTGACTTGACGCCGTTACTTACGACATAGGCACTAGAGCCTGTTTGGCTAACAATGTATGCATTTAGTGATGTGGTGTTGTCTGCCCAGCGAACACCGTTTACTACGATTTGATTACCAGCACCTGCTGATGGACCAAACCATCTCTTCTGAATGGGTCTTCCCATAATATTCTCCTTGAATGGGTACTCCTCAACGAGGGATCTCCATCATTCAAAAAGGAACAATTTCCTTGTTGTGGACTATTTATCATCTTTGCACCAGTTGACACATCTGCGGTAACATAACATAATAGCGGTACTTGTTAATAAAGAAAGAAAATTTACAATGAAGCTTGACGTTGCAGTTAATGAAGTGGTTCTGTCAAATGTTGGAACTACTGGCGAGTTTAGGATTCGCAATTCCGCCAAGGCATTTAAGATCCTCTCTGATGGTCTCTATTCGAATAAGATTCGCGCAATTATTCGAGAGCTTTCTTGTAACGCACTTGACAGTCATGTAGGCGCAGGCAAGGCCGAGGTGCCTTTTGAGGTGCATCTTCCGACTGTACTCGAACCGTGGTTTTCGGTTAGGGATTTTGGGATGGGGCTCAGCGGCGATCAGGTTGTGAATATCTATACCACATACTTTGAATCAACGAAGACTGATTCCAACGCATTTATTGGCGCTCTGGGGCTTGGTTCTAAATCCCCCTTTAGCTATACTGAGAATTTTACGGTAACTGCTATCAAGGACGGCATCAAGCGAATCTATAGTGCGTTTATTAACGAAGTCGGTGTACCGTCTATCGCTGAGATGGGCGAAGAGTTAACCGATGAAGGAAACGGCGTAGAGGTAAAATTCAGCGTCACTGATCGCTATGACTACGGTTCTTTCCAGAATGAGGCACGTAAGGTGTTTATGTGGTTTGAGCATAAGCCGACAGTTATCGGAGTACACGGGTTTGAACACAGGAATACTGAGTACAAGGAAATGAATATCGTCCCGGGCGTGCATGTTCGCAGTGACAGCAATGAATGTATTGCTGTTATGGGAAACATCGCATACCCGCTTAACAATATCCCGGATGCCGAAAAGCACCTAGGCGAACTCTCGTCACTGCTTCAATGCGGCCTAGTTCTTATGTTTGAGATTGGCGAGCTTGACTTCGCGGCGTCGCGTGAGCAACTTAGCTATATTCCACTCACACTTAATAGCATTCGCAGGAAACTTAACGAGTTGAATACCAATCTTGCTGGCCACCTTGCTGCCAAGGTAAATGCTATTCCCAGCGAATGGGAACGAGCACACATGCTTTATATTGAATATCAATCTCGCCTGTATAGATCAGCAGTTATTAGATATGTTGCTGATACTAACTTCCCCCTGTTTGACCCGAAGTCATATCACGGCAGAAGGGAATTTAAGTACACTGTGCCCGATCTTGAATCTCGCGGTCTTGAGATTAAGGCATTCCGGAATAACCATGGTCAGGCAAGCAGAATTACAGAAGGTTCTGATTATATCAACAATAATTACGTTAAGACGGTTACTTTTCCGGTTGACAACGATGTTGTTATTGTGCTAAATGATCTTAAGACCGGCTGCTATTCGCGTGCTAGATACCACTACCAGCAGATTGGTCAGCGCCGCACAGTTTTCTGTGTATCTCATATCGATCCCGATCTCGCTGTTCGTCAAGTTGAGTATGACAAGCTAATTGCTGAGCTTCATAACCCACCGGTTATTGTAAAGGCAAGCCAGCTTCAGAAGCCTGAACGTCGCAAAGCTATGTCGACGCAGGGCATTTTGGAAATTGGCATTAAGAGCGGCCAGCACGCCGGGGTTGACACAGCATATACCTGGACTCCACACAATGAGCCGATTGACGAGAATGTTACATACTACTATGTTACTCTCTCCAATCATACTGCAATTGATGACCGAGGCCAAGAATTTCCAATTTTTAAAATCAAGGCACTAATGGATCAGTGCGGTATCTCTGATATTCAAAATATTAAGATCTTCGGAGTTCGTAAAAACCGCATTAAGGAAATTGCAGAGCTCGATAATTGGGTTTGGGCCGAGGAAGCACTTAAGAAAGAGACGGGGAAGATTACCGATACGCACATTGCTTCTTTGGTTGCATCTGAGATGCTTGACTCCTACTACAACAGAGTTTATACTAATACTGATGTTGCAAAACTTGTCGACCCGAGTTCGGATTATGCCAAATATACAAGGGAATACAGCGGACTTAAACGGGCTAACGGAAATGTTACCCAGCTAGTCGAACTATGCGGTAAGTACGGAAAGTCAGTGCAAGTTGAAAAGGTTAAGAAGAAGATTGAGGATGCTAAGACGGCACTATTTAAGAAGTATCCTCTCCTGAAACATATGAACAGTAGCGTTGACAATGCCGATGTAGCACATTACATCAATTTGGTTGATAAACAGTAATTAACACAGCAAAGGAACTATTATGACAAACGCGGTCCCGTACCTGATTCAAGGTAAGAACATCATCCTTGTAATCGATGGTAAGAGTCACACCATTAGTAAAGATACACATATCGCCTACGGCAAGATCGTCGAAGCTCTTAAGGCCCAGGACTGGAATGCCCTGCGTGACCTAGTTGTGCCCGCTAAGGCTATTGTCGACTTCGGCAACGGGTATGTATCGATTGTGGACGATGTGGTTATGTGGAAGGGTAATCCGTTTAATAATGCCCTGTCTGAGCGCATGATCGACATGTATCAGGAAGGTTTCCCAATTGACCCGATGGTCAGGTTCATGGAAAACTTGATGGATAATCCGTCGAAGCGTTCAGTTGATCAGCTGTATGGTTTCTTGGAAAAGAACAAGCTGCCGATTACTGAAGATGGCTGCTTCCTGGCATTTAAGCGTGTTCGTAACGACTACCTAGACATTCACTCGGGTACCATTAGCAACCACATTGGTGCTTTTGTGGAAATGGATCGTAATCTGGTCGACGATAATCCCGACTCTTATTGCTCAACCGGTCTGCATTTTTGCAGTGAATCGTATCTTGGCAGTTTTGGCAGTTCAGATCAGCCTGTTATGATCTTGAAGATTAATCCGGCTGATGTTGTCAGCATTCCGTCGGACTATAACGGTGCCAAGGGTCGCTGCATGAGGTACGAAGTTGTGGCCCAAGTACAAGGTGATGCTTCGCAGGCTTTTGCATCTATCGTTAATAGTGATTACACCTCAGACAAATATATGGAGCCTGCAGCAGCATGGCCTTTCAACACTGGTGTAGTTCACGAAGATGAAGATGAACCTGATTTTGCCAATGGCGATGATGAAATCTTCGGCGAAGAGCTATATGACCTTGTCCGTATCCACGGCGGTTGGGTCGAATTCGAAGGTCTTACTTTAGATGAGGCCTTGGCGCAGGTTGCCAAGAATATCTCTCAGAAGAAGGCTGCATTAAAGATTGTCTATGCAGGCACCGACGAAGAAATTGATTAAGTGATGGGGGCTTCGGCCCCTGCCATTTGTAATGAAGGTATTATTCTTACCCATACTATTGCTGCTATGTTTTTCTGCCTATGCCGAAAGCAGTGATATAGTAGAAGAATATCAGCAGATATCTATAGTACAGATTGTTAGGCTATACGAAGAGCAGTCTATTATAGATATTAATGTTCTTGTTGATGTTCTAAGGAAAGAAGCGAAGATTGATAATTGTATTGATGAGTACAAAAAGAAACAATCCAAATCTTATTCGAAGATTGTCCAGCATAATCTATACGATTTGATTCATAATTTTGATAAAATATCTTCGAAGATTTACGGCAAGAAGGCAGCGCCCGACGGCATATCGTATGAAGATAAGATTGAGGCACTAGGTAGAGTACAGTGTGAAGCATATTACACACTGGGAGTTTTAAAGTAAGGTTGAGTATGCGGCTTTGTAGGGCCGGTTGCGTACCTGTAGTCAATAAGTAGCGCCTATGTTTAAAATGTCGTCGACGGCATACATGCGTCTATTAAGGGCGGTGCGGCACTTCCTTCTACTAAGGGAATGTAACCGTGGAGGATCCTCAATACAGGACGGGGAACTTAGGTGGGGTGCCTAAGTGCATACATGAATGCGGTAGCGGGGAGACTCACTACCGCATTCTTTTTTTGGAGTAAGTAATGTTAAATTCAATTGCTATTATAGGGTATGGGTTTGTTGGTAAGGCATGTCATAAGGCATTTGAACATAATACCGAAGCGATTATAATAGATCCTAAGGTTGAGAATGATTACAACATTGAACAACTTAGGATATTTAAACCTTCATTGACTTTTGTTGCGTTGCCCGCCCCCACCCTGGAGGATGGCAGCGTTGATGCATCTATAATTTATACGGTTTTCCATCAATTAGCAGATATAGGCTACGACGGACTCGTAGTGTTAAAGAGTACACTACCGCCAGGTATAGTTGACGATTTATATATAAAATTTGGCAGAAGTAAGGTCGAGGGAAAATCTGGATTTCTTAGGTATATATACTCTCCTGAATTCTTAAGGGAATCGGATTGGGAAACCGATGCTTTAAATCCATCACAGATAATTATGGCCGGCGACTTCTTTGATTGTAAAGAATTAGAGGAAATATATAGAAATCATTCGCACATAAAGTACACAAAGTTTCATCTTTGTCATCATAAGGAAGCGGCCTTAGCGAAGTATGCTATAAACACCTTTTTAGCGAGTAAGGTTGTGTTTATGAATCAACTATATGCATTATACTCGGACATGTATGGAAAAACACCAATACATCCCGAGTCTTGGAAAGAGTTTACAGATATGCTGACAACTGATAGTCGGTTTGGCATAAGTCATGTTACCGTTCCGGGGAATGGTAACGCCTTTGGGTACGGCGGCACATGTTTTCCGAAAGATGTTAAAGCAATGATTGGTTTTGATACAAATGAACGAATGTCAGTGCTACGAGAAGTTGAACTGGCGAATACAAAAATCAGATTACAAGGCAACAAGACATGAAGTATCTATTCTTAGATGATGAAAGAATGCCCGGAGATGTGAAATGGATTCTCATCGGCGGCGTTGGCTCGTGGGGAGCAGACTGGCAGATTGTTCGTTCTTTAAACGAGGCAATCCAATGGGTATTAGATAATGGATTTCCGGACGTAATTAGCTTCGACCATGACTTAGGGTTAATGCATTATGCTGGAGATTACTCAGATAAGAACACCGGTTATGATTTTGCCAAATGGTTGATTGAACATGATATGGATACAAATTCCATGCCTGAAAATTTTAAATTTACGGTGCATAGCAAGAATCCAACTGGTTCGGAAAATATTCGAGAGCTGCTAAATAACTATACACGAGTAAAAAAGGAAAGAAAATGAGCGCAGGCATTCTACGCAATTGGTATCTTGCTAAGATAGGAAGATCAACAACTCCGATGGAATATTTTTTTGCAATGCAGGAATTTATGCTATACGAGATGAACACAATCAACTTTAATTTGAAAGAGTATTTTCAGAAGTCTCTTTGATAAATACAGTTAACAACTACCTTTAGGACCGTTGTTACGACTGGAGACAGGCGTCGTGCGGGGGTGATTCGCTACCATCCCTGTACTTTTATCTGGAGATAGTATGAGACTGTGTGAATTATTTGAAGCAAAACCTGCGAAGAAAGTAGTGAAGTCGCCTGCACCTCGCAACTTTGTTGCTAAGAATGCTCAGACATCCGGCAAAGGAAAGCACAAACCAACCGACGCTGAGAATATAAAGCGTGGAAAATTTAGAGATCTAAAGCACAAGAATAAAGAAGTAGACGAATAAATCTTGCACCTTAACAAACATGCGAACGCAACTAAACCAGATTTAGTTGCGTTTCCTTTTTTCTATAGCTAAAATAGCTAAGTATCAAAAGGATATTATTATGGCAGTAAAGAAAAAGTATTCGGGTTCGTTTGTTAGTTGGCCTAAGCCACACTTTGTTTATGCCGTAAAAACAAATAAACACTATAGGCAACACTACCAAGGTGCGTTAATGTACGCTCATTATGAGCTGTCTGCCATTGAGTTGAAAAAAGAAGTAATAAAATATCTAAAGGGTATAGACGCTAAGAATCCTACAATTGACCGCATTAAAGACATTCACGAGAATAGGTTTGCAACTGTTGGTAAGTATATGTATATTTTAAACAACGGAGGCGATCTTCCAGAGGATGTTGCCTCCGGCCTAATGCCAGCATTTGAGAAAATTGTATATGAGGAAGAAGAAAAAGCTAAAAAGCAAGCAGAGGATGCGGCCTATCTCGAAAAAGAAAATGTGGGCAATAAAAACATTAGTGTCGAGCCTAAGGTTGTTGTCACGATCCAAGATCGCCTCCGTGAGAAGGCAAGGGAAGTCGCGGGTGAGGTGGAAGGCTGGTTAGACGATCTTTATCTTGATAAGAAGCTACCAGCGAAGACCGTTGAAGAGTTTGTAAACCTTTTCAAAACATTTGAACTCAAGTCACCGCACATGCGATATATACAGTCATCGTTCGAACGTCGTGCTGTCGAGATTGCCGAATTATTAGAAGGTAAAAACAAAGATCTAAATGAGGGCTATTCGAATTATACAAAGCCCGAAATTAAAAGGATGAATTTATTCTTTGTTAATCTACTAAAGTCGTGTGAGATGATGCAAGAAGTGGCCAAGGTCGCCCGCGCCCCGCGCAAGCGTAAACCAGTGTCACAAGAAAAGATTGTAGCTAGACTTAAATTTAAGAAAGAAGATAATACACTCGGCATCGTTAGTCTGAGTCCAGTGCAGATTATTGGTGCAAAGGAGCTATGGGTTTATAATACAAAAACTCGCAAACTTGCTCAATACAAGGCAAATGACGCAGACGGGCTCACGGTAAAAGGTGTTGGATTACTCAATTACTCGACAGATTCCGTAGAAAAAACCTTGCGTAAGCCTGCCGAGACGCTAGCAGAGTTTAAAAAGGCAAGTAAGGTAAAGCTTCGCACTTTTATGAAGGAGTTAACAACAGTTGATATTTCGTGCAATGGTAAATTAAACGAGAATCACATAATCCTAAGAATTGATAAATGAAATTATTCCTTGACACAGAATTCACCGATCTTGTCCCCGGCAATAAGTTAATTAGTATTGCTTTAGTTGACGAGAATGAAGATTTTTTCTATGCAGAACTAACAGATACCTACGAGGTAAAAGATTGTTCGGAGTTTGTTAAGGCATTTGTGCTACCATTCTTGTATGATAGTACACAATGGAGGATGTCTTCTTATGATTGCGCATTAAAGTTAGGTAACTGGATTGAAGATAGAGGCGAAGAATGTATTCTGGCTTGCGATAATCCGGATTGGGACATTCCGCATTTGAAAAAATTATTAGAGCCTTGCTGGCCGGAAAATCTACATAGGAATCAATACCACCCTATATATGTGCCATCTCATATCGAGGAGGATATTGTATTAGAGAATGACTATAATATACATAATGCTCTTCACGATGCTCTTGTAATGAAGAAGTCTGCCGACCTGCAGAAGATATTAAGGTTCTGATAAATATTGT
>Ga0209492_1000315_pt1 | contig 15585 bp, 5 predicted proteins | sample PPLLak12cMay2015_FD_187253 | JGI IMG/M metagenome (GOLD analysis project Ga0209492, IMG submission 187253) | Freshwater sediment microbial communities from Prairie Pothole Lake near Jamestown, North Dakota, USA - PPLs Lake P7 Core (1) Depth... | ecosystem: Environmental > Aquatic > Freshwater >... | reverse complement strand
TTTCTTCTTAGACAGCTTACCCAAACCATAGAACATAGGTGTTTGACCGTTATCCAAAATAAACTGGTTTGTAATGTCGTTATAGCCTTCGGTAGCTGTTGCTGTCGCCCAGTCATCATAATCTGTGCCTGTTAGGTTACCAGCACCTCTTGCCTTCATGACTTTAACAACACGATACACGTCTGCTTCGTTCAGTTGCAGTACAGCCTTTTCAAGTGTCTTCTGGTTTGTGACATCCATGATCTTGATGGCACGAGTTTTTGTTTTTTCACGGGCCGCTGTTGATGTTTTCTCAACTGTGGTTAGAACTTCGTGCGCCTCTGACGCAAGGCCTGAAATTGTCAGTGTCTTAGCATCAGGTGAGAGAGTCATATTAGGCGCTGCTAGAATGGCTCCTGAAGAGATAACCGATACCAAGTAGTTGCCTGTAGTGATAGGTGCAAATGTTTCACCATCAACAGTCAGTGTAATTGTAATGGTTCCAGCTGTTGGGTTCAACAGGTTGAAGTGACGGCGTACAGTGTATGTTGTAGCGATAGTTGTGTCATCTTTACTACGGACGTTACGCACATACTCTTTGGTGAACGGGGTCAACAAGCTAGCTGATACTGAGAAAATTGAGCTGTAGACAGCATCAATCGTTTGAGACTCAAGTGTTGTGGCGAAGTTATATGGAACTGTCAATGAGCTGTCTGATGTAGGCACAACCCAGCTTGTCTTGACTGTCAAACCAGAACCAATACGAATATACTGACCTGAAGTCACGTTGCTCAGGAATGAAGTTCCGATACCTGATACTGTCTTTTGACCTGATGTGATATTTACCAAACCAGGTAGACGAACTAGTTCTTCAACAAGGTCGGCTTGGAAACCTGACGATCCTTGTCCAATAATAGACTTAACATGTAGACCCCATGTGTATTCAGGTTGTAGGTCAACGTCAAAAATCTGTAGACGATACTTAGCAGTTGCGGATCCTTGTGTTCCTTCTTGATAGTCCATTGAACGAACACGACATGTACCGATCTTAACAGGATCAGCAGTAGGAGCACCGATAGCAATGTTTTGTGAGCCGTTATAAGCTGAACCGCCGTTGATAACACGGATCTCTTGAATTTCACCAGTCAACGAAACAATGGCCTTAAGAATTGCGCCTGAACCACCACCACCTGTCACTGTTACTGTTGGAGGGTTGTTACGGTCATAACCATAACCCATGTCAGTAACAGTAATGGATGTAATGGTTCCAGTTTGAGTGTTTGATGCTGTTGCTTGTCTTTTGTTTGTGTCGAATGTTAGCAGTTCAGCACGAGTGTAGTAATACAAGTCAACTTGTTCGTATGTGCTAATGTTAGGCAAACCACGAAGGTTGGTCACCTCAGCATATGTACCAGCCGCCGCAGGTACAATTTCGTTCTCAACATGTTCGTATGTTAGAGCCTTTTCGCTGGTTAGTGTTTGATCAGCCTTTGTTTCAACTTCATAGCCACTAACATAACCTTTACCAGGCGCAATCTTATAAACAATCTTGCCTGCATTTTCACGGTTAGTGAACAGCGAATCTGTTTCTTTTGGTCTGAAAATACCGTTGTTTGACAGGTTGGTTTGCATCTTGTTGAGCATAACCCAGTTAATGTTACCATCGTTAACCTTATAACCTGTAGCCTCAGAAGGAGCTGAAGGACCCGCTGCACCATCATTCAGCGCTTCCCATGTTGCACCATTTGATTTTACAACGTCACCCTGCAAGTATGATACACCTGCTTTCCAATCACCACGATAGTTGTTTCTATAGTTGTTGGATGTAACAACAAAAGGTTTAACTTCATAATCACCCGACTCATCATATGTACGACGAGCAAAAATCTTCTCGATTTCTGAGTACTCTGTTGCAGTTACTTCCTGAATGATTTGACCTTTTTTAACATGGATAAGGTCAATGAACTTTTCCTCAAGAACATTTCCTTCATCATCAGTTGTTTCTAGGTCGTCAAAGTTAAATGAGCGCTTAGATAGGATCAGTTCCAGCTTGTAACGGTTAGCACCAGGAGCAGCATAGTTGCTGTAACCGAGTGCGTTATCATACAATGATTCATCTTCTACTGCTGTTACGATTGTCTCTTTGATTTCCAGACCAGCACGCCATGTAGGAGTCTTGCTGAATTTTTCCAGAGTAATTGTTTGCTTATCAACACGAACAAAGTATCCGTTGATGTAGTAAATACCTTCGTTAACTGTAACGATTGATGCTGATGAAACTGCTTCTGATGAGACAAGTTTAACCTTAACGTCTGCATTAGTTGAGTCATACAGAACTTCACTGTTCTTGAACTGTTTAACTTCTTCTTCGGTTGTTGAAGAAGAAATGAACTTAACATATAGTAACGGTGCGTCTTTGTTGGTTGATAGGTCGTAGTGAACAACCAAGGCAGTCACGCCTGTTTCAGAGCCAACCAATGTTTGACCAACAAGGTTGTCTAGGATAAGATCAGCTGAAACGTCGTTGTATAGACCAACCAACTTCAATGAGTATACTGCTGAGTCGTAATAAACGTGTCCAGGAATAACCATCGAACCATTCTTAAAGACGTGATCAGCATGGCTCTTGATTTGATTTTGCAGGATAGATTGAATCTGGTTCAACTCACGGGTTTGTACTGGGCGAGTTGGGACGAACAACATCTTATAGAAGTTCTTGTCGTCTGTGAAATCGTCAAAGTATGGAGCGACGTTAAAATTTTGCATTCTTTAGGTATCCTGTTATTGCAACTGTTTTATTTATGTTAGAATTCAAAGGTAATGATGATGACTTCAGTTTGGTCAGCCGATCTTTGAATTGCACGTCTGTTTTCATAATAAATGACCTGACCAGTATACTTTTCAACCTCAGGGCCACCGTTTGTTTTATCAAGCACTGCAGTGATTGTTCCTGTTCCAAGAGCACTTGTTGATACAGTCTTACCTACGTTGAATGATGAACTTGCACCAGCACCAACTTGCTCCGATTCTGTTCTAATGTAGCGAACAACCAGATCAGGACCACTAACATATGTGTCGATGATTCTTCCCTTAGCGCCATCTTGTTCTGTGATGATGCTATCAGGAGAAAATGATCCTGAGTATGGGTTCAACTTGATTGCATAGCAAGACGAGGCTGTTGGTAGTGTCAACAAAGATGTACCACCGTTTTCGATTGGGTTTGCAACCAAACCAATTTGACGGTAATCGTTAGTAACAGGGAAGTCACCAGCGCCTTCGGCCTCAACAAACGCCGAGTAGGCGATAACAAAATAACCATTCAAGTCACGAACAGGATCAGCACCAAGACCATCTTTAGGTGTGATAATCGCTGTAGCTGTTGCAGTTGTTCCTGCCGAAGGTGCGGCGATAACAATGTTCGCCCATGTATAACCTGTACCATAGTTGGTCATATTGACACCAACCACTTTACCTGTACCGTCGACAACTGCGACAGCTGTTGCGTTTGCGCCATCACCTTCAACTGTTACGGAAGGTGGAGTACCTTGCACATAGCCTGTACCTTGACCTGTAACCAGCACGTTGAAGATAGCGCCGGGGTATGTTGTTTTAGCTGTTTGCTGTGCGTTCCACTGAACTTCATATGGGTCACCTGTCAACGGAGCAGTTATAAGCGTTCTAACAGGGTGATAATATGTGCTTTGGAACTTGTTAACCGCTGTTGAGTCTGTTGTACCAATGTACTTCCAAACATAACCATCTGCGCCTGTTACAGGAAGGAACTGTGCGCCACCTGTACCGAGTGTTTGAGGAGAAACTGTTGATTGACCGTTTGTCTTCAAGCAAACATAAACACTGTTATTTGCTGTTACAACGTAATAGTTTGCGTCACTTAGTGACAGTGGGTAAGTTGATGATCCTGTGTCAATATCAACACCAGGAACTGTACCATCGTAGTCGTGACGGTACATGTCGTAATACTTACCAGCTGTCCAAGTTCTACGGTAGATGCCGTGTGACACATCATTGGAAGTGATTCGCTTCATAGCGATCATGGAGTCCCAAATCTTGTTGTCTTGCTTTACGTTATCAGCAGGGTTAGGCGGAACTAGGTCATCTGGCCAGGATTCGGGGCGTCCGATAAACATGTAGTAATAGTTAGATGCACTTAGTGCGTCAATGAATTTTTTAGCATTGAACACTCTGAATTTGCTTGTGATAATTGCGGCCATTAGATAGACTCCGGATGAGATTTCTTATTTATCAAGTTAAATAAACTTCTTGGTTCCAAACGATCTTTCAACTGTTACGTTGCCACCTGTACCACTACCTAGGTATTCAACACTGAAAGAGTCATCATTAATTTTGGTTATTACGAACGGTTGGCTAATGTTTAGACCACCTGAGGTAAACGATAGAAAGACAATCTGACCATCGAATAGTCCATGAGCCACCTCACTAACTGTGACTAAATCAGCTGCCCATGTATATGTTGCTGATGTGAATATTCCACTGATAGGTGATAACACTTCATACTTAACCCACATATCTGTTGCTGTTGGTTGATGCATTAAGTCACGGTGAATCATCATTGAGTGGTTGTTAACCGTGAATCGAGAACAATCATCTCCAAACGAATCAGTCATCCATGAACCAACTGAGCGAGTCATTTTTGTTATAGCCAGATTGGCTAATGACAGTGTATAGTTAGCACCAACACCAACACCTGAGATCGTTAGTGTGTCAGCAACATTATAGTTGGCGCCACCGTACACTACATTGATAGCAACAACTTCACCGTTGGATACAATTGCTTCTAGAATAGCACCACTACCTGTTGAGGTATTAATCGACACTGTAGTTGTAAGGGAACTATATCCTGATCCTACTGCAACTCTACTTGTCTTAGCGATGGTATTAGTTAAAGTGTCATCAACAAAAGTTAACGTACCAGGATTAGTCATGTCCATAAACTTGCATAGTTGAGTGTTAACACGACCACGGCGAAGTTTGTTTAGGAGTGATGAGAGATCAACATTACCACTAGCAAGCTCTTTGATGATATAAGGAGTGATATCTGATACTCTTAGCCATAGTAGTTCGCTAATATATCCAACATATGCCCCAAGATACAAGCTTGCGTACAATGAGAACAACAACAAGTATGTAACGTCACTAATTTGTTCACCTGTGTCTGTTGTAGGCATGTCAACAGTTGCACTACCGTAACCTTCGATAACAATATCACCAAATAACTTGAACCCTGATGGGTGAACCAATGACTTCAATGTTTGCTCATAATCGCTCAATGAAAGACCAGTTGATACCTTGTACGCATAGTCATGGTATCTATAGCTGTCATGTAGAACAATGTCGGTGTTGCTCAGATAACCTGACGACTTACTAAACACTGCTTTATACTTACCAACAGCAGCGTTACCAACTACGCCTGAAGCACGGTTCTGCCACAACACTCTTGTCTTAAGTCTTGTTCTCTCACCAACAATAACATTACCGATACCGATATAGTTACTGATTTCGTTTACTAAGTATGAATCCTTCTCAGACAGAATCAGGAAGTCATTTTTGCCTGCTGACAGTGTCAGAATATAGATGTCAGTTGTTCCACCAAGAACAACCAAGTTTCTGTCCAAGTCAACTTCTTTCACATACGCATGAGGGCCTTTAGTAAAGTCATTGTCAGGATAGTTATAACCGTCAACATAAACTAGTTCACCAACCATGAATGGATATGTCATATCACTGACAATCAGGTTCAATGGGAACGAAACAAGTGGAACTTCCTTATAGTTGAATCCGAAGTCAGTTGTATTGAATCCTTTAACTGCGCCGATTGTATTCGATACTGCAATAACAGCTGACGCACCATCGTTGTTTTCAATTACTGCAAGTGGAAGGGTAGTATAACCATACCCTTTATCACGAATAGTGATCTCCGAGATCGCACCAATAGCTGATACATCATCAACAATAACTGTAGGAAATTGGGTGTATTTTGTACCTTGTGTATCGACGGATGCATCTGTTACACTTCCGAAACCTGCGATGTTGGCTGATAGAGCTGCTGCGGTGCCGTCTCCAATTACTGAAAGGAAGGTGTAGTTGTAACCTGTTCCAGCGTTTGTAATTTCAACACTCTTAATAGGACGATCAGCGAATGCCTGGATGACAGCATTTCTTCCTACGTTTGTAGCGACATATGCATGGGCCCAAGTGTATCCTGATCCAGGAGTGATTGTAATTGAATCGATAGTTCCGTCTGATGCTAGAACTGTTGTGCCACCTGCACCTGCGCCATCACCTACAACATAGATGGTAGGGGCTGTACTATACACTCCGTTTTTAGTTATAGTGAACGAATCAACAGCACCGGCGAGCAAATTGGCCTCGACTTCAGCATCACCTGGGTTGTTATATACGACAATGGACGGAGTAACGTATAACGCTCCTGCTTCGACAATAACATATGAACCAATAACTCCTGATACTTTTTGAGCCAGGAGACCTGAGTCCATGTTTGTGTTAGCATGGACTTGAACTGTACCCATAACTCCCTTAGGACCTAGGTACAACCAATCAACAGCGCCATCTGATACAGTACCAGTAGTATGTGTGGGCGGAGTTGCTCCTGCTGTACCACCTGCTACTGCTTGATATTGGTAATCACCGTACCATACTTCTTCTCCGGTATTATATGTGTCACCCGAGTTCCATTCGTTGATAACAGTGATTGTACTATTGATGTATCCAGTTCCACCATTAGTGACTGTTGCTGATACAATTGTATCTGACTGTAGAGGGTCTGTCTTAATTGTCGCAGTTGCACCAGCACCATCCATGTTAATGAATTCGATTGTGCTATTGTTAGGGTAACCTGTACCACCATTAACAATGTACACTGAGGTAATCTTGCCATTAACATAGTTAGCTTCCAGGATCGCATCTTCACCCAGCCCGGCGACGCAATGAACACCAGCACTTCTTTCGCACTGAATGTAATCACCAGCACCAAATTGAACTGGGTAGCTATCTTGTAAGTAATAATGAATAACAGGGTTGGTTGTTGTTCCTTCAACTTTGACAACCACCCCACGCTTGATTGATCTTAGGGCGCTGACACCAACAAAGATAATATCGCCTGCGAGGAATGTTCCTACACCATTGCGACCAATGAACTTCTTAACCTTTGCATCGATCTCTTTTAGGTTCAGCTTAACTTTAGCTGTCGCATTATCTTCTTCGTACACTAATGCCTTAGGTGCAGTGAATGTTTCACCACCATCGATAATGTCTAAGCGAGTGATACCTGTCTCAACAATGGGAGTTGCTGCTGCGTTCGAACCATCACCATCGATAACAATTTGAGTTCCGTAGTGATATCCTGCTCCACCTGAAAGATCGAATCCTGTCAGTTGTCTTGTAGTTACGTTAACTGTAGCATTTGTTACAGAACCAGCTAGGGTAGGGTTGCCACCATTGATTGTTATAGTGGGCGGCACCACGTAGCCGAAACCTGGATCGAGAATCTCTAGAACTTCAATCTCACCAGAATCTTTATTAATGGTTGGTGCCAGCTTAGCTAGCTTACCTGACACAATAGCGATCTCAGTAACAGCGCCGTTAACTACTCTTGCAATACCATGAGCGCCTGTACCAGCACCTGTAATAACAACGTCTGCATATGTGTAGTTCTTTCCAATGCTAGTCATTGTAACAGACATAACTACGCCGTCGTTACGCACATTAGCTACTGCTGCTGCTCCAGTACCATCACCAACAATCGAAACAAAGGTGCCACCTGAAACATAACCGCCGCCACCCGCAACTAATGATGGGTTAGTAGGTGCGCTAACAGTAACCGTTAGAGGAGTAATTTCAGTTGGATCCCAATATCCTTCGCCACTTGCATCAACATTGATGTTCTTGATAACACCATTAGGTGATGTTTGAATGCTGACTTCAGCGTCCACACCTAGTACGTTTATTGTTACTGAGGCAGTTGTGTAACCTGACCCTCTGTTGGTCATGCTAACTCTTGTGATCACACCATCAGTGATGGTTGGAGTAGCTGTTGCACTTGCTCCATCACCGGTAATTGTTAGAGTGACACCTGATTGATAGCCTTCACCTGAACTCAGAAGACGAATAGCACGAATCACACCATCAGCAGTAACTATCGATAGCTGTGCTCCTGAACCAGTTTTGCTTGTGACAAGAACCAAGTCACTATTGGTGTAACCCTCACCACAATCAACGATGGTAACACCTGTTATAACACCTGCTGAAATAACTGGTCTTAGTACTGCGCCGTTACCGTACTTGCTGATAACTTGAATAGTGGTGTCTTCTCCATACAATGTACCACCATTAACAATAGTGACTGAGGCAACGGCGTCTTGAACAATCAATGGCTCGAGAACTGCACCAGTTCCCTTACCTTCAGTAACAGAAACAATATAACCACCAAAGCTTAATGTCACACCGGTGTCGTCTATTGTTGCATTGTTTGATATAGTGAAGGAGGTGTTGCTGTCAACGGAAACAACGTAAGTGTCGTCAGGCACACCAGTGCCGACAACCAAAGCGTCTGCCTTAACAATAGTGCTAGAAAGAAGTTCACCTGCAGGATATTGAATAACTGCGGAGTTGTTAGTTGTGGTAAATCCTATCAATGACTCGGCTACTGTATATCCACGTCCAGAATTATCAATTAATATGTTTTTGAGACGATATTCAGCATCTACGACAGCCGATTCGTTTACTTTGGTTGTACCAAACAAGCGAGTAGGAATGTTGTAGGAAATAATATCGCCATGAAGTTCGTCCAGATCACCACGACGGTAGATAGATGCTGTAGCAATCTTACCACCCATCTGCAATGAGCCAACAAAGCCCGAACCAGTTTGACATTCAAGTCTAAAGTAGATTGTTGTACCAGCAGCCACACCTTTGAATATAGTTGCACCGAGAATAGTATCGTTCTTAAATGTTAGAGAATCAATACCCAACTCATCAGTAACAGAAGGAACGTAGTCGACGTTCAGGTTAACTGTTTCAATAGGCTGAGTGAAACCAGCATCAAGGAAGAATCGTGCAACTGGACATTGAGTGTAGTTGATTCCTTTATCTGTTGTAGCAATTGAACCAACGTATGTTGATCCTACTGAACCACCAGCTTGAGTGACAAGAGAACCATATGCGCCAGCACCACCAACTTGCATAACAGGCTCACCGATCCAAGCAACGTCTGGAACGGGAATGTAGGTAATAGCACCATCATGGATGGTTGCAGTAACAGGATAATAGTCTGTGCCATCGTCGATAAACATCACTTGGGCTCTTGTATATGTACCACCGTATTCGATAGTTACAGTAGCTGGCCCAGTTGTAATGGTGTCAACTTGTAGAACAGGATTTACGTTATCACCAGGCAAGACAAGTTCAATCAAGTCACCTGCTTTGTAGTAGTCACCTACACTTCTAAATGTGAATGAGTCGAGTTCTAGAACAGGTAAGAGGTTAGCATCGATACCGTCAATAGCTGTTACTTCAGCCAATGCACCTGTACCATATCCATCAACCGATAGGAAGTTAATGTTGTCACCAACCTGATGACCGTAACCACGCTTAGCTATAATTGTGTTTGTCACACCACCCGGAGAAACTTCATCAACAAGAATTTGTCCGTTGATACCAGATCCGCCTGTTAGTGTTAATTCTTGGCCAGGTTTGTATAGAGAACCTGGACTCTCGATGCTCACATCACCCAGAATATTATCGATCTGAACAATAACGCTTTCGCCTGTCTCACGGAACTTACCTGTGATTTTACCACCCAGAATGAATTCACCAAAGATAGTGTCTTGTCTTAGTGTACATGTGTAGTAATCGCTACTGATAAGTTGCCATGTAACATCATTATCTACAATGGTTGTGCCTAATGATGTTGGAGCATCAGTGTCAGTTGTTCCGCTGTTTTGTGCTTCATACTCTCTGTTACCAATGTTAAGGCGATCACCTCGAGTAACCGAAATAGACGCAGCCCACAAAGGTAGATCAGGGCTCATCCATGTTACCTTCTGCACTCTATCAACGAATGCAGCTGCAATAGGTGATTGCTGAACCAATGATGATCCGATCAACTGTAGAAGATCAACTTCCTGTCCTGGAAGGTTCTTAACTACAATGATTGTTTTTGACTCATACTTGTTGTCTGACGCACGGAAAACATAATCAGCCATGACCTCAGTGTCCACATTCTGATCATAGATCGCTTGCATAGTGTAGCGATATGAATCTAATGTTCCTTTTACACTAACAAGCTCTTTGATGTGCTTAATCAAAGTGTTTGCATCAACACGGTCTAATTCATTTTGAGGTAGTGATGGTAGAACTTGTAGCTTGATGTAGTTTGAAAATACTTCTGTAGCAAGGTCAACGTCTTTTTGCTCGATAGCTGCACGAAGGAAACCAATAGGTGACCAAACAGAACCTGTACTATCTGTAGGCTGTTCTAGAAACTCATAATATGATTCAAGTAGTTTTACAAATACAGGGTTATCACTACGAATAAACTCAGGTACTTGAGATTTGATATAGCTCGATACTGATGGTTTCATTTATTATACCAAGGTTCTGTTTTGTGTTGGAAGTTCTGCGACGACTTTGATGCTAATATCATCAGGTCTGATTCTTAAAATGTTATTTAATCCTGCAGAAATATCCTGATATGAAGGGACGATAGTGACACGGAAATCTGAACCATATATCTCAGTAAATTCTAATGAACTCAAACTGATGATGCCCTTAGACAAATCAACTGTGCCTGCGAAGGCCACTTGAATAGTTTTACCTACATCGTTAGTGTAGACAGCATAAAGATTAGTGCCGATGTTACTCAAGCGAACCCAGTTCTGTTCTCCGTAAATCTTGAACAATGTAGAGGTAACTGTGTCTGTGCCGTTTTTAATTTGGTTGTAAAAATTAAGTGTGTATGATTGTGTCTCATTCAGCTTAGGAATCAGTGTTTTATATGCAGTAACGGCAGTAATGTTGCTGTTAACTGAGTCATCTGTTTCATCGATAACTGTAGAGAACTTTGAGAAGCGGAAATGCTGCCCGAACTTTTCCAACTCAAGCTCTGAGAAGTCTTGAACAATGTTTTTAATCTCTGTTGCAAGGTTCATTGACTTAGGCAACTTGGTTGGATCATAATACGCTACGGTCGCTACACTAATATTGATGTACTCAGGGTCGATGTACTCCAAACCAATAGAGATAACTGACTTCTCTGCAAGAATATCGCTGATATAATCTTTTTCTGTTTGTGTAATGTAGTCGCCGTACTGGGGCTGAATACAAACCATAACCTTACCATAACGGACAGGATTGTTATCTTCACCGCCCCACACTTTGATCGAGCGCACATTGGCAAAGTATTCTTGAATAAGGGCTTTATAGTCACTAACTGTAACAGCACGATCCTGCACAATGAAGTGATTAGCAGCGTTGTGTTTGATTTCAGGAATAGTTTCAGGGTCGGCACCACCAACTGACTCTTGACTCAATGAGATTCTGTATGATGCAGCAGTAATGTTACTATTACCTTCATGAGCAATGCGTGAAACAGGAACAAACTTCTTAGCGCCGTTTGATGCAAAGCCTTGTGACGAAACATACTCGAGAACTAAAATGCTGCCCACTGCAGGAATCATACCCATCTGGCCGTTACCGAAGAAGAACTCATAATAACCATTCATGCCTTCTTGTGTCCAGTAAACCTTTGAGTTTTCGTCCACGTTAAGAATAGTATCAGATCTCTGCCATTGTGTAGGTGTAACGTCTGATACTGATTGTCTTACAGTCAGTGCTGTTGTAGAGGTATCGACACTTTGGTTAGGTATAGGATAAATGACACCAGGTGAATCGTCAGTTACATAATACTCATATGAGAATAGCACCCCTTCAACCAATTCAACATCATCTAGGGTATAACTACCGTCATTGTTCTTTGGTGCTGATCTATCATTGAGTGTCACAAATTGAAATTGAGTGTTGCCCACTGTTGAGATAAATGATGTGCCTTTTGGTAAGATAAATGTGTCAGGAGCTGATGCACTATTAGCTAGAGTCAATGTATTGATCTTAATGTCAACCTTTGCTCTAGATGAGCGAATGCCTCGAGTTCTGTAACCCAGCGCCTTTGCATGAGACAAAACACTCGATCTCTTTGCAGCAGTATCCAGGAACATTTCGTTTGCAACAAAGTTCGCCATCAAAGCGTTGTAGTGGGTGTTATATGCAAGTGTATCAAGAAGGAATGACAAGCCTGATGCTTCGAAGTCATAATCCTTGAATTCATCTTTACTTGATAAAAATGTCTTAAGGTTTGCTTTGATCTGATCGAACTCTAGTTCGGTGACCTTCATTGTTGATGGTGCAGCCATTTATTTTCCTTTATCTTACACGTTCAACAGCAATTGGAAGCGTGAATTGTACTTCGGGTGTTTCTTTTAAGCTGAGATATAACAAAATATACATTTCATTGTTCTCGGTTGTTATGTCAAGTCTATCGATAATTGCTCTAGGTTCATACATGAGCAGCAGCTCATTCCACTTACGCTTCAATAGTTCACTGTCAGTGTTGCTAATGTTTTCAAACAACAAACCACGAATGGAACCACCAAAGTTAGGCTTAAAGAGTTTTTCTCCTCGATTGCACTTAACTAGGTTGCGAACTGCATTCTTCACCGCATCGAGGTCGTAGCGCTTCAAAACATCTCTAGTATTAGGATGTTTGATGAAGTTTAAATTTAAGTCTGAATATCTAGGCATGGTTTATTTATCAGCGAGTAGAAGAATGTCTTTTGTCTTCCATTAGTTGCTTATCAATGGACACATCAGGGCTTCTATGTGAAGGTCTTGTCTTCGAACCACCACCTTGCTGTTGAGGTACGTTATTGATAACCGTAGTGTTACCTTTACCTTCACCTGATGATGTAGGAGAAGTGGGTGCTGTAAGTGACGGTGCTTTAGGTGCAGTTGCCTTTGGCGCAACTCCTACTCCATTTTGGTCTAACATTTTTTCCTGTTGCAAAGTTTCATTGACAATACCTTTTTGAGATCTTGTTAATAAGTTCTCAGCGGCCAACATCTCTACTGCAGCTTTTCCTAAATCTTGATCTCTTTGAATAATGTTTGCTGCATTTGCCCCTTTCGCTGTTGCTTTTAATCTTCTTTGTTTCTCTGCATTAACTTCTTTAATGAACACCCCTGGGCCAACCTTAGTTAGATCAATTTTTTGAGACACATTTTGCAAAATACCATATAATCCTAGACCTGACTTACTATCACCAAGACCAAAGTTGTTGGCCGTCATAACCATTAGATTATTGACTGCAGATGATTGCGCTATTTCATTGTTTGTACCAAAAAACTTTCGTCCCAACTCCACTGCTTTTTGACGGAAGTTTTTATCGTGGAAGTCATCATATGACTTCCACGCTACGTCTTTTGTTTCCTCTCCGTGGAAAGCGTCCTTCCATGCTGCCTTAAACCCCTTTAATTGTGGTTTAGTGGCTTCGGTTGACCCATAATCACTAGTCCAATATTCTCCAAATTTTGATTTACCTTCTGCATCATAGAATTTTTCTTTAACTGCTTTTGGAGCACTTTCAAGGTATGATTTAATGTTGGTTCTGTTAAGTTGATATGTCCCTACACTAATTCCGGCCTTGTGAGCTGGATCAAGATTAACTGCACCTACGTCAGCACCTTCCATCACCCTAGAAAGATATCCAGTGTCACCAGTTTGCATCTGATATAACTCTTCATCTGAATACTTATCTAACCCTGCTTTTTTTCTCTTTACCTTGTACTCTTCTTTTGTTATAGCTGGTGTACTGTCTCTAGGTGGTTGTGTTGCCCCCGGGCATAGTAATGGGAACTTTTCGCAAAGGTAATCACCAGCCGCTTTACCAAAAGCTTCTGCCATTAATGCACCTAAAGCAGTTAAGGCAGCAATCATTGCAGGACCTTTTAGAATACTAACCAATGAGCTACCCAACCCGCTTATCAATCCGGATAAGCCGCTCAACATCCCACCTTTACTTTGTGCTTTACCACCAAACTTCTCTAACAATGCGGCAGTATTTGCTTCGATACGTTCAAGCACATCTTTTACACCACCACCTTCAAGTTCTTCTTCTCTAGGAGTAAAATCATGCTGAGGACGAGCACGAATAGGAGTTTTACCTACACCAAATAGTCCTTTGATTGATGATCCTAAGCGACTGCCACTTGAACTTGCGGCAGCTCTCTTGAAACCACCATATGCAACTTTAGCTACGCCTGCGGCCATCATGCCGCCTTTAACGATACCACCTAGCACTTTGGTGTGTTGCATTAGACTCATGCCGACTGCACCTGCACCCATAGCCGCAACACCACCCATTGCACCAAGAGCACCTTTAGCACCACGACCAGCTAAACCAGCAGTGCGTCTGAGGAACCCTGGTGAATCGTCATCTAGATATTCATCAGGAACGTCTTCTAGTATAGGGTCATGTAAGGATTCCTTGTTGCCTCTATAATCTTCTTCCATTAATTGAAGAATGTTCATAGGTGAAGTTGATGCATTAGCCCCTGCAAGGAAGTTACGCATCTTAACTGATCGATCTTTGATGTCCGGTGTTTGCTTAATATCAATTACTTCTTCAACCAACTCAGGCAGCGCAACGTGTTCCCAATGAGCAACAACTGCAGGCATCCAACTATCATTACGAAGGTCGAACTTGTCTCGAATCTTCATAGTTTTGATATTGTTTTTCAGCATACCTTTCGTAGCTGCAAGTCGGCTGACAAACAGTTCTTGCAGCATGCCAGCAATACGATTGTTATTGACAGGCATACTGCTGTCAGTCATGTATTGCCAAATCTTGGCGTAACGCTCAGGTAGTTGTTTCATTTTTGTTGTGCTTTCTCTTTAATCTTATTTGCAAGTAATCCTAAGTAAATATCTCGCTCCCAAGGTAACATGTTCTCAAGTTCCGACAAGCTGTACTTGTAGTCATGCATGAGGATAAAATTTGTTCTATAAAAGTCAGCGAGCCCCTCATGCCCGCTAACGATTAGGCGAAAAAACTTCCTACGCCTTCCATTCTAATATGATTTTCGTGCTTGCATTTTGGGCAAACGAAGTCGTCTTCATATACAACAGAAGGGATGCTTTCCATAAACTCTGATACCAGTTCAAGCTGCTTCTTCGATAGGTTCTCTAGAAACGCCACAATGTCAGCACTTTCGAGATTCTCTGAGTCGTACACCGTATCACCAATAGTGATCATATCAACACATGAGGCAGTTACCTCAAGCGCTACGTCCAATCCTTCTTTACCATCAAGGTTCTTAGCGATTGATAGTGATGGGTACTTCATTGTGATAACTGTATCAGGTGCAGTGCGAATGTTAGGATCAACTTTGTCCTTCTCATCCACACGAATCTTGTCTAGCTTGATTGCATAGTCAACCTTAGCACCACATGACTGACAAGTGATTTCACCTGCAACCTCTTCACCAATCGACTTT
>Ga0209492_1000314_pt1 | contig 15596 bp, 32 predicted proteins | sample PPLLak12cMay2015_FD_187253 | JGI IMG/M metagenome (GOLD analysis project Ga0209492, IMG submission 187253) | Freshwater sediment microbial communities from Prairie Pothole Lake near Jamestown, North Dakota, USA - PPLs Lake P7 Core (1) Depth... | ecosystem: Environmental > Aquatic > Freshwater >... | reverse complement strand
TTTTTTCGTGTTTCGGTACGGTACTATTTTATTCAATAAATCCTTTCGTTTTCCGCAGTTGCACGTCTTTATAACGCTCTTAACTACTTTGGCTATTCCTGTTGATTCAAGTATGTTCTCTACTGTGTCACCAAGCCCAATTGGATTCTTATTTAATCCCATTTTAGATAAATAATCTAACAGTCCAATAAATGCCTAAAATCACCCCTAAAGACAACACACGTGTAAATGAACTTGCCATCTCTTTTTGTCCTTCAAACCACGTTGTTATTTTTGATTGTTCTAACCAAGGTAAAAAGAATAACATTGCTCTATCAATAAAGAAGATTATTCCAAATAATGGAAGTAATGATATTCCTAACGCTACTTTTAGTTTTTTGTTCATAATTGTTCGTTTTAATGTTAAAAATACGCACAAAGGTTATATCTCTACTCCCCTTGTGCGCTACAAAACCTAAATACTAGTCAATGCAAAGGTATTAATTTTCGTTTGAATAACGTAAAAAATAAATGTAGTGTAAATGTCCGATTGATTTAGTGGTTAAAATTCCTATTTCGTGTTTTCGTAGTTCCTGTTTTAATTTCCAAATGTTAATACTCTTTTGCACGCAAATTGTTGGTATGGCATCCGTTTTAAAGCCTATCGAGTAACCTATCAAGGCTTCTTTGTACTTTACGGTTATTATCGTTGCTAGCCACTCTTCGGTTGGTATTCCATTCAGATATTTAGCGCATTTTTCCACGTGTTTTTTGCGAAAGATAATGAATAAATTGATAACAAAGCATAAGCGGCATTGAAACGACCGCCTATACGATAGTTAGTGTTCATTAAAACGAAACACTAACAGCGTATAAGATAAATTAAGGGGTTGTAGATACTGAATCAATTTCTTCACATTCCGCTTCACTGAATCCTCTTTCAAGTGCCTTCTTTTTAGCAAGTTCAATTAAATCTTCTTCAGTTATTGTTACTGTAATCCAATCTACTCCGAATACATTTCGTACAGTTACGCTTGTTTTAATTTCTATCTTCATCTTATCAATCTTTTAAATTAGTTCCTTAACTTCTCTTATACGCCTTGCGTTAGTGTTCATTGAAACGAAACACTAACAGCAAGTAAGCAAAAGTTTTTAATCTCGCACTATACTTGTCATGAACTCATGCCTTTGTCTTTTACAGTGCCTACATTCTTTTATTATTCTGTGGTAATAACCATGTTTATTGTAATCATATTCAAGTCTTGAATCTTTAAATACAAAGTCATGTTTACCAAATAAGCACTTAATTATTCCTATTATGTTTTTCATTTCTTTAAGTTTAAAAACCTTCGCCTACTTGCCTATCGTTAGCAAATATTAGCCCCAAACAATCCCTGTTCCATTACAGGAACGGCACGTTTCAGGAGTAATACTGCTTGTTGACCAATGACCACTTGTTTGCATATAAAAACCGTTAGGAACTAAGCCGTTCCCGTTACATACGGGGCAACAGTGAGGGGCTAACGATTTGCTAACATCCGCTATAAGTAATAGCGGGTTAGTAGGTTCTTGATGTTCTGTGCTTTCTATTGTCATTTCTACTAAATTTAAAGTGAGTAGTTATAAATCCGCCACTACTCATAGCGGTTTACCGTTATAAATCATTTCGATTCTAAATAGTTGTAGTACCTCCTCTTCCCATTACTGAGGCTTTTATCGTTTGCTGAGTCGATAGGGTCTAAAAAGTAGTACACTTTCTTTTCTATTCGTGTTTTCGTCACCTTCTTTTCGGGTTTCAATATCCAAAATACCGCAAATACTTGCGCACATATTACGATGAAAAGACCTATTTTAAATATTGCTATTTTCATAATCTAAAAGATATTTGCCTATTTTCTCTAGTGTTGTTGTGTGAAGCCCTTTAGTCGTGTTTTCAGCGTTTAAATAAAGCCATATTTGATTTTGACTAAGCCCTGCATCTCTGGCAAACTTCGCTAATGTGATATTTTCAGTGAGCAAATGATGTTGTATCATTTCCCTTGCTAAACTGTTTACTTTAGATAGTTGTTTTGCTGTCATTCTTTCGTGTTTTTAAAGGGGGGTTTTTACGCCCCCATTGTTATTAAAAAGGTATTAATAAATGATTCATGTTTTTCTTTTGAATCTAATAATATACCATCTTTTGTTTTAAATATTAATAAATTATTGTCAAAAATTAATTTTTTATGTAATCTTCTATGTGATTTAATATTCATGAAAAATACATCTTCTAAAAATTCATTATTATAATTCCAGTGATGTAATTCAATTCCTTTTTCGCATTTAAATTTTTTATGCAAATTTTTATAAATTGATAAATCCTTCCATGGTTTAGCAATCAATGATTTTTTATGATAATCATAATAATTTAATCTGTTATATTTTTCACGGCATCTTTCTCTTTCTTTTTCTACAAAATCTTCATTTAAGGATAATTTATTATACCTAATTACTGAATCATTTTTAGCACAATCTTTACATTTTCCTAAATAACCATCACCCATTGCAGAATGTTTGTAAAAAAAAGAAACCTCCTTTTCAATTTTACATTTAAAACATATTTTTTTCATAAATCAAATATAATCATTAAAAAGGAAGTATTCTAATTAAAAAGGATAATTTTAGTTTTTATTTTCGAGATACTATAACTCTAAATTAAAAGGTAAATCCTGGTTTTCTTCAAATTCATTTTGAATAGGCACGTTTGTCACAGCGTTATTCAAGTCTAAAACGTCCAACTTCCAACCTTCCAAAGTATTAAAACAAGTCTCAACACCCGCTGCATTCGTCCATAAACGCCCTTTAATATTGATTTCTATACCTACCTTGTTGCCTACCGCTAAGTTTTGTAGTAAGGCACACTTATCGTTCACAAACTGAATTGATAAATGTTGCTTGTACGGTCCTTCATCAACTTCAAGAATTACATCTTGTTTAGTGAATTTCTCACTTTTAACCTCTTTTGTGCCAATTTTGTACACTAACCCTTCAATTTTCATAATAATCTATTTTTTAACTGTTGATAATATTCACGTGCAACCTCTACACGTTCTTTAATTTTTTGTTGTGCGGCTTCGTCTTTTTCTACGATAAACCGTTTTACCCTTAACTCACTCGGTATGTGGTCAAAATTATGCATCTTCTGAATAACGTCTCTAACTTCCAAGTCCTCTTCTATTAAATTCAATTTCCAATGCTGGCGACGAATTTCATCTTCAACTATCTGTAAGGGCGTGTTCATCAATGTATACACAAGTTCGCTTGTATCGTGCCCTGTAAGCTGCATATAACCCTGTAGCTGCCAATAATAATCTTTGTTTTTAAGCGTTTCATCGAATAAAGGAAAAGTACTAGCGTTCCAACTGCATTTTATATCCGCAAGTAAGGAATCAGTGTTTATGTCAGGTTCTCCCGTTAACCATTCGTTGTTAAATCTCGTCTCATTCTTAACTACGAAATCCCAATTTAAGACCTCTGAGGCGAATTGTATAGCTTCATCCTCCATCTCTAATCCTTTGTCAGTATAACGGCTAGAAAACTCTTTATAAATACCCAGTTCACGTTCTTTGAATAGGTCCTGAATGTAACTCTTTGCCGTTTCTGATAATGTTTCGCTTTTTGTTCTTGGGTCAATCATCAGCTTTCCAAGTGAACTGCATCTAAATAGTAATTCGCTCATAATAATTTTAATGCTGACTTTTGCAAATCGGTTAATTGAAATTTAAATAAATCTTCTTTCTTCGCCTTTCCGTCATTTACTGCGATAATAGCCTTTTCAAATCGTTCATTCGATATTGGTTGTTTATTCACGTGTTTAGCTACTTCGTTACCATCATCATCCTGCATTGATAAACTCAAAAGTGACTGAATAGAATAACGTCTAAAATAGGAAATACACCCGCCTAATTTCTGAGGGTCGGTTATCTCTGGTAGTTTAATTTCAGATACTATTTCAATTCCCGTTTCAATATCAATCACTACGCTTTGCACTAAGCCACTTTTAATCGGTTGTAAGAGTATTAAACCGTATTTATGTAGTATCGGCTCAACGACATCTAAAATAGTGTTTAAATCGGCGTATTTTGATTTAAAGAATGGATTGTCCGCAGATTTATTAATTTTTCCTATTTCTTGCTTAGCTAAATGTAACTTGTGGTAAATTCCGCTTGCTTTTGGTAAATCAATTAAATTGTCTACTTCTTTAACTGCGTTTTGCTTTGAGATTTCCAAGTAATCATCAAAACTTAATTTTTCTTCTGTACTCATTTGACTTGTTTTAGTTTTGTTTTACAAATATAAACTTTCTTTTTATATAAAACGCTATTATTTTAATTTATTTTTATAAATGTTGATTATTTCTTTTAATTCATCTCTTGTAAACTTCCGTGTTTCGTATGCTTTTTCACGCAAAATAGTGAATTCATCTACTCCAATTAATTTTTCTAAGTTGACGCCGTACTCGATTAGATTGCCAGAAAGCTGAACGTTGCACTTGTAACAGCAGCTAAATACGTTATTCTCGTCAAAGCGCACGTTGTAATGATTATTGGCGTTAAAATAGTGGGAGGCGTGAACTACTCCATTAATCTTTTTGCCGCACGATAAACACGGCTTGCCTTCATCACGATTTCTTATAAAAGCATTAAAAACTTGTTGAGCAATTTTAAGATAGTCCTGCAAAGTAAGCATATCTTTTTTCAGCTTAGATTTCCTTTCGCTCCATTCCTTTGACTCGGATTTTTTCTTTTGTTCGAGTTTTTGTAGGGCTTCGATTAGCTTACAGTCGCTATTCCAACAGTATTTTTCCAACGTGCTAAATCTCGGTTCAAATTTTTCAGTGCAATTTTTACAATTTTTCATTTTGCTGTTTTAAAAATTCAATCAATGGTAATAAAATACCTTTTGAAGTGTTCATATCTCCACCTAATTTATCTCTATTTGTATTTAAATATTTTCTACATAAATCTTTTAACTTTTCAGTTTTTATAAAAATACAATGAAAATCACTCAACCAATAACACCAGTATTCAGCTTCACTTGTTGATATTCCACTTTTTTTACCTCTTGATTGATATTCTACATAAATATTTCCAGTTTCTAAACATCTAAAATCTCTTTTAATTTCAATTTTACTGCCTAATAAATGACTAAATTGTTTTTCATAAATCTGACCTACCTTCAAGTCATATTTAAAATCGTTGTTATATCCCATTCATTAAATTAGCGTTTATTTCTTTTAACTTTTCCATCTCAAATCTAAGCTCCATATTTTCCTTGTGGAAGTTGAAATTCATCTTTTGCAAGGTATCGAATTCTTTGCTTTGTTGTTTAAATATTAAAAATGTTTCATTCATTTGGCGAAGGTGTTTTTCCATTCCTTGAATAAATACTTTTCGTTCAGGGTTCTTTTCCCTCAATTCATCAACCGTAAATTTCAATGATTCGATTATCGCCAGGATATTTGTTTGTGCGTTTATTATATCTAAATATTCCATAATTTTTATTTAAAAAGGTAAATTTTGATTGTTTAAAGTGTGATAAGATTCTGAAAAACTTTTTAATTCTATTTCAGGTTGTTTTTTATTCGGTCTTTTTAAAGGGTCAACGCCTCCAATCTTAAAACCTAAGCCGAAATTATAATCAAAGAGCAAAGGGTCGTTTAAATCTGTTTGTTTGCCGCCAGTATCCCTATCCTTAATTTTTTCTATATCAATCATTGTTTGATATTTCATCGTTGGGTGCTTAACCAATCGGTGAATGACTAGCATATCGTCACTTCTATTTAAAAACGGCTTACCACCTTCTACGTGTGCTTTTAATGGCGGCTTTAAATGTCCCTCGTATGTATGATTAATTGGATAAATCATTGAAGTACGTCCGCTTTCGCTTGTTGGGTGTGTTGAAATATAGATAGTTTTTCCCGTTTGATTACAAAATTGTCTAGTATTATTTAAAAATTCGTAATTATCTGAGTGAGTCATTCCCCTATCCAAACCAGTAAATGGGTCAATAAATCCGATACTGCAATCAGTTGAGCCTATAATATCAAGCATATCTTTTGGTTTGTACATCTTTGAATTATCAACAAATTGAAAATAGTATTCTAGTGTAACTTCTGCTGAACGTAATTCTGAATAACTTAAATCTGAGAATCTTTTGCCAGTGTACATCTGAATTAAATCTCGCATTATTTGACCGCTTGAATTTTCACCCGCCCAAATAGTTATGTGTAAACCTTCATTTATTGCTAGGCAAAGAAAATACCACTCCATAAAATAAGTTTTCCCTACGTTATCGTGTCCTAAAACTATGTTAAGTTGTTTAGTCTTAAATCGAATATAGTCATCTAATATGCAGCCTATACCCAAACCTTGTGCTATTTTACCCTCCTTAAAATCATTTAAGTATTGAGTTGCGTGTCCTGTCTTTAAAATCATTTTCCGTAATTTGCTGCTTCCGCAAGTTTGCGAGTAATATTTTCTACTAGAATGTCATCAGGTTTCGTATTAATTTTTGTAACGTTTGAATATTTATCTAAGGTTTCAGCTCTACTAAAAAACTCTGGAGTGCAATATTGGTAATTTAGTTCTTTATGATAATCATTCATTTTACAGTTGTTGATTGCGTGCATTATTTGGTCTTTTGTATAACCTTCTTTTAAACGAGCTTCATAACTTGAACGTACTTTTTTATTAATCAATTTGAAATCTCTACTAAATTCTCTATTCAACGTCTCAAGCAACGCTTGATAATCTATTTTATTTATTACATTAACAGTTACAGTATCATTTACAGTTACATTAACAGTTGAATTTGTTGAGCTTTGTTGAACAAAATCAACATTTGTTAAATTTGTTGAGCTTTGTTGACTTTCTTTTAATAATCTTCTAGCTTCTGCACTTGCTTTTCCTGCGGTGCTTCTAACACCTTTGGTTGCTAACCACTTTATTAAATCACGTTTCATCTGTAATTTAATAGGCTCAAAAGCAAGTAAAACTAAAGGGTCGTTATTGATTGGATTCTCATCATTAACGTATGCAAAAATATGTTTTAATAGTATTCCTGCCTTATCGTCTGGCAGCATTTCAATAATTGAACGTTGGTCTGAATACAAAACGAATGATTTTTTATCCTCCGCCATAATTTAAAGATTAACTTTGTATTTAACTATAACAAGACCTGTTTTATCAATTCTTAATTCTTGAAATACAAACTCAAAAATACCATTCATATATTCAATTGATATTGATTCAGTATAAGAGTCTAAATCATAGACACTACTTTCTAATTTTGATAAAATTGAAAATGGTTTATCAATTCCTACGTGAAAAAACTCTTTCAAAGTTTATTACAATAATTCTTTTTTTCATAAGTAATAATTTTATAAAATGCAAAAAGCCCCTATCTTCAAAGTGTGCAGACTTCTCAGATAAGAGCTTAAATAGTTTCTTTATGTTCCTGCACGAACTTGTACAAATATACAAATAATATCTAATTAAATAGCAATTGGAAAAGATTTCTCAACGTCTTTATTGTATCTCAAGACTTTTATATCTTGTCGTAATCTATAGAAGTTCCAAGCCTTAATTATTAGTGCATTTTTATGCTCTCTATCCATTTTACTTGTGCCTGTTCTATCCTCTATCAATTTGTTTCTAAGCAAATAAATCACTTGATTAGTTACGTTTTGTCCTGTGCATAGTTCACTAAAAAATAACTCACAATCCGCAGAACTTTTTGAATTAAAATGAATAATAAAGCTACCGATTAATGATGGACTCATAATTTTTGCAAATTGGTGATAAAATACAACAGATTTTGCCGCAATATTAATGTAATAATCTTCATTATCATTAAATTCTTTTAATACTGATTGACTTGTTTGCTTTAAAAAACTATTACTGTTATGGCTACTTTTACCGCCATCATTTAAAATGTTTGATAATCTAATAATGGAAGGAATAATTGATGCATATTTTGCACCAGCAATTGTGAAAATATCTGAATCACTTCTTTTTGCTCCAATATCTAAAACGTCAAAAATACTATCTTCTAATTCAAAAGCAACGTACATTGTTAACTCAATATCTGCTTTAATAATAGCCATTAACCGATGTTGACCATCTAATAAACGATTTGTTTTTGATATTTTTATTAACTCCCCAGTGTTCTCTTTCCATTGACCTTTTAGCATATCAGCTACATATTGAGCTACAATTCTAGGCTTAACATTTCTGTTTTTGTCATTGTTTTTTAGCATTTGTTCCGCTACTTCCTTGTTAATTTTTACTAATTCTACTCTCATGATGTTTATTTATTTATTTGATTATTAATTAAAATTATTTGTGTTAATATCTTTCCGTTAAGACCAACACAATGATAAAATCCTTTTTCAGATGTTGATAAGTACGAAATAGTGTCGAAATTATAAATCGTGATACCTTTCATTTTGCTCACACCATCGTTTTTAACGTAGCCATAAAATTCAAATTTTCTAACGTTGTCAGGAAAGTTGATTAATTTCGTTTCAATGGTCCGATATTGATTTATGTATCGTCTTAATGTTCTCATATTCTTAGTTATTATCTTCGTAATTAACTGATTTTACCTTTGCTCTGGCACTTCTAAAATGGTTAATTCTGCGGATAGTTGACAAAGGTCGTTTAGTGTAAACAATAGTCACTTTCTCGCAGTTGTTGAGCTGTGCTTCAATGCTTTTAATGTTCCATAAAAATATTTCGTCTTTTTGCTGTATAAAATTATCGTACATTTTTAAAGCGTTAATAATTGTAGCGTGATTTTTACCAAATATTTGACCTATTGCAGCCAAAGAAAGTTTAGTATTTTTTCTAACAAAATTATACGCTGCTGCTCTTTGGTAAACAATTTCTCTTTGTCGTGTTTGTTTCAAAATGCCGTTACGCTCGCAAATGTAAACTACTTTTTTTAAATCAATTTCTTTCATCTGTCAAATCTTTAAATTGTTCGTCCATCCACCCTAAAAACGCTCTTTGTATATCGTTTTGTTGAATTATCGTTTCGTTATCGGCAATATCCATAAAATGCTTGTCCTGGTTTCTTATCGTTCTCACAACTTCATTTTGTAGCTGTTTCGCCTTGAATCTAAACGGAAAATCCTCTAATTTATCGGCAACACTTGGAAGTATTGACATAATTACAGTGAGGTTAAAATCTTCTTTTGTCATTTCGCTACTTGTTGGTTGATGACTTCTAAGTAATCAAGGTAAAGAGTAACATTGAATGAGCCGCCTTTGTCATTCTCGGACTTTTGACCTCTCCAGTGGCGAACCATTTGCGCTAAATTTGGAGTTAATTTTATAAATGTATTTGCTTTCATCGTTCTGCTATTTTAGTTATTACTCTAATTTTTTGTGAATCTTCCAGGTCGTAATCTTCAACTACTTCTAAAATCTCTGTTAAATTCTTTTCTAAAAATGCAACCTTTTTAGCGCATTCACGTTCATTTGTCAAGTCGTTTACCAATACTTCAATTGAGCGTTCAAGTTGCTTAGAGGGGTTGTTTTCGTATGCTTCAATCATTATGCATAACGTGACTAATGTATCTTTTAATTCTTTCATAAAATTCTAATTTGTGATTTAACATCTCTCCAATAAATCGCTCTTTCGTAATTCTGTGCCTGTACCATTTCTGTACGTATATTTTCAGCTGCAATCAATGCGCATTGTTTGGCATAATCAAAAGTATAATGATGTTCTCCTCTTTTACTTAAAATTATAAAATGCTTTTCAACTAATTCTTCTGCTTTTTCTTTTGGTGTCATAATTCTAAAATTTGCGCTAATGTTTTTTGATAACTGTATTTTAATCTCTTAATTCCTGCTTCAACTATTTCAGTATCTTTTAAAGTGAATCCGTTTGCTACTGCGAGACGATTGTAGGCATTCATAGTATTTAAACGTTCAATCATACCTTCGTACATATTTAAATAGTCTGAGGCTCTTAAATGAAGTGTTTGTATTTTTTCTAACATATCAATTATTTAAGTATTGTGAAATTTTATCCTTTAATTCTCCTTCAAAATGTTCCATAATCAAGGTAACATCACCGCCTTTATGTTCTATTCTGAGAATTTCGATAACTTCTGGCGTTCCGAAATTGTTATCCTCGTCAATTGCTGCTAGGTAGTTAAACTCAATATTAAATTCAACTTCTTTAAATTCTATCGTTACATTCATCATACTAATTGTTTTGTTTTGTCTTACAAATATATATAAACTTTTCTTTTATATAACAATAAATCACGAAATAAGTTGAAAATTACGTAGAACTACGTAGATGAACTAAGTAGAACTACGTAGATAAATGTATTAAATAGGGAATTTTCTGCTATCGATAACTTTGTTTGTAATGCGAAAACCTGCGCAAGTCATTCTATTTGTATCTATTGTTAAGATACGCCCTCCAATAGGCTTAATCGGTGCGCCTCGTTCAACGTGCCAACCTTTAGAGCCATCCTCGTATTCCTCTTTATACGCACCCGTAAGCATTAAATGTAAATCTTTGTGTTTTATTTGATAATCATTTCTATTATCAACAATTTCTCTTGAATCATTACGCGCTGAATTTTCGTGAATGTGACCCATTGCGAACACGTCAAAACCTTCATACAATTCAAGCGCACGTGTTAAATTGATTGCTCCCTTCGTTACAACACCACCACCGCCTGAGCCGTGAAAGTATTTTATTTTTGTGCTTAAAGATGTTGTTAATGTTGTTTGCTGTTTGATAATAAACCAACCGCCATAACCGCCCGTTTGAACATTCGTGCCATTTGTATAGTTAAGCAAGTCAACAAATCGTTGTAATATATCGGTTTCTTGCCATTTAATAATCGCAGTTTCGTGATTTCCGTAACCTATAACAGTTAATAAATGCGCATACGGTGACCACCAAGTAACAGCCGTTTCAACAACACTATCAAGATATTTGGAGTTATTATGTTCGGGTCTTATATCACTTTTCGAGCTTCTTTTATCCCCTCGTCCCTGCATTAAACAGAACATATCGCCATTAATCATTATAGGCATATTCTCAGCAACACAATAATCTAAATGTCGCTTAAGATAGTTCCAATCACATTTTGGATTGTCCCAATGTATATCGGAAAGCATTGCAATTTTAACGTTTTCGCCAATCATATCTAATGAATGAACGTTTTTATAATGTTTAGTTAATTTCATCAAGTGGTTTAAAGTAAAAAAAGCACCCGTTACAGATGCTTTTATATTAAAATAGTAGATTAGAATTCTCTTCGTAAGGTAAATATGACGTTTTGCCGTTCTTTTTTATAGCTATTAACGCTTGTTTTCTATTCCTGCCTTTACGGTAAGATATGTGAAACCAACTTGCTTTACCATTTATCGGAAATTCTGCAATCATTTGGTCAAACACAACATTTTCAATTATCCAATCGAATAACTCTTTATCGTGCAAATCAACGTCCATCGCCTCACCTTTGCAATGCTGACTTGAAACAGCCCCTCCAATGCGAGAATTAACACGCAGCGAGCGAAAGCCACTACTTATATTAATAGGTCGTTTAATGTGTTCTCGTATTGGTTCGAAGACGTTTTCACACAATAGTATTGCAGCTTCTTTTTCAGTAAATCCCATCTTATTGGATATTCCGTGTTTCACAGCCGTAGATGAACGCTCGAATTCTGCAATAGTGACGTGTTTCGATAATATCATTTGATTGTTTTTTGTGCGTGAAATAATGCTTTGCCGCCAAATACAGCTGCACCAACTGATAATAATGCGATTCCTAATGGAGCGGTTACAACTCCCAAAGTTAAAATAGTTGCGCATGCCACACCAATAGCTGTTGCAATTTTACCTTTTTTACGGTCACTTAAAGGTGTTCTGTTTTTTATTCGTTCGATTAAATTCATACTTTTTTTATTTTTATGGTTAATTTTTCGGGAATAATAGCAAATAAATGTGAAGGAGATTCTGTTTTATTTTCGCTTTTCTGTTGGTTACGGATTTCGAACATCCTATCACTCCAACAATCCTCTAACTTTGTTTCTAAATTGCCGACTCTCATCGTAGTAATCGAGAGCCAAGCGCACAACACTCCAGTGACTCCGTATTTTTTGGTTAATTCTGCTATTTCATTCATTAAATTGTCGGTTTCAAGTTGTAAAGTTAGTAAAAAGTACGTTGGCTCTTGAATTTATCCGCTACTTTGCATTTTAAAACAGCTTTTCTGCTAAAATCTTTGTACTCAATTTCGGGAGATTCCGATACGATAACGGGCAAATCTAAATATCTATACGAGTGATTGTGAGCATTATAATCTGAAATAAATAACTCATTTTCTGAGATAAAAAACAACTCTAATAAAGGTCGTAAAATACATTCATTCTCAGGGTCGGTTATTATTTCGTAATCGTTTAGATTTTCTCTAATTACTCGCTTCATTTCTCGATTGTCGTAGATAATATTGTCGATTGCCATATTAGGTTGTCTGTTTCCTAAGTAACCGTAGAATCTGTGAGTACTTTCAACGTTTGAATTTGTGAAATCTATACCGTCAATAGTTTGTTTACCGTTGAATATAGCACGCACTCGAGCCGTTTTAAGAGCGTTATGTATGCTGTATGGTAATAACTTATAATCGCCCCATAATAACGTCCCTGATAAGCCCGAAATACTATATTCAATAGCAAGTGTATAGTTGCCTTGTCCGTATGTAGTTAGTATTTCATTCCAATCGCAAGTTGCGTAGAAAGCATTGATTTCATTTGGGAAAGTATTTATTTCGAAAGTGCCTAAAACGTTGGCATCACAATCTAATATCTGAAATTCTGCGGTATCTGCATCACTTGCTAATTTTATCCAAAAAGAGGTTAAGTCATTTTTCCAACTTTCAGCACTTGAGCCTAATACTAATTGTTCGCAACAACAATCTTTAATGCCTCTATCTTGTTCAGTGAATGACTGCGGCAATTTAATAGCTATGTATTCACGAAAAATTCTATCTTCAATACCACAATTAAGAATAATTGGAATACAATCTGCAGTCGTAAACTCGTCAAATATTGCTCCCATTTGAGTCCATACTGGCATTGAACCTAAAGGCGGACAAGGCGGCTCAGAAGATTTCCAAGCCGTTGCAACGGGAAAAGCAGGAGAACCTAAACCTCCATAAGTAACTTCCCATTGACCACCTCCCGATGGATTATAATACAGATAATAATCAACACTTAAATAAGTCCAAGTGTAGTAATTCTCACTGTTATAAGTGCCTGCAATATTCAGCTCAACTATTGTAGATGAAAGCTCGTCACGGAGTCTAAATTCAATACGGATACATTCGCACGCCATAATTATAATGTTTTAGTTGTTTCTTTTGGTAAATATTCTATTCTTGGAAGTTCTTTTACCCAATTAATAGTGCATTGTTCTTGTTCTTCAAGTGAAATAATGTAGTGACGCTTATCTCTACTTTGTCTGTGAATAAATTTTTCTTTTCGCTCATAATTTACTTTTTTAGTTTACATCAAACGTAATTACGTTTTTAAGTTGAAATCAATCGGTTCACCTAAATATTTTTCCGTTACTTCATCCGCCCGAATGAAGGAACTTATTTCATTTTCTTCGTAATTACAATACGTGTGCGTTGTTGCCGTTTCATTAATCGGTATTCCTTCACCTTGGTTGATTGTAGAAATAGCGTTTTCAGCTTGTTCTATCGTTTCAAAAATATGTGCTTTAATATATACCATAATAATCGTTTATGTTAGATTCGATTGCTATTCTGTTTGCGGATTGGTAAGAATTAAAGGCTATAAACTCTTGAATTGTTCCATTTAGATAGGATAAAGTTGTTTGCGAACCCAGATTCAATCCATTATTTCCCACTACAGCTCCAGTTGCTGTTGTTCCAGTTGCTCCATTATCAAAAGAACTCATATTATATGCTGCATCAATAAAAGAAGACAGCAACCTTTGGTCTGCTGAGTTTCTGAAAGTTGACATATCTGAAAACGTGCTAACCACCGCTAAATGCCTTTTAAAAGCGTTTCTCCTGTCACAAAATGTTCTTATAGTATTATTGTTTATCGAGTATTGACTGTGAATAATACCTGCGTTATCACTAACATCATTATTTGATACAGAGAAATATGACATTGAAACTATGTTTAGAAATGCACTTGAAAAATTATTCAATGTATCATTTACACCGTCAAAATTTATAGCTGGTTTTGAGCCTCTAGTATCTAAAACACCTGCGTTTACAATTCTAGGCTGCGATACCGATGCAGTTTGCGATATATCGGCAGTACCTCCCAGCACCCCTTGATTATATTGTTTAGCAATAAACCCATTGCCCGCACCGACAAAAGACAACAAAGTTGCCGTATCTAAATCATTTCCAATAAATCCAATGTCGGTTTCGGCATTATCGGACGACCTTCTAACTCGAATTGCCAAGGTTGCAGTAGATGATAGTTTCCGTAACGAATATGCCGCTACTGGCGAATAAACGTCTACTAAGTAAACGTAACTACTTCGCTCCCAAACTAAAGTACTGCCTATTCTAACCTCGTTTATTTCCGTTGTTCCAATCTTCAAATCTGTAATATCTAAACTCCCTATCTTCATTATACTATAAAATAAAGTGTATTTGCGTTTGGAGTTAATGCTGCATACTCAACCGCTGTAACCGTTCTAACAGCATTTGTTGTATAAGTTGCGCTAATATTTTTAGCTATTCTATTATCAAAACTACTCCAATCTGTTGAACTCAAAGCACCTCTATTCGTTGCGCTTGCTGTTGGTAAATTGAAAGTATGTGTATCTGTTGCTGAATTAATAGCAAAGTCTGTTCCTGCCGTTCCTACTGCTAAATATTGCGTTTGATTAGTCAAGCCATTAATAGAAGATAAACCACTTGAAAAGGTAGTAATAACTTGACAAAGGTGAGAATTCTGCGTGTGATGTGTTATCGTTCGTCCCATAACAGAATCGACAATGTACACTCTTAACGCTATTCTGTCAGTAGTCAACATAGCAGTTAAAGGTACTGCAACCGTAGTCAAATATAAATCAATAGCCGTTCCACTGGTTATGCTTTCGGGAGCTGCTGAGTTATTCGCTATCGTTGTAAATGTTGCCCCGTCATATTTTAAGATTTCAATATAAAATTTAGGCACTCCACCGCCTGAACTTGCAGAAAAATACATCTCAAAGTTCCAATTTCCTGCAGGAATTTCAGTAACGTTTGGGTCTGAAACATCTGTAAGCCACTGCGAGATTAAACCGTTCCCAGCAAGCGAGAAATCTACACCCGTTCCAATTACAGCTGTTTTACTCATTTGGTAGTAAGTTGCTACACTGGCAGCCGTTCCGCCATTTAGATAATAATTTACACTATTTCCGCCGCCTCCACTCGTTGGAAACGTTGCAAGTGTTCCATCACCTCGAATGTATTGATTAGCAAGTCCCGCAGCCGTTAAAGTAAGCGTTCCCGTTCCATCGGTTGGGCTTCCACCAACGATAAACGCAGCAGGAGCGGTCAAACTTATCGC
>Ga0209492_1000313_pt1 | contig 15597 bp, 30 predicted proteins | sample PPLLak12cMay2015_FD_187253 | JGI IMG/M metagenome (GOLD analysis project Ga0209492, IMG submission 187253) | Freshwater sediment microbial communities from Prairie Pothole Lake near Jamestown, North Dakota, USA - PPLs Lake P7 Core (1) Depth... | ecosystem: Environmental > Aquatic > Freshwater >... | reverse complement strand
AACTTAATTTCATTATTATAACTTATGTGAAGTAACCGTGCCGTTAGGCACTTACGCCTACGACGATTTTTTTCAACTCCTCCGCCGAAGGCTACGACCCTGATTGGTCCCACCACAATCCTAAATCTTTTCCACCTTTTTATTACAACATCTAAATTATTTTTACTATATTTACTCCATGAAAAAATCAAAATACCATACCATCAACATAATCAAATCAATCGTAATAGATAAATATACCATAAACATAAACTGCTTCTATGATACTAAACACAAAGGTAACCGCTACTCATACAACATATCATACCCCGGTGGTGCAATGGCCAATGGTGGATACGGTGAAAATAATTGTATCGTACACCCAACACTAGAAAGTATTCTATCAAAAGCACTCGAACAATTACCAATAGACATAACAAGAGAATATAAAATAAATGAAATTATCAAATAAAATAAAAACACTAAAATTAGTGGAACTCTCTGAAAGAGTAACAGAAGATATAATATCACACTTCTTCTCTAGTACTACGTACTCTCACAGAGTGAGTAAAACAAAACTATCCGAACACACTATCGATGAAATAGAACTCATTAGAACTAATAATACGTCACACCTACTAAGAGTTACTGCTCACAGAGTGCTACGCACTAGTCTGATATATAATAAAGCCTCTAATCAACCCAAAAGAACTACCACAACACTCGAAATAAACATAAACTCCATAAGAGAATATAAACTAAAAAGATTACTAAATGAATAATATGATTGATAGTCGAATAACCGAAATAACATTGAAACAAATAGAAGAATGTAAATTATCAGAAGTAAAATTCCAATCATATATCAATAAACATATCAAAAAGAATAGACACGTAAAAAGAAAAATATCAATATTGAAAATACTTATATAATATGAATGTAAACTACTTTATAGTAATATGTGTATCAAAACATAAATGGTACGATTTAACAATAGGTGAAATATATAACGTAACAGAATATGAACCTATGAATCCCGATAAGTCAAATAAACTATATCGTACCGATAATAACAAATACTATCCAATAGAACTATTCATAACAATAGAACAATACAGAGAACAACAACTTAATAAAATATTATAATGAAATTTATATACATTAGATATAACTACGGCAGTACCGTCTCACAGAGTGAGTATGGACAAGTAACTGAAACTCGTATAATAGAAAACTATACCATATCAAATACTATCGAAGAACTTAATCTAAAATCAAATCCCGGTAATAGTCCATATGCTACCTGGATGGAAGACACCGCAAACTCTTATCTAACCTTTAGTTTGTTCGTAGATATAAATCAAATCAGTAAAATAGATGATACAAAAAAATGGATGAAAGATATGGTAAAAAAGTGTATTAGATTAGAAAACCTTAAATCACTCGGAATATGACACAAATATTATTCGGAACTATAATGAATAATACCGGTAAAGTTATATGTATCGAAGAACATACAAACGGGTATCATACCTTTCTCAAAGATACAACTTATACTTATAGCAATATAAACGAATCACAAATTTCTATAGTAGATTATGATAGAGAAATGCACTGGATAACTGATAGAACCAAGTTTATTACCTTAGAAGAATCAAGACATATGAAACTACAAAATATCTTCGGTGATACGGCAGATAAAAAACAACCGTAATTTAATAAACAAATTACCGAATTTAGTGTTACTTGTTAAAAAACAACCGGATTTTGACACATTTTTATGTTGATCCTATCAGTGTCTATAAATGAGTTAGGTAAATACCCATAGTTGGTGTAAACATTTTCTAGCAGTTGTGTTAAAACTAACTCTGATTATTTATATATAATAGTATGGATACGAATAGGTTTAGACATGCTAAGAAACATTCAACTAACGTAAGGTTTAGTATTACAATTGATGAGAAGGTTGTTGATGATTTAACCACCTATTGTGAAGAGAATTCTTATGTTCGACCAAAACTGATAGAGTTGATATTAGAAGAGTTTTTGGACCGTTACGAGTATAAAGGAGATAATGATGAAAGTATTTGATATAAACTAGTAAATTAAATTTTATACAATAAATAAATATGGAAAAGAAAAACGAATTAGATAATACATTGGTAAATTTGAAAGATTTCATTTGTTATAAGTATAAGAAGATTATGACTTTGTTGTAAAAAAACGACCGGAATTTAACATAAAATAAATAAAAACAAATATAATGGCAGTAGATTTACTATTAGGATTACAATGGGGTGATGAAGGAAAGGGAAAGATAGTTGATGTTTTAACTGCAAGATATGATATTGTCGCAAGATTTCAGGGTGGTCCCAATGCGGGTCATACTTTAGAGTTTGATGGTATCAAGCATGTACTTAGAACTATACCTTCTGGTATCTTTCATAAGGGTACCGTAAATATAATTGGTAATGGTGTTGTACTTGATCCGGTTTTATTTAGACAAGAAGTAGAGTCATTATCTAAGTTTGATATGGATGTTAAAAAGCGACTTCTTATATCAAGGAAAGCACATTTAATTCTACCGACACATAAACTTTTGGATGCAACTTCTGAGATAGCTAAAGGTAAAGATAAGATTGGATCTACTCTTAAAGGAATTGGACCGACTTATATAGATAAGACGGGTAGAAATGGAATTAGGGTTGGTGATTTAGAGTTACCGGACTTTCATAAAAGATTTAGTAAGTTATTTGAGAAACATGAAGATTTAATTGATTGGGGTGTTACTAAGCAATTTAATACTACGTATGAAGATATGGAGGATGAATTCTTAGATGCACTTGCTTATCTAAGACAATTTACCTTCATTGATAGTGAGGAATATTTACATCAGGCACAAAAGGTTGGGAAATCTATTTTATGTGAAGGAGCACAAGGTTCATTATTGGATGTTGACTTTGGAACTTATCCATTTGTTACATCATCTAATACGACAGCTGCAGGAGCTTGTACTGGTTTAGGTATTGCGCCTAATTGTATTAAAGATGTTTATGGTATTTTCAAGGCTTATACCACAAGGGTTGGAAGTGGACCATTCCCTACGGAATTATTTGATGAGGTTGGAGAGAGTATGGCAAGGATTGGTAATGAATTTGGTTCTGTTACTGGTAGGGCTAGAAGGTGTGGTTGGTTAGATTTGGTTGCACTTAAATATAGTTGTCAAATAAATGGAGTTACCGAACTGATGATGATGAAAGGTGATGTGTTATCAGGATTTGATAAAATAATGGTTTGTACGGGTTATAAATATAAAGGTGATATAATTACTCACTTTCCTTATAACATTGAACCAGAGAACTTGGAACCTATTTATATAGGGTTTGATGGTTGGTCTGAGGATATAACTAAGATAACAGATTTTGGTAGTTTACCGGATGAATTAAAATTGTATATTGATTTTATAGAGAGTGAAGTTGGAGTACCGATAGGAATAGTTTCGGTTGGTCCGGATAGAAAACAAACAATTAAAAGGTAATATGGGAACATTTTTTATAATAGGTTTTGGTATACTTATAAGTTTTATTTTAGTATGTATTATTCAATATATAGGTGAAGATATGGGTGATATGTTTTTTGACGGGTTTTATGGTAGTACATCTATGGGAGAAAAATTAAGGGATAAAGAACAATTTAAAAAGAAATAAATAAGGTTTATTTTTACTTTGTTGTAAAAAAACGACCGGAATTTAACATAATATAAAAAAAAGAGTAATTGGTATGGATATAAAAGTTGGTGATAAGGTTTATTCTGATGATTTTGGATTTATTGAGGGTTTCATATCAGAGGTTGTGGAAACACCATTACACCCATTGGTTAAGTTTAGAGCTACTATTAAAGCTAAGGTAAGAGTTAATTTGATGGGAGTTGAGTATATAAATGAAAAGAATATTAGTACTTCATCATTTCATATTAACCCTTTGGTTACAAGTAATAGAGAATGGACGGATTATGGTTTTTTTGGTAAGATGTTTTTCTTCACTTCACCGGATGGGATTTCACAATTTAAGATAGATTATAATAGTCATATGTATAATTATCATATAGAAAAGGCAAAGTACTTTAATACTGCTTTGTTGTAAAAAAACGACCGGAATTTAACATAATATAAAAAAGAGTAATTGGTATGGATATAGATGATTTATTAAAAAGGATTGATAGGGATAAGATTAAATCTATCAAGGTTAAGTGGGAAAAGGTATTAGACAATAAGGCATTTTGTAATATAAAGATTAAGTTATATAAGGAGAGTAAAAAAACAACCGGAATTTAACATATGGAATTAGTTTATATAGGTTTGATGAAGACGAGTACCTTAGAAACAATGTATCTAATGGATTATGCTATGACCATTGGTTGTAAGTATCAGGTAGCTGATTTCCGACCAGGTACATATTTATTGGCAGATGATAATGGATTAACTATAACATTGTCTAAGGATTGTTTTATGAGTGTTTCTGAGTTTAGGGATAAGAAAATAGATATGATTTTAGGTATAGGCGTTTATAGTAAATGAGTAAGTTTGGAGTTATTGGACCTAATGGTATTGTTTCACCTAGTGGGATTATTGGACCTACGGGTTTAAGTGGTCATACAGATTTCACTATGACGATTAAAAAGCAAGCTCTTTCGGGAGCTTTTTTATGCTTTAAAAATGCAATTTCGTTCGGACCTAGTGGTATTTTGATGGATAGTATTGAGGTTGTATTTACTGGAAGTGAGAGTGATAGTATTTTCGCTTCATTGACTGAGGGTAATAGGTATTTGGTTAGTAATAATTATGGTAGTTCTACCCATGTTAGTTTGGTTGATGATTTGGGTAAGTTTATTACGATACGTAGTGGAAACTTTGTTGGTGTTGCTGGCTGGAGGGATATGCAAATTAATAAGATAAGTATAATATGAAGAATTACGATTTAATTACTAGTGTTGAATATAGGTATTTAATTTATTTATGTGGGGAATTGGAGCAGGTACATAATTCATTTTTGGACCTTGTGAGTGATAGGGATGTTAAGTTATCATTAATTTTGAAGGTTGATTTTAGTTTAGCATATGATTCTCTGTTGGATACTATATGTAACATTGAGCAGCAGATAAATGGTTTAGATGTTTATTCATTGGTGATTGCTGAGTTAGAGGCTATAGGTAGGATAATAGAGAATTTGGTTGATTACTATGATTACTTTAGGTCACGTTCTAATAGTGAGGTTTTAGAGGATAGCAGTGGCTTTCCCATAGTTAAATCTTTTTTAAAAACAAATGTAATTTTTTGTCCTGAATTATGTTTCAATACTTTTGTTACTAAGTGTAAAAAAACAACCGGATTTTAACACTTTATACCGAAGTAACTAAGAAAGTAACTAAGAAAGTAACTAAGAAAGTAACTAAGAAAGTAACTAAGAAAGTAACTAAGATGGAACTGGAAATACTTGTAGAAACTGTGCATCTGCTTTATTTGAAGAGTAAAAAAACGACCGGAATTTAACATGAAGAACGAATTGAGGATTGGAGGAATAAGAAAATAGAGAATAGGTTGGAGTCTACCCTATACAACATCTGTTGGACCTCCAGTTGGATTGGTTACCAATTCAGTTCAACAAAGGTACGTATAAATAATTATATAACCTAATTAAAGTGATATGAATAATTAAATATATACAATAAAATAATATAAATGTAATGAAAAATATACAAAATTTCTTTCAGTTCAATGAAAGTTTAAATAATATACAACTAAGTTTAGAAAAGATATTCAATATTTTATCTAACTCAAAAGTAAAAGGAGATTCTTCTTTTGAAGTTGAAGTTTTTTATAATGAGCTTGATACTGAAATTGAATGTTATGTTAATATTGACCTTGAATTTAGTGAAGTTGATGAATTCACTTCTAAAGAAAAAGATAAGGTTTATGAACTAATAAAAAAGGCAGATAAATACATTAAATCGGTAAATGGTAAATTAGGTAATATAATATTATCGAATCAAAATACTGGTGACGAGGTTAAAAAATCTTCACTTAGTACAGCTAAAGAATATATGGATAAGAAAGGTGTTACCAGTATTAGAGTTTGGTTTGATATTAATATTTAATTTTTATTGAATATTTTTGATAATATCCAAGATAAGACTGGGACAACCACAAAACATACGATTAATGCAATTCCCATTCCTAATGATTGTTCTTCCATAGTTTCTTTTTTTAATTTTTAGTGTTGAGTACTTTAGGTAGTAATTATAGTTAAATTGTTAAAAAACAACCGGATTTTAACACTTGACCTTTCACATCAGCATCTTTTGAAATAAAAATACCATATTTATCTTTCTGCAATCTTTCTCCAACTTCTTCAAGTGTTTCTTTCATCTTATTTCTTTTTAAATTGTTAATATTCCAAATAATAAAAAAACAAAAAAAACAATTAATCCACCATATACAACAATAGATAACCCCCATTCTTTTATAAATTTTCCCATCTTATTTCTTTTTAAATTGTTCAATAAACTTTACAATATCTCTTCTTTTATAACCTGGTTTAGTTGGATGTTCAACAAGAGATTCAAGTATTTTTATAACTTCTTCTTTACTATAACTATTTTGTTGTTGCCATTTTATAGCACCTTCTCTTTGTCTATTAATATAATCTTTAAGGTATTTAGATTGTTCTTTTGTTAGTGTTGACCATATTTCTTCAAATGATTTTCTAACTTCTTTAAGTGTTTCTTTCATCTTATTTCTTTTTAAATTGTTCTAAACCAAATTCTAAAATACTTTTTTTTAGTTTCAATATTTATAATTGATTTCACATCTACATCTCTAAAAGATAACTCTTCTCTTATTGCACTGTAATTTTCTACATCAATATAATCAATCATAATCTTATTTCTTTTTAAATTTTTCAAACCATTCTTTTACATCAAAGCTATTACCTAATTTTAAAGATTGTAATTTCAACGTATGTTTATTAAAAGCGTTTAATAAAAGAAAAACTTCTTCATCACTATAACTATTTTGTTGTTGCCATTTAGCACCTGCAATAAATAGTGTCTCATCTTTAAACAGACCACTTTTAATTGCTCTTTTAGATGCTTCTTCAATTGTTTCTTGTTTCATCTTATTTGTTTTTATATTCAAAAATTGTTTCGTTAATTATGTACTCTTCGGATTTATCGTCTTGCATTCTTGATTCGTGGACAGCATATTCTAACATTTTTTTAACTTCTTCCTCACTATAACTTCTTTCTTGTTGCCATTTTGGTTGTTCAACATAATTACCATAGTGTTTTTTCTCCCATTCTTCAAATGTTAGTTTTTCATTATACATAGCTGTAGCAAAAGAATATATACACTCTCTTTTTATTTTATGAAATTGGACGTTTAAGTCATAATTATCATCCAAAATATTTTCAAGAATTTTAGCTTCTTTATTATCTTGCTCTTGTTGCCATTTAGCACCAATTTCAATAAGTCTTTCAGCTTTTCCGTATTCAGCAATATTTGTAAAAAATTCATCTTGCAATACTTCTTTGGTAAAATCTTCAAGTGTTTCTTTTTTCATATACTTATTTTTTAAATTGTTCAATAAATTTTACCAATATTTAATTATAAAATATAGTATTATTCCAAATAAGATAGATAAATGTGTAAGAAGCCATCCATAAGTTCAGCAACTTCTTCAAGTGTTTCTTTCATTTTGTTTCTTTTTATTTTGTTCAAACCATTCTTTTACAACTTGTTCCCAAGTATGTGGAAGTTCTTTATGATTATATCTTATATGGGGTGCAAATTTTTTAAGAAGTTCTAAAACTTCTTCCTCACTATAACTTCTTTCTTGTTGCCATTTAGCAATTTCTAAAGACGCTTCTTTAAAGTCTTCTTTGTCCATCATATAGTCATAATGACTTTCTGCTAATGATGTATTATTTGAATATATTTTAAATATTCTTTCAGCAGCTTCTTCAAGTGTTTCTTGTTGTTTAGCATTTGCAATAAATCTTTCCATTATTTCATCTTGTTTAGGTTCTTCTTTCAAATCCATAAGTTTGAAAAACTCTTGACTTACAATGCCTGAAAAATCCGTAGGTTCTTCTTTTGGAATGATTTTGTAATTAATTCTATGTGGAACAACTATTGGTTTATTGCCTTGATGTTGTACTAAAGGTTTATCTTGTATAATTATCAATTTTTCATTGACCTCAACAAACTCACAACTTGGATTTTTCACAAACCATTCTAAAAACTCATTATCAATAGCTTGTACACCATCTTTGATAAGGTCTTGGTTGTCTGTTAGGATAATTTTTTTGTAATTTACTTTATCGTGTAATTTTTCAAACCAAGTAGGAGGTAAATTGTTTTTAACTATTGGATTGTTATTATCTCCATAATCTAATCCATTAATAGGACAAATGTAAATCCAATAATCTCCATCTTTAATTTCTTCTGAATTAGTGATGTAGATGTTTACATTATTTCCTAACGCTTCTTTGATAGGTCTTATATCGTGGCATCTTGTTAGGTTACCTAATTTAGTCATCCAATACCTACTTGGTTTATCTGTTGCTAATATGTGTATGTTTTTCATAACCTTATTTTCTTTTTAAATTGTTCAAACCATTCTTTAAATAATTCATCTTTTCTATCAATAGAATCTATATCATTTATACCATAGCTTATTACAAATCCATTTTTAATTATTTCTAATACTTCTTCCTCACTATAACTTCTTTCTTGTTGCCATTTTATAGCACCTTCTCTTTGTCTATTAATATAATCTTTAAGGTATTTAGATTGTTCTTTTGTTAGTGTTGACCATATTTCTTCAAATGATTTTTTATCTTCTTCTTCCATGTTTTATTTTTATTGCTTCTTCAAAATTATTATATTCATAAACCATTCTCCTTCTTTAATTTCTTCATCATTGCCAGTGTCGACGAAAAAAGACCTAAAGGCTGATCTTACGGGAAGCGCTATAGGTACATATACCAACCTTGGTCTTTCTTGTAGCTTACCGAGTTATCAGTTACGGAGTTTTTACAAGAGCAGGGTTTCTGGTTTGCCGACCTTAATATAAACCCTTTTTAAAAGATGTCGAGCCTAACAGCGAGCATTGGTATATTATAAAACTGTCCAAACTAAATCCTGCTTTCGCTGTCTAGACTTCATTCTGTGTTATATGACGATTTACCGTTTTAATGATCTAGTCATATTTCCTTTTGACAAAGATAAGAAGATTATATGGTTCTACCAATTAAAATTTAAAATAAAATGATTACTGGAATTTATATATAGTTAATGAGATATTTAAAAAGGTTCAATTTGGTCAAATCAAAATGGTTTTCACCAATTAAAAAGTTTCCAATTGAGAATAATACTGGTGATGATTTATTATTAGATTTTAAAACATTAGCAAATAATTGTTTAGCTTATTTAATTGATGATGGATTTCAATTTGATATTTATCGTGCAGAAAACCACTTATCAGTTCAATCAGGAACATTTAAATTTTCTTTATCTAAGTTGGTTGGTGGTAAGTATGTTTATTATAAATGGCAAGATATTAAAGATGATTTCATACCTTTTGTTCAGTTGGTTAAAGAGAAGTTTATAATTTCTAATGCATATCTTATAAGATATAAGGAACGTGATGATGTTAGTGATACAGATAAACGTAAACGATTATACAATAGTGAAATAGAAAGTATAGATTTTGTAATAAAAGGTTATAAAGAGTCATGAGATATTTAAAAAGGTTCAATGAAGCCATAGGTGATAAGAAAGATTTATTATTAGATTTTGATGGGTTAACAAAAGATTGTTTAGCTTATTTAATTGATGCTGGGTTTACACCGTCGGTAGATTATCATTCACCTTCTAATCCAAATTATGGTGTTGACTTTTATTTATTTAAAGGAGATAACCCTAGGGTCAGAAGATATTCTCGAAAAATTTTTAAATGGGAAGATATTAAAGATGATTTCATACCATTTCTTGAGTTGGTTAAACAGAGGTTTATAATTCTGAATGAGTATGGTAAAGCAATTTATATACGAACCACTGATGGTAATTATACATTAACTATTAAAGATATATTGGATGATAATGTTGGTTTTATTGTAGATAGTGAAATAAAAGGTATAGAATTTGAATTAAGGGGGCATAAATTCAGAATATAAATTCATATAATTTTAATGTATTTAGAATCGTCTCTATAATCAATAAATTTAATAGTTACCATCTTCAATGCTATCTTTTATCTTTTGTTTGGTTTCTTCATCCTTAGCTATTGTATCATCAGGGTATTGAGAGTTTATAGTATATTTTATTCCTATTAATAAATACGAATAAAATAATTTTTATATATAAACTAAAAATAACTTTAACAAATGGCAGGTAAATCAATCGATGATATTTTGAGACAGCAGGCAGCTCAACGACAGGCTCAAATACAACAACAACAAGCTCAAGAAAGAGCTATTAATGAGCAAAGAGAAAGACAAAGAAAAGACTATCTTGAAAGATCAAGAATGTATGAAGCCTTAAACTCTATAAGTCCGGTAGCTGCAGCATCTGCAGCAGGTGGTAGTGCCAAAGTTTCCACTTTGACTAGTGGTGATGTATCTCTTTTTTATTTTAACAACATTACTTGTAGATTCTTCATTTACAATTTTGAAAATAATACTCAAACTAACGTAATTGAATTACCATCTGAAATAAATACTGTGGTACCTGTTACTAATGGTGGATTTTACATAAAAACTCAAGATGGTGGTGGTGATAAAACACATTATCTAATAAGTATTAATGGTGAAATACTTTGGCAAGATTCTAACTTAAACGTTGAATGGGATGATTATGCGGCCTTCAGTAGATATGTTGTTCCTTATTATGAGAAAAACGGTTTATACTATTTAGTAGTTATGGATGCAACTGGTGTTAGAGAAATGTCCTTTAGTAATTTAATTGATGGTGGTGGATACTCTTATGATAATGTTCATAAGTCAGGGTTTGTAGCAAGAGAAGAAACTGGTTTTATTTACAAGTATTGGATTATCGCTGATGGATCTTCAACACCGATTTTATTAAAAGAATATGATATTAGTGTTGATTCGGTAGACGTTTATCAATACGCATATTCAGATAAAATGTTGGTAATAACTAATAATACTTTTTATCAGGTTTATGATAAAGACGCTCAGCTTTTAGCAACTTTAGACATAACCACAATTACTACCAGTTGGAGTCAATATGATTTTTCTTTTATGAGCCATGAAAACGGCAGTTTTGTTTTCTTCGGAATGGATGGTGGTGAAACCAATTATATTGTTGTGTATTTTTCTGGAGCATCGGATGTCTTCAATTATGAAATAGTCTCAGCTGTAGACACTAACTATGAAATAGATTTCTATAATATGAGAGATTATGATTCAACTCAAGACTTTTACCATAAGTCTTCATCTGTGATGTTCTATAATAGTCAAAATGATTGGGGTATTGAAGGAGTTAGATATAGTAGTGATGTGAAAATTCTACCAATTTGGCCAACAGATGAAGATTTAAGAGACTTTTTTACTTTTTCTTATGAAATGGGTATTTATGCAAATTACGATGATACAAACTTTACTATGTTTAGAAGTGAAGACTACATTACTACAATAGTTGATAATGATCCAATGTCCGGCATCAATCAAATTTATTATTTCAGTGACAAAGGTACAGATGAAATTCAAGATGGTGGTTATGATATGTATGACAATGGTAATAGAATTTATGCTGATTCGATTCAAGTCAGTTATACACACACACAACTACAACTTGAGAAAGACCCTAGTCTTAGATCAACAGACTTCATCAGTAATGGAATTGTAGCAACATCATCAGCATTTGGTGGTTCTTCTAGTTATTTCACTAATCTATATCCGGGACTTTTTATACTTTGTTCACAAGGAACAGAAGTAAATACATTTAACATTGATGGTGGTTTAGGAGCTGATGGGAATGGAACATTTGATAACTATCAATATGAGAAAGAATATATTGGTCTAAGTGGATCTACAAACTATTTAGTCTCTGTTAAGAGAGTTTGGGGTTGGCCAGGTGCTGGAGAACCTATAGTAGCAGCTACAGAACCTTCTGTCAATCACATCATAATCACTAAAGGAGCAACTTATAGTGGAACAACACAAAGTGTTGGTGGAGATACTAATAGTGATTATCACCTAATAGATAACCTTTTAGCAGATGGTACATCAGAAATATATTATTTACTTACTTCTATGAAACATGGTGTGAAGATCACTAATGAACAAATAGATACTATGGTGGATGAGTTTTTAGAAATCAGAGATAACAGTACTGATATTAATGAGTTACTTACGAATCTAAACTCTGACTACTCTAATATTACCGGAGTTTTACCACAAGGAAATCCTACTTTTTCGGTTATGAGATTTAATAGAACGGGTGATGATGTAACTTATCTTTCAACATCTATTAAGAAAACACAACAAGATTATGATGAAGATAGATTTGTTTATGGTGCAAATTTAGGAACAACAATAATGCAATATAGAGAACAATTTAGAAATATCTCAAGTGATTTTGGTTATGATGATTTATCCAATGTTTCTACTAGAACATACTCATCATTTTGGAAAGCAAACGATCAATCTATTGGCAATAACGTAGTTTCAAATGAATTAGTCTTAAAGGATACTACAAATAACCAATATTGGGCAATTCAATTCTCTCAATGGACAAATAATAATAATGGAGGTGGATTCGCTTACACAAGACAATTAATTGAATCTGGAACTTATAGTGGTTCTGTAATAACTTTCACACATTCAAATTATGGTTCTGAAGTAGATATAATAGCACCAGGTGTATTAGAAATAACTAGAGGAGAAAATGGACCAATCTACAATTCAGTATTTGAGAGTGAATCTAATGGTAGAAATCCTCAGGGTACATTATGGAATTCAACTTACACATTGAGTTACGATAAAGTAAATCACTATATTTTTGATTTATCAGGAGTCGAACAAGATAATATAGAAACATATGATGGCTATTCAAATAATTGGAACGGAAGTGTTTATTCGCTTAGTGAAGGAACAGAAACTTATGTGATTAACAATAATAATCCAAACGAATTCACACAAATATCTGGATACTATGGTGATTCAGATGAGGTTTATAGATTAAGTGATACAACAGGAAATCCAGGTATTATTTTGATTGATAATGGTAGTAACTATAGGCTTATTTCTACTCAGAGTATTGTTGAAGTAACACCAAATCTTACTGGAGGTTATTCAACAAGAGGTGAAGACGTATGCGAAAGAGGTTTTGTAATTGCTAAGGAAAACTCATCTAACTATGTGTTTGATTTTTATGACATGTCTGGAAGCCTTGTGGCGTCAAAACAACTACCTGGTAATAGTGATGATTATAATTATAGTTTTTATGGAAACTACGGTAAAAGACTTATAGTTATTTGGTGGAATGGTAATACTAATATAAGAAACTTCATTTTCTTTAATGGGGATTCAATTACTGAATTTCAAAGTGAGTTCACTAACCATGACGTATCATTCAATGATTTTGATTGGTGGTATTAAAAAACAAAAATAAAAATAATTATGAAAAAATATATTGTAAATGCTTGGGTAAGTAAAGATGGAAAAACTCAAAGAAGTAATTTCAACATCTATACTGATAAAACTTCTGAAAATGATATTAAGTCAATAATTTCAGAAAAATTTAAAATAAAATGATTGGGTAAGTAAAGATGGAAAAACTCAAAGAAGTAATTTCAACATCTATACTGATAAAACTTCTGAAAATGATATTAAGTCAATAATTTCAGAAAAATGTAAAATAAACACAGAAAAGTGGAAATTCGACAAAGAAGAATTTAAACTTATCTCAAAAGAGTCAGTTATTATTTACGAAGGATACTGGGTAAAAAAAATAACCGAATAGGTAAAAAATAAGAATGGTATGACCATTGTATGTAAGTATTTAGTAGTTGATTTAAGTGGAAAGACTTTATGAGTTGTTCTTTAATTCTTTATGTGCTCTTTGGTGTAATGTGTTCTTGAGTTATCTTGGTGTGTTTTTATATTTTTATAATTTAGTTGGTAAATACCATTTGAATTTGACCGCCATTACTCTAACTGATATAATTACTAATGACGTGGTTAAATACAAAACATCTGAGTTTAGGTTAAAACTTTTAAGTATAAAGAATACTATACCACCTAATATACAAATAGTGGCATAGATTTCTTTTCTAAAGATAACCGGAATCTCAGCACATAGAATATCTCTAATCACACCACCAAAACATGCAGTCATTGTACCTAATGCAATACATATAATAGGATGTAAACCAATGTTTATTCCTTTTTCTAATCCAATCAATGTAAATACACCTAATCCGATAGTATCGAATATAAATAAGGGTATTTTAAATTTCTCTATTCTTTTTTTGAATAGCAGTGATAGTATAAATCCAATGGTTATTATAAAGATATAATCTAGGTTGAGCATCCAACCTACCGGTGTAGTTCCAATCATTATATCTCTTAGTGTTCCACCACCTACTGCAGTTACGAATGCAATTATAAATACACCAAATAGGTCCATCTTTTTATCCATTGCCATTAAGGCACCGGATATTGCAAAGGCTAATGTTCCTATTAAATCTAATAAATTAAACATTATTTAGATTTAATTACTTAAAGGTGCTTTAATCTCTGTATGTGATTGATACCCCTCAACCGTAAAATCAACTCTATCGTATGTGAATATCCCACCACCGATTCTCATTTTATTGTTAGGGTTTATTTTTAGTGTTGGCAACCCAAATGGTTCTTTTGTTCTTTCAGGAACACTACCTTGATGTCTACCAGATAAAAATTTATGTTTACTTGAATCGAGTATAAAATCATTATACGTAAACATAGCAGATTCATTTTCTTTATTACCCCATAATTCAAATCTTTCATCTAAGGTTAATTCTCTTCCAATTTGTTCCTTAGCAGCATCAATATGGTTTGAATACAAATGAACGTCTCCAAGGTTACCAATCAATTCCTCAGGAACCATATTAACTTCTTTTGCAATGATTTCTAATAACAATCCATAAGAAGCAATGTTGAATGGTAAACCTAAGAATGTATCCACTGAACGTTGATTCCACATTAAAGAGATTGCTCTGGTTGGTATGTTATGTTTATTTAGTACTTCATTCCATACATCCAATCCATCACTATCAGCATATTTCATAAGATGTTCTCCATCAACATTCTTACTAAACAATTTAACTCTTTCATCCAAACTCAACTCTCTTGTATAAACTTGAAATCCATAATGACAAGGTGGAAGAACCATTTGGTCTAATTCTCCTACATTCCAAGCATTAACCATTAATCGTCTTGAGTCTGGGTTTGTTTTAAGGTCGTTGATTAGGTTTTGGATTTGGTCTATACCTTTATTTTTCTTTCTAACTTTAGAATGTCCATCTTCAAAACCTTCTTGACAATCACAGAA
>Ga0209492_1000312_pt1 | contig 15633 bp, 8 predicted proteins | sample PPLLak12cMay2015_FD_187253 | JGI IMG/M metagenome (GOLD analysis project Ga0209492, IMG submission 187253) | Freshwater sediment microbial communities from Prairie Pothole Lake near Jamestown, North Dakota, USA - PPLs Lake P7 Core (1) Depth... | ecosystem: Environmental > Aquatic > Freshwater >... | reverse complement strand
AGAATATTGCATAAGAGAATGACAAATAATGCAGAGACTGTGGTATCATGGGCACCCCGTACTTTAACCGCGACGAATCTATTATTCTGACAGCGCACAAGATAAAATTCGACGCTGCCCTTTCAGATGTCATGCTCACCAACCAGCGCCTTATCCTCATCGATGCAGGTTTTGCCCAGTTCAAGCCACAGACCATTCCCCTTACAACCATCGAGACGGTAATTCCCGGCGAGGACGCCTATGGTAACCCGATTATCACCCTTGCCCTGGCGGCGACAACTCCCGGGGGTGCAACGCAGACAAAGGAACTCGTTTTTTCCCAGCAGACCAGCGGCGAGCGGAAGCAGGAATGCAGTGACTGGGTCAGACAACTCAAGGAACAGGTCCTGTCGATCCGACAAGAGATCTCTCTAGCTGCAAATCCTCCCGTTGCCGAGGATACAGATATCATCTTTGATGACACCATTGCCACCCCGGCCGAAAATGTTCCGGGGAATGTACTACCACCAGTGAATCCTGAGATGCAGGAGCCCGTTGTAGTTCCCCCGGCAGAAAATACCAGACCTGGTGAGGCACCATCGGGCGATACCATTCCGGAAGAACCGTCACCCGGCGGACCCGTTCCGGAATCTGGAGAAGAACCCTCAAAAACTACGTTGTCATCCCGTTTCCATCCAGCCGGCGCTCAAGCGGGTAAACCGAATTTTAGCACCATTGCAGTGATCGCGATCATTATCCTCGCAGTTGCCGGAGGAGTACTTATTTATTCAAACAGCCTGCAGGGAACGCATCAGGACTTTCCGGGAACGGTTACTGGTACAACACTGCCGGTAACACCCCCTGCAACAACCCTGGTAACCCCGGCCCGGACAACAGGTATTCCTGAACAAACGCCCACGCCACTCGTTACTCCGCTACCTTCAACCCGGCCCGTGATTCCGGTTCCCGATACCGGTGTCTGGGTAAGGATCCGGTATGAAGGAAATTTTGCGGGACAGGTGGGTCTTTCCGGAGGATTGCGGCAGGTAAGCGGTACAGGAGATCAGTTTTACCAGATTCCCACCATTAACGGGGTGATTGATGTTTCCGTCGAGAAACTGGACGGATCAAGAAATGTTCTCGCGGTTGACATATATAAAAACGGCACGCTGGTCAAAAACAGCACCGTGGCTACCCCGAGAGGCACCATCGACATTCACGTGGATTTGAAAACGGTATAACAAATCCTTTCCAGCCCAACGGGCAGATAACCAGGTTGATTATCCGGTGAACCGGATTTTCAATCCTGGATTTCATGAAAAACTGCACTGATATTCGCAGATACCAGTGAGTTCACGACAACATCAGGGTATTTTCGGGTCATATTACCGTTAATTACGGTAACCGCATGCGTTCCCGTCGGAACCCACGGGAACAGGAACGGTGTCACCTCACCGGTATCTATGCCATTGATGGTAATAGTCGAACCAAGTGCATCGCTGACAACCCGTAAAAATCCGCTCGGGTATTCTTCAAGAATGAAGTGAAGATTGGTCGTTGACATCGGAACCGTCGTTTGCAGCAGGGTGATAACGCTTTCTTCCGGGACGTAACCGGGTTTTGAGACTGTGATCCGGTGAGAACCATCTGATATGTTCGCAAAAGTATACGGGGTTGAAAAACCGGTCCTGAACCCGTCGATAAATACTTCAGCTCCTCCGGGAGTTGAGTCAACAAATATACTCAGGTTAAAGTGCCGCCGCGGTTCAATAACAACATAGTGATCTTCGTTCAGTATTGCAGGTATGGGGTACGAAACATAAGACTGGTTTTGATAAACCGTAACAAATGAACCGAACAGGGGTACGGTTATCCGGGAGGGGATAGTTTTCTGGTTTCCACGGCCATTCACGGTAACCGGCTCTCCCCTCAGACTGCGGGAGTCCAAAATTATCTCTTCTGACCGTGAAGTATTGGCAGCGACATCAACAAGTACAATCCCGTACGGGTACACATAAACCTCCTGATCTTCAAACGTGATATCCGATCCTCCTTTCGAGTAGGGGTCGGGATCGAGTGATAGGCGCACCGTATAGGGTCCTTCTTTCAGCCCGTATATGATCGCGGGTGTCTTCCGCGACATCACGATCCCATCGATGGACACAATTGCCTCGCTTGGCCGTGAATTGACATATAAACTGCCGTGGTGGGTCAGGTCCCGTTCCTGTACCAGCTCGTCAGACCGCCCTTTTGTCGAATGGACCTCAGAGTACATGTTTTCGCAGAGGAGGGTGTCATTATGGACCGTCAGGTTCCGTTCAACGGGAACAAATCCCTCAAGCTCAAACCTGATGGTATGCTGGTCCCCGGGATTCTCCTCAAGCACGTAGGGGGTTGTTTTTCCGAGATAGGATCCATCAACAAAGATCAGAGCCCCTTCAGGGTTTGAATGGAGGGTGAGCCTGCAGGTCGATGAACTGTCCGGGGCCAAAGTGCTGATGAGCGTGGAGAGAGGAGCCGGAAAAACAGGTGGGACAGGAGTTACATTACCTGGATCTGGTTCATTGATCGCACCAGCATTCCTGTTCTGCTCAATTACCAGTATCGCATTCCTGTTCACGAGGTAATCCGCATCCATCCTCCTGATGGTGCTTTGGATCGAGACCGAATTTCCCGACCCGTTCAGGTACTGTTTCACCGGAATACGGAGGGTTCCTGCTGCTGACAAGGAGTCGAATGCATTGTACCAGGTCCCGTTATTGAATTTTACCTTGTGCTCGGTGGTGTTCAGCGAATCGATTCCCGTGGAGACCATAATGAGCGAGGAGTTGCTGGTCCCGGAGATATTTGCGGTCCCACCAAATGCCATGGATGTGGTTGCGTCCTCTGGCAGAATCCCTTTCCTCGGATCACTGAGGATTACATCACATCCTTCACCGATCCAGTACTGTGTTGACGGGCCTTCTTTATCTTCGACAGCAACGAGGAGCATCACATCTTCAACGGAGAATTCAGCCTGACTGGAATCCAGGTTACGGAGAGAGACCGTGGAGGTATTGTTCCCCTTGAAGTAAGGAAGTACATTATAAGCATACGTCGCGGATACGTTCCTGCGCCCGTCACCATCGGTATCAATATACACCGTAGGTTCATTGAGCTCCATTTCGTTGAACCGGGTTTGCAGAGATGGAATAATACCACGGTTTGTCTGAATGCCAAAACTTTTCGACAGGTACACGTACAACCTTGCCATGGTCAGGTTAGTCCCTGAAGGGACGGTAAGGGGAATCGAATATTCCCGGGGCCGGTTGCCCACCACACCGGGTGTGCTGTTGGGATCGTGCAGCAGGTGGATTGTCCCATTCAGGGTCCCGGTGGTATAGGTCGAAAGTTTTGAACCCCTGTAGCCATACAGTGCAGCATCATCAGCAGGTGCTGTCCCGGTGATTGGACGGCTTACCCCTCCCCCACCTCCTCCGCTGGAACCTGAGCCGGGCGACTGAGTGCTGTAGATCAGGATATCCGATACATATTTCACAGAAAGCCCGGTCGTGGTCGGGTATTTCTCACTACCCTGCTGGTAATAATACCAGTATTGCTGCTCAGCTGACTCGTGCCAGTCTAAATTCCCGAAGACGTGTTCTCCCCAGGGATTGACGGAGGTATCGGCAAAAAAGACCAGTCGCATGCCATCAAAATACCCCGAATCCGGATACTGCCCGTCTTTATACCACGTTATTACCATGGCTCCCTGCCGTGCAGGTGGAGTATAGATATTCTTATACGCAAATTCCTTCATCATTCCATCAGATGCCCTGATTTTCAGGGTCTCACCGGATCTCATTCCTCCGACAAGATTGCAAAGATCCCGGACATCCGTACCTTTGACCGCACCCACATCTTTTTCCTGGACATTGGTATCTTCATCAGGGTTCCAGCGGAGCCGCTCTTCAGTTACAGTATCGGGATCATCAACAAAAACAGGACCCTGGAGATAGAAATGAGTCGCTCCATCTCCCATGACAGGCAGCGTGGATTCCATCTCCTGATAGGTCAGGGTTTTTTCTGCAAGGATCGTCGTCCCGTCATGTGCATACTTCACAATATGGACTTCTGTTGACGTCGCAAGTACGGGAACGGCTAAAAGTGTATAGAGTAGAAGCACGGTAAGGAGTAAAATTATCTGCCTCATTCTCGACATTTCATCACCAGAATTCAGGAATCCGTATTGCCGGTTTTTTCACTCGCTTCGTATGTACATCCGACAATTAATCCAGGACACAGCCGTTTGAAAGGCAAGTCATGAAAAAATTAGAGAGCTTGAATAATTTTTTGAATCTTTTCCGTCAGGTTTGCCTTCTGCTCACCTGTAATCGCTTTCCCCTTCTGGGCGGCAATCTCATTTATGCATGCGTTCAACTGGTTCTTTGCCGGTTTAGTGTTTCCTTTCTCCAACGATTTAACAGCTGAACTTAATTGTGAGGTTAGGCTGTTCTCAGTTCTCTCGGCGAGACCCAGGGTCTTTATGTATTCTATAGTGTCCTGGATCCCTTCGCCAGGGGTTTTCACGGTAACTTGCGCAGAATCACTCGCTGATGCTCCAAGGTTATCGGTTACCGTCAATGTTACAGAAAATATTCCAGGTGTAAGGAACCTGTGGCTCATTATCATACCAGTTCCACTCGTACCATCGCTGAAATTCCATGAATATAATGAAATTGTTCCATCAGGATCCGAAGACAAGCTGCCATCGACACTTACCGTCTCTCCAATAAGTATAATTTTATCAGGACCGGCGTTAGCAACCGGAGGATGGTTCACGGTTATAACCCCGGATTTAGTTTCGATATCAGCACCTGCTTGGTTCTTCGTAGAGAGTGATACTGTATAACTACCATCAGTAACGTATATGTGCGACGGACTTTGTTCAGTGCTGGTTGTACCATCACCGAAGTCCCACAGGTACGTGAACGGAGCTGTTCCGGTTGACTGATCAGTAAACTGCACCAGAAGAGGAGCAGTTCCGGAAACCGGATCTGCCGTAAAAGCCGCATTGGGTGCCTGAACTGACGGTATCAAACGAATCGACTTTACTCCTTTAATCGTCATGCCTCCGGAAACATTGGCTCCGGTAAGTCGGAGAGGCCAGTTCTCATCATCGTCCGGAATATGTGTGCCGTTGAGTGAATTTGCAAGCAGGTAATTGCTGCTGCGGATTATGTCCTTACTGGAAATAGAGGTCGAATAACCATCTTTTCCTGTTATGAGGATAGTATACCCGGCCAGTGCCTTTGTCCCGTTGAAGGCATTGGAGGAATGCTGATCTGCGTCATCAACAAACCCGGCAAAGAACCATAACGGCATTCCTTCCCATACACTTCCTTTATTATCAGTATAGGTCGCTTTATGATCAGCTCCGAACTGGCAGGCAATTGCCTCCTCGAGGAACGGTTTGGCGACGGTATAATTGACACCGCCGATATCCCGGCCATCCAGTTCGAGCGTCCAGTCCGATTCCGGAGAGGAATATACCTTGATAGCGGTGATGTATTTTGCTGAAAGTCCTGCGGATGAGGGGTACTGTACACCATCCTGGAAATTATAACGCCAGTACTGGGATGGCAAAGTTTCATGCATATCCCAATGTCCGTAGACATGATCTCCATCCGGCGTGAAGAAGAGGCGCATCCCATCAACATACTTTGGCACATACTGACCGTCGCCCCACCACGCGATGATAGCATCTCCCTGCCGGGCCTGGACTGCCGGGTTTGTATAAATCGATGAGTAGGGGAGTGTTGTTTCAAAACCATCGCTTGCAACAAAGGTAATCGTTGTTCCGGAACCCATCCCGCCGACAAGCTCAGCAAGGTCATGAACGCGTGTTCCTTTCACGACGTTCGATATCTTGAATCCACCAGGATATGTTTCTTCAGGGTCCCACAGATTCAATGGGTTCATAGTCAGTCCCTCGAACTTGTAGGCGGTTGTCCCGTCCCCTATAACCGGCAGATTGTTTTCCATGTAGGTGTAATCAACGTACGTTTCGTTGATCACCGTTGTACCATCGCCTGCATACTTGATGATATGCAGTTTTGGCACCTCAACCGGAGTCTGGAATTCAGTGAGCTGGATCTCAACAACATTGCCAACACTGTTGCCTCCTGTTGCACCACTTCCCACGAGCCTGAGGGGGTAGGGAGGATGATCCCCATCGTTCGGTATAGGCCCTCCATTGTAGGTGTTCGCAACGATGAATGCATTCGTCTTGCCTATCTGCTGGCTTGTGAATTCTTTGGCGTATCCGTCACCTGCCTTGACAATGACTTTGTAACCTGCAATCGCTGCAGCATCATCAAAGCCATTGGGACCGTGCGGGATCCGGTCATCGACCCATCCCATGAGTCGCCAGAGCGGGACACCGGTATACACATTACTATTTGCATCGGTGTACGTGGCGCTGTGATGCAATGCCCAGTATTCAAACTCTCCCTGCGGGATCACATCGCTGATCTTACCATCCAGTTTCAGCTGCCAGTCACCGGACGGATACTGATCAGGTAGTCCTTCAAGGCTAATCGTCGCAATACCGCCAACCCGCTGCTTCCCGCTTGTGGTTGCAGGCCCCACTAATTTAAGAGGCGCATCTTGACCTGCAAGCGCAGCACCATTCAGCTTGTATGCTACAATGTACCCGTCATTATGAGAGGTATTTCCACTGTCAAACGTTGCATTGAACCCGTCTGCTGCAGAAACCCTGATGGTGTAACCCATTGCTGCACGGGTATCATTATACGTGTAATGAGCCGATGTTTCGATATCATCAACCGCACCTGCAAGATCCCAGAGCGGGACACCCTGCCAGACGGAGCCACTGGAATCAGTCCACGTCACATTATGTTTACAGGCAATTGCATCCACAAAGAAACTCTGTGTGATGGTATCTGTTACATCCCCTTCAAGGGTGAGCTTCCATTCCGTTGCTGGCTGGGGAAGACCCGTCAGTTGGATGCTCGTGATGTTACCAACCTGCTGACCACCAAAGACTGCAGCACCCTTGAGGTGGAGAGGCCAGCTGAGTTTCCCGCCTGGAGTCAGGATTGAAAGCGGCTGACCGTTGAGCGTATTAGCGACAATGTAGCTGTCGTTGCGAGCGACATCTGCACTCGCAAGCGTCGTATCCCATCCATCCCCGCTCACAACCTTCACTGAATACCCCTGTGCGGCGATGCTGTCATTGAAATTGTAATGGTCAGGACCGATGTCCGGGTTGTCGTCAACCATTGCAACCAGCAGCCAGAGCGGGACACCGCCCCAGGTATTGCCATCGGTATCGGTCCAGAATACCTGATGGCCTGATGTTGGACAGGCAAGTCCCTGTTCAAAGAATGTTTTTGTGACACTCGTGGTCTTCGCCCCATTAAGGGAAAGTGTCCAGTCTGGAACCGTTGGTTCATTGCCTATATTCACCTTGATTTTTACAACCGCGGTAGCATTTACTACCGGGTTGGGATCTTTGTTCGGAGCATAATAGAAATTGACCTGGTCATTGTTTGCCAATTCAATAACATCCAGCCCGTTTGCATGGTTGCCGTAACCATCCTTGAAAACATCATTGACGTAGGCATACCATACGTTCGGTTTCTTATTCAGGTACCTTCCGACGTCATCGAGGAGAAGGGCCTGATCATACTGCCACCGTTTATCTGTCACATTGTACGTGAAGCCCTGTAATGTTGCAACTTTGTCGAGGGCGCCGAGCGGGGTCGTCCGGTTAATGGTGTACAACCCCCCGGTTAAATTGTTATATGCTTGTTTTGTGAATGTTTCACCCTGAGTAAGGGAGACAGTACTATCAAAGAGGGTATCAACCACCGGGCCTGGTTCCTGAATGATTGCCTTGATTTTTACAACCGCAGTTGCGTTAACGATTGGGTTTGGATCCTTATTCGGAGCATAATAGAAATTGACCTGATCATTGTTTGCTAACTCAATAACGTCCAGCCCGTTTGCATGGTTGCCGTAACCATCCTTGAAAACATCATTGACGTAGGCATACCATACGTTAGGTTTCTTATTCAGGTAACTTCCGATATCATCGAGGAGGAGGTTCTGATCATACTGCCACCGTTTATCAGTCACATTGTATGTGAAACCCTGTGATGCTGCAACTTTGTCGAGGGCCCCGAGCGGGGTTGTCCGGTTAATGGTGTACAACCCCCCGGTTAGATTGTTATAAGCTTGTTTTGTGAATGATTCGCCCTGAACAAGGGTAACCGTACTATCGAAGAGGATATTTGCAATCGGACCGAGGGTGAACGAGTAGGTAGTTGTTGCATCTTTGGTAACAGATTTTGTCTGCGTCTCCGGTGTAACATACCCGCTCCTGGTCACATACACGTCATAACTGCCAACAACCTTATCGGTAAATGTGTGTGGCGTGGTGAACCCGGTGTCAACAGTATTGATGAAAATCTCTGCTCCATCGGGAACTGATGTCACTTGAATATTTCCGGTGTCCGGAGGTACCAGGCTGAGGGTAAACGAATACGAAGTTGTTCCACCTTTGGTTACAGATTTTGTCTGTGTCTCCGGTGTAACAAACCCACTCCTGGTCACATACACGTCATAACTACCAACAACCTTATCGGTAAATGTGTGTGGTGTGGTGAACCCGGTGTCAACAGTATTGATGAAAATCTCTGCTCCATCGGGAACTGATGTCACTTGAATACTTCCGGTGTCCGGAGGTACCAGGCTGAGGGTGAACGAATACGAAGTGGTTGCATCTTTTGTTACAGATTTCGTCTGCGTCCCCGGTGTAACATACCCGCTCCGGGTCACATACACGTCATAACTGCCAACAACCTTATCGGTAAATGTATGTGGTGTGGTGAACCCTGTGTCAACGGCATTAATGAAAATCTCTGCTCCATCGGGAACTGATGTCACTTGAATACTTCCGGTGTCCGGAGGTACCAGGCTGAGGGTAAACGAATATGAAGTGGTTGCATCTTTTGTTACAGATTTCGTCTGCGTCCCCGGTGTAACATACCCGCTCCTGGTCACATACACGTCATAACTGCCAACAACCTTATCGGTAAATGTGTGTGGCGTGGTGAACCCGGTGTCAACGGTATTGATGTAGATCTCTGCTCCGACCGGATCTGATGTTACCGATATGCTACCGGTATCCGGAGGTACCGGGTCATCACTGTAGATGAGGATATCTGATACCAATTTTACTGATACACCCCCGGATGAAGGATAGATGCCGCTATAATTATACCAATAATTGGGCGCCCAGCTATCCCGCATATCTGCATTTCCAAAGACATGCCAGCCTGACGTATTCCAGCCATAGGTATTGGTTTTTGCATCTGCAAACATGACAAGACGCATGCCATCGGTGTAACTGGATACATATCCCTGATCCGCCCGGTACCACGTGATGCCCATCGGTCCCTGGCGGGGATTCGGGGTGTAGATATATGCATAGGGGAATGTTTTGCTGAATCCGTCACTGGCTCTGATTTTTACCGTCTCCCCGGCTGACATTCCGCCGACGAGGTTACAGATATCCTTAAGGTCAGTTCCCTTTACCGCACCCCAGTCCCTTGTGTCAATATTCAACGACTCAGCGTCGTCCCACAAGTTTCTGTCGTCAAATGTAGGTCCCTGGCTGTAATAGTGTGTTGTTCCGTCACCCAAAACAGGCAAATTTGCTTCCATCCATTGGTAAGTTCTGGTTGTTTCGTTAAGGATGGTTGTTGTATCACTCGCATACTTCACGATATGCAACTGTGTTGTTGCCGCCATTGCCGGTGTAACCAGCAAGATTAAAGCTATGCAAAACAGCGCAATTCGTGAATTGTAATTCTCACATTTTTTTTTCATTTCTTCACTCCTCATTTAAAAAATTAAAACGAATCATCATTTCTGTAAAGCCTCGTCTTTAAATTATTCTTAATAAATTGTTGCCTTGCATTAAAAATTAATTAAAATACATTAACAAGTAGTATTTCTGAGAGAAAATATAGCCGAAAAAATTCAAAATTTTGTCATGTTGAAACAAGGATAGTCTTTGAAATTGAAAAAACTCCGTCAAAGATTCAGATTTTCAGATCGATGTTTATTTAAACATTTAAATAATTTCAAAATGTAAATACATTTAATTCAATTGCTAAAACAGATTTTTATCCTGAAAAGTATGAGTGAATGGAAAAAAAAAGAAGGATCGATGCTAAGATTATGAAAAATATTAATTTTTTTAAACACAAATTGCGATTTGTTAAGGATTAGGAGTCAGAATTAAAAAGATTTAAAAAGTCTGCGCGTCTTTTTCCCAGCATTACTGCTGCATAAGGGTAAGAGTGCCCAAACCAGGTAGGAAATTATTATTGATAACAAGCGGAGCGAGAGGGAAAATGCTTAAGAAAAATCAAATTTTACTTAATAATTTTACGAAATCCGAAAATTTTCCTATTTCCATCGAAATTAGTTACATTTACCGATTCGATTTAAATTCCAGAGAATTCCGATATAATATTTCGGAGTGAATTAACATCCATTTTGACTTATCATTTTATTCATAAAAAACAAAGTATTTACATCCGGAAAAAGATAGAACGTTTTGCTAATGTGAATCCTGATATGTGCATCGATAGTGTCATCAGGATAGATCCTGGTGATATTCCGAAGATCTCCTGACACATCCGCCACCCGGATTACATCGATTTTAATCTCCCCTTTTTCTTGATCGACGGATACTCTGCTGTATCCGAGGGTATTTTCATATGCCCTTACCGAACCCGGAGTACGCGGATTATTCAAAGGATAAGCCGGTGCACCTCCGCGAGCTTCAGTAATATAAGTTATACTGTTATGCTCAACCTGTTCGAATGCATGAACATGACTGTTAAAAACAAGCCTGACACCGGACTTCTTCAACGCCGGGACGAGTGTTTCCTGGAGATTCAGCCATCCACCGTAATGGTTCACGTCAGAGCTGTAAACCGGATAGTGGAGGATAACAATTTTTGCACCTTTATGAAACCGGAAGGCAGATTCAAGCCACTCCGCTTGCTCCTGCAAGGTCATGACAGATATGTCTGTAGAATCAAGTAACACTATCCGAGTGTTCCCGCAATCAAAAAAAGTCGTAGTATCCATTCCGAAAAGCTGTAGGAACAGGAGTCTGTCTGTATCATGATTGCCTGGGACTGCATTGTAGGTGGTCATTGATCGCAGTTTGTCTGTAGCATCGAAAAACCGGGACCATTCCGCCATATCGCTGCTGTCCGAGACAAGATCACCGGAATTGACAACAAACAGGAAATCCTGCTCCTGTGCTATCCGATCGGCCACAAGTTTATGCCGTTCTGTCTGGTTATAGAGAGGTGCCTGTTCACGGGTATCACCATAAACGATAAACGTGCAGGAGCCGCTTGTCGGAAAGGTAGAGAATATCCTGTCAGTATTCTGAACCCCGCACCCACTTACCTGATAGTGGTATTTTGTTGCCGGTTCAAGATTTATGATACTGATAGCATGATTTCTTCCAGAAGGTAAACCGGAAATTACTTTGTCATAGTCCTGTGAAAGGGAGAAAGATGAGTCATTTGCATATCTGATAACCGGAATGCAGTCACTATCTGCTACTATCCTGATTATCGTGGAATTCTGGTCAGTACCGGAAACCACCGGTCCTATAGGTGATATCATAGCCTTGGAAATGACGGGATTTTCAGTGGTAGATTTTTCAGTGAGAGATAAGGCACTTGAGGAGCATGTGATAACCCACATGACAACTACAAGTATGAACAATGACCGCATTCCTTCTGTCCATTCTCGGGTTGCCATTCAGTCAGGCTCCTGAAAGGATACGAACATCGGTATCTTTGAAAACTGCGTACACATGCATTCCCTGCCGGGGAATATGCCTATCGTAACCTGTACGCCGCATGACTGCAGTAAGGGGGATTTGCCCTTCAAGCTTGAGAGTCGCAGTGTCTTTTCCCCATGTCACTCGTCTTACGTGGCAGGGAATACAAGTCATACCCTGATCATCTGATACCGGTTGCTCCGGCAAGATCTGCATGTTTCTGGCAGGAATTCCGATGGTGATGCCTGCACCATCCTGATATGTGCCTGGGAACGGGATCGCCACAGATCCAATATTTATGCGGGAACGGCCGGATCCATCACTTGTCACTATCCCGGGAATGATATTCTCCATGCCGGTGAACTGTGCGATTTCAGGTGATGCCGGCTGGCAGAAGACCTCGTCAGGATTTCCTGTCTGGGCAATCCTGCCATTGATCAGAACAACAATTCGGTCTGCAAGAGCATATGCATCATCACCTGAGTGACTGACCTGGACGATCGTTACCGATCGTGTTTCCTTCAGATCCTGCATCACCCTGATACATTCATCACGGCTCCGTGGATCCAGTGAAGCAAACGGTTCATCGAGGAGGAGAACTGATGGATCCGTGGCGAGAGCCCGTGCAATCGCTACCCGCTGCTGTTCGCCGCCGCTCATGGAGCCCGGATACCGGTTTTTCAGCGATGAAATCCCGAAATCTGTAAGAAGGACATCCACCCGCTTAGTTATTTCTTGGGAGGGTCTTCCCTGGATCTTCAGCCCGTACGCGATATTTTCGGCAGCGGTCATGTGCGGGAAGAGTGAATAATCCTGGTATACAAGTGCCGTACCACGATATTCCGGCTGAACACCGCTCACGTCTCGCTGGTTGATAGTGACTTTCCCGCTGTCCGCTGCCTGGAGCCCGGCGATCACTTCCAGCAGCACGGTCTTTCCGGCACCGGACGGGCCGAGCAGGACAAGGAATTCCCCCTTCCTTATGCGCAGGTTAACATTGCAAAGGCTGAATTCTCCCAATGCGAGAGAGACCTGCTCAAGCTCGATCATGGTCATGCCTCCCCGCAGCCCGGGTAATCCACCGGAACACAATAAACACCCCAATACAGATGAGGATCATAATAAACGCAACACTCCGGCTCTCTGCAAGCCCGCCGGTCGTGAACCGCTGGTAGATGAGTGTGGACACGACCATCGGGAAATAGGCAATCATAACGACAGCCGCAAACTCGCCGACCGCCCGGCCCCAGGCAAGGAATATGCCGGAGAGCAGATGTCTGGTGGATAAGGGGAGCGTGATACTCCGGAATGCATGGAACCGCGTCGCCCCCAGAGTCCGGGCAACATTTTCAAGATGGACCGGGACTTTCTCAAATCCTTCCCTTACTGCATTGATGTAATAGGGTGATGAAACAAAAATCATCGCCACCACGATGCCTAAGAATGCATCCTCGAACACGATCCCCACGCTCCTCAAGGGTGCACCGATCGGACCGCGAGACATGAAGAGGAGATAAACCATCAACCCGGCCACAGTGTGCGGCAGTACAAGCGGGATGTCCACAAGGTTCTCTACGATCCATTTCCATCTGGAGTTGCTCCGTGCCAACACATACGCAAGAGGTGTGCAGAAAGTGACAAGAAAGAGCACCGCCACCAATGCCGCAACCATTGTCAGGAGTATCGCTTCGATCACGCCGGACTCCGTTGCTACCAAAGCGAGGTGGGACATGTCTGACAGTTCAGGCACTGCAATGCTCAGAAGAGCCAGGATCGTAATAACAATCACCACACTCCCCAAAAGCCAGAAGGCAATGAGGCACGGCTCATACCGGGTTCTGTCCACCATGATTCAGGTACTCTCCAAGTCTCCTTTATTTTTTAATAATCTGCGGAACCGATTCGTTCAGTGGTGCCGGCCAGCCCTTCCCACCGCTTTTTGCCATTTGGACAACAAGATCCGCAAACTCCTGCGCGAGCTCCCGGTTTGGTGCCGTAGCCGGAATCGTCACCGCATAGACAATCGGTTGGCCGATCCTGTCCTGGCCGATCGCACTGAACCGCTGGAAGCCGAGAATTACCTTTACTTTTCCGTAATCTTCTGTATAGTCTGGTGAGCTCAAATCAATTTTCTGCGGGAGGTTGATCCATTTGAGATCATGGCCTTCTGCGACGCTCCTGTATTCAAACGCGTAGTCAATGCCCCCGGCCTCAAGATGGGACAGGACAAAGATGCTCCCGTCACGGATTACGAGTTTCTCATCTGATGGGCGGAGAACCTCTGGCAGCGTGACCGTCGCTATTCCACCTTCATCCTCTGCCACCAGCGGTGGGGTGAAGTGATTGCCAATCAGAACGGAAAATAGTGTGGAGTTCTGGTAGTACCGGTCAGCGAGCAGGGTGACCATGATCGAGCGGTACCCGGCTGCGTCAAGCATCGGGTTGGAGAACCCCACCCGCACGTCAGGGCGTGACAGCACCTCGCCCCAGTTCTCCGGAGTGATCTCGTCTGCGTACCTGCTTTTGTTGGTAAATGCGATAACCATTGCATTTGTCGCAAATGGCGTATCGCTGTCAGTAAAATTTGTGCCGGTCATTGGATCTGTCCGGAACATGAGGTCGGGGATCAGCGATTCATCCGCTACGGCGATAATATCAATTGGGCGATGAAGATCCGTCACCTGTCGGATCGCCTGGATGCTCCCGTGTCCTTCTACCTGCACATCTACATCCGGGTACTGTGCTTCAAAGGCGTTTTCAACCACATCAAATGGCTGGAGCAGGCTTCCTGCCGGAATCACTTTAAGTACTGTTTTTTGCTGATCCACATCAGAGCTGCACCCGACGGTACTGCACATCAGGGCAAGGAAGAAAAATGATACGAGCATCAAGGTAATGGGAGAAGAGCTCATTTCTTTTTTATCTCGATTTTATTGACCCATTTTACCCATGCACTGCCTTCTGTCACGACGCCTTTTTCATCAGAAATGATGGCAACCCGCAATGGTCCCCCTTCATTGTACGAAAGCGGTTTCCCGTCCTGTTCGTACATCAGCAGAATCTCAAGCGGAGGAGAGGGGATCTCCTTGAGACTTTCATTGAACGTGATGAACCCGTGTCCCTGTATCTGGTCGTAATCAAAGACCCACAGGTAACCGTCTGGTGCCGAGATCCATACCTGGTCTCCCGGCGTGATCCCGCCGACCGGTGCAAGGAGATGGGTAAGCAGGACCCCCTTGCAGATATAGGGCCCGTATTTAATCCCGACCGTAGAGACCGCAAAACCGTTGCCGGTTGTTGCAGGAAATGCCCGTACCTGGTCAAGAGAATAGACCATCCGGGTCGTACCATTGACCGACAGGTTCCAGGTACTGAAGTCATTGGCGGTGGTCGTTACCGGTTGCGGTGAAGATGACGACGCTGTACCGGTACATCCCCCACACCAGCAAAACAGGATTAGGAGGCAGATTCCCTGCGCAGCACGGATCATCAGGATCGCCTCAGTGTATACAGGACGATTATCACCATCCCGCCAATACAGGTGAATGGCAGGAGCGGGCTCTTCGGGATTGTCGTTACCGGGGCTGTCGTTATTTCTTCCAGCGATTTGGCGAGGGCTCCCTTTGTACCACGGTAACCCCCGGTGTAAACTTTAACTTCATCGATCCACTTGACGGTGTAGCCGCTGGTTGACGGGTAAAGGTCATCGAACAGGTGGATCGTAGCCGGTGGCATCACGGTCCGCATGTCATTATTCCCAAAAACATGTT
>Ga0209492_1000310_pt1 | contig 15669 bp, 17 predicted proteins | sample PPLLak12cMay2015_FD_187253 | JGI IMG/M metagenome (GOLD analysis project Ga0209492, IMG submission 187253) | Freshwater sediment microbial communities from Prairie Pothole Lake near Jamestown, North Dakota, USA - PPLs Lake P7 Core (1) Depth... | ecosystem: Environmental > Aquatic > Freshwater >... | reverse complement strand
AATGTTGCTACATCACTGGCAGTCATTTTTTTCATTGTCAAATTTCCTGAAATATCTACCGACGCATTACAAAATACATTACTATTGAATGAGCTGACATTGTTGAATGTAGAAAATCCATTTACATTTAAAATTTTCAATGTTGTATTTCCTGAAATATCCACGGACGAATTTGCTGTAACTGGTCCATTGAATGTTGCTGTTCCACTATGAGTACTTGTATTAAAAATGCTATTATTTGATATGTCAAGTGATAACCCGTGAATATTACCATTTCCAATCAATGAAGAATTTGTAATTACTGGACTATTGAAAGTACATATTCCTCCACTTGTTATTTGTCTTGTTGTCATTGCTCCTTTGAAATTACTATTACCACTCACATCAAAAGTATTTGAATGTAAATTTAAATTCATAAAAACATTATCGTTGAATGTTGCTATTCCACTATGAGTGCTTGTATTAAAAATAGAATTATTACTGACATCCAATGTAGAAGCGTGAATATTACCATTTCCAACGATGTTGTTATTGAATGTTGCTAAATCATTTGCTGTTATTTTTTTGACTACAAGATTTCCTGATATATCAACATTTGAATTGAAATTAGATGAATTATTAAAATTAGAAATTCCATTGACGCTGACATTATTGAATGTAGAATTTCCAGTTACGTTCAACAATCCTGTAATATTCAGTGAATGATCCATCACAACATCATCTTTAAATTCAATAACTCTTCCTGTATCAACATCAAATATTAAATTTTCATCTATCTTACCATTAATCTCAGCAACACTATTTATAATACCAATAGTTGCTACGTCAGCGTTAATTTCTCCAGCACTAATTTTTAATAATCCATTCATACTTTTATCAATTTTTCCTGATCCAGATAAATACATTTTATAATAAGTAAATAAATTATTTTTATTATTTTTAACATTGTCGTTGTTGAGTCATTTTTTTTAAATTTAAATTATTAATAATATTCATTCTAGTTTTAAAATTTTCAATAATGTCTTTAACATTTTTAATTTGAACTTCATCCAACATATGTGAATATCTTTCTAAAAAAACCATGTAAGTCAAGGGTGAATTTTCTGTAAATAATTCAGATTCACTCATTATTTCTAAAATAGCATTTTCAATTTCAATTAATTCCATTATTATTTAATAAAAGTTTAGCAAAAAAAAAATGTAAAATAACTTACAGTGAGTTATTTTTCTAAATTAGTTTTCTATCAGTATTTTATAATAATACAATGTCCGCCATCAATGATAATCAAATCTCTAAAATATTGAATATATTAGAAAGAAATCTAAATGCTACCAAAAACCAAGATGATTTATCTAGTGATTCCGAATTTGAAATGAAGACAGAAGAAAAACGTGTTGCTACATCTAGAGCTAAAGCATCCAAGGAATCTAAAGAACCTACTGAACCAGTTGGTAAGATTTCACATCAAAAGTTTTGTATTAAATGTGGTTCAGCAGATAATTTATTTAGAAATAATAAATATAAGACATGTGTTGTTTGTTGTAATGGTAAGACACGTCTAGGACAATCTGATAAACAAAAAGAAAATTTTCAAAAATGTCGTGAAGTTAGATTAGCAAATGTTCAACGTAGAAAAGATGCTTTGAGAGAATTTGAGGAACAAGCGAAAATAGAAATGGATTCAAAAATTGTCAAAAAAGCTGTTGGAATAAAAAAAAAGTTAATTGTACGTGAGGCACAATTAGAAGAAGTTAGTGATGATGATACTCCACTAGAACAGGTTATCAAAGTAGCTAAGAAGACACAAGAAAAGAAAGTTAAGAAAAGTATTCCAAAAAAACAAGAGAGCGAAGCGAAGTACGAAGTAGTAGAAGAGAATGAACTCGAATATGAACAACCAACGATTTCATTTATGTAGGTTATGTCAATATGGAAATAGACACACCCCCCAGGATATATTAAGTATTGAGATTAAAAAAATAAAAAAAAATATTCATTTATAATAAAAAATGTATTACATATTTTTTATTTTAGACAAAACAATAATTATAAATAAATTGGATTTTGAATGGTTAATTTATCTCACAATGAACACTTGAAATTACTTTTAATTGATGTGATACCATCTTTACCTTGAATAAAAAAAAAAAAAAAAAAAAAAAATATTCTTGAATTACGTAATTTAATTATTATATATTGGTTCTTTTTTCTTTTTGGAGAGGAAGTGGAATAAAATGGAGCTTCTATATCAATGGAATAGAACTGGAGCAATGGAGCACTGGAGCACTGATTTTGGAAGTATCTCATGGAAGTGGTTATAAGAGAAAGTTTGAAAAAGAGTGCTCCAGTGCTCCAGTGCTCCAGCGTTAATATAGAAAGTATTTCAATAAAAAATAATATAATAATCAAAAATATTAAATTATTTGTATTAACTTGTTGCTTCGTTCTCTACTTCGTACTTCGCTTCGCTCTCTTGTTTTTTTAATCCAAATCCAACGTAAGAACCTTTAGTTGTTTTATATCTTTTATTTCTATTGTAAGTAAAATTTAATCTCATTCTTTTCAATTCATCATTTATTTTTATATTTTTTAAAGAACTTGGAAGCATGTCAATCATCGCTTGTTTTCCAATAAATAATTCTTGTTCGTCTTCTTTAATTTCAGATAAATCAAATGTAAAATTATCATTGAACCATTCATCAAATTTATTATTTTCATTCATATTTTCTTGTGCTTCTTCATTCCACTCATCAGGATATGGTTTCAATGTTTTCTCATTCCAATAATAATTACCATATTGTGCTAATAATTCAATCAAAGCTAATTTTAGTTCATTACGCAATGAATTGCCAAAATTCTTATCTTTTTTAAATTCTAATTTTTCATAATTATCTTCTGTAAACGATTCATCAAATTTACTATTGAATTGTGCTAATTTAAATCTTCGTTTAATTCCATTATCAGCATCTATATTAATTGAATAATTACTAACAATAATCATTTTGAATAAAACATTTAATATTTCACTTTCAATAGCATAATTTCTACCAAATGAATATGTCGTTCCATCAGCAAATGCTTTCAATCTATCTGCTTCTTTCTTAGACTTTGATAATTCATTAACCCAAATAATTCGTTTTCCTTGGAAACTTGGTAATTCTTTTTTCATATCAAAAGTGATGTCAAAAATTTTATTTTCTGCTTTTTTTACATAATTTGGCATAATATCTTCCAATACTTCAAGAATTACAGATTTACCATTTGAAGCTGATTGTCCTCTAAAATAAGCGAATATTTGTTCTCTACTACTATCACCTGTCAGTGAATATCCAATCAAAGATAAATAATATTCTAAATGAGATTCATTATTATTACAAATTTTCAATAATTCACTTCTCACTTTTAAAATATCATCATTTGATGATTTGACATAATCATATGGAATGCATTTAGTTAAATAATCTTCTTTTAATAATCCATTTCTAAATGTCATTGTTTTTAAATTTAATATTCCATTTTGAAATACTAACTGATAAAGATTATTATCTAATTTTTCAATAAAATTATCATCATTGATGTAAGTGGTTAGAAAATCTTTAATAATTGATAAATGACCTTTTTCACTTGCTTTCTCATACCAATTATCACACGTTTTCAAATCTCGTTCAATTTCTGCATTACTTTGATTTCTATTAACTAAATTTTCGTGTTGAGCGTTAACTAAATAAATTCTAGTTAAATTGAATGATCGTTGGAGATATGTTGATAATGTAGCTTCAGGTTTTTTCACTTTTTCCCAAAAATGAGTACTTTCATTATATATAATCCATAATTCCATTCTTCTTGAATATTTCATAATTTTTGATAAATTTGGTGCAATGTATCTAGCAATATCATTTGACCCGAGATATAAAATATTCATTGGAATAATTCCAACTTCTTTATTTTTTTTTGGTTTTGTTTTTGGGTTCTCTGGATTAATTACAACTTCAATTTTGTTCTCTGATGATGTTGATGATTGAATTTGAGAAATTTCGTTTGTGATTGGTGTGGATAAATCAACTTTTTCATCCATCGATTTATCAATGAATGATATATAATTATACGAATTTTGAATTAACCATTCGTTTATAATTCCAATTACAGCATTAGGACCTCCAAAATTATCAACATTTTGTTTTAATAATTTAAATCCATCTAACTCGTAGATTGCTAAAATAACATTTTCAATTGCGAAAGATACAAAATGAGGATAATTATTTATGATGTGTTGTAATAATCCTACAACAATATTTTTTTCTATATGTTGAATTAATTTTGCTAACCAACTCAAACCAGATTTTTCAGTTTGAATGAAATTATATAAATTAGTTTCTTTAAGTTCAGTTTGAATGAATCTTAATGAATTTTTATAAGCAGTTAATTCATCATCTTTGAATGTTAAATTTGCTCCAAAGGTTAAAGCTGTCATAATTGTTTTTGCTTGTTTATTATCACATTTAAATTCTTTTTTAATTTTATCAAACCATTTTTGTCTATTATTGACATATGATTTCAAACATCTCATATTTTTTGAGTTGTGTTTTGATGCTAAGTTAAGTAAAATTGTAGAACAACTATTTACCATATCAAAGTCATAATAATCATCACATAGTAAATAATTACGATAAATTCTTTTCATAGATGATAAACAATTGGGTAATTTATATCGTCCTATTCCAGTTTCATTTGTATATGTAATTTGAGTTAATCCAATAGAATTTAAACTATTATAATAATGTTCTAATGCTTGAAGTTCTCCTGAATAATTTTTAGTATTAAACCATTTATGTTTTTTATCTTTATCTTCCTGTGTCCATTCTGTATTTAAAACTAAACCTGATGTAATCAAGTTATGAAGTTTTGATTTATCAACAAATTCAAACAATCTTAAAGATTCTACTGGGTTGTTCATTATATATATTAGTATAGGACTTTTTTTAAATCAATTTAATATTAAATTATTTTCAATTTTTTCAATTTTAAAAAAAAAGTATTTGAATTTAAATATTAAAAAATAAAATAAAATTTAATATTTAATCTAACAAAATGTTCAAAAATTCTTTCTTAATCTTAATCCAAATTCTATATTTACGTTGATGTTTTTTACTGAGTTCATTGAAGGCTTCAATGTTATTTTGTCTCCATTTATAAATGTGGACTTTATTTTTTGCGTATGGATAAGTCATTTATGTAGTTATATATATATGTATGGAAAATAATCTTTAAATTCTTTTTCAATTTTTATTCTATATTAATTATTAATTATTTTTGCGAATCAAATCATTGATGAGTATCAAAGCATTATTTTTTTCAGAACTATCACGCAAAAATGTAATTGATTCAATTTCTGGAGTTCCCATCATTTTCATAATTTTAATATAATTTTGTAATAAATATAATCCAAATGTATCAATAGCATCACTTGTATTTTCAGTAATTTTATAATAACCATCTCCAACATATTTTAACAATAATCTATTAAAATCAAAATTTCCAACTTCATCGTCAACTAACTTAGACTCATCATAATCATCACCATATACGTATTTCATTCTATTTTTAATTAAATCAAATATGATTGAAGAAATTATTTCAAAATCATTAATTGATTTTAATATTTTTTTTGAAAATTGTCTTTTGACGATTTCACCATATTGAAATGCGTTAATCAAATCTATGTAGTAGGTAATATATTTCATAACTTTTTCTTCCACATCTGTCAAATCCTCAATTTTTAATATTTTATTTTTAGGAACTGATAAATTGACATCTGACATTTCCATCATTTGTCTTTCCATTTTTTCTTTTCTGTATAATCTTCCAGGAATAAAATTTTTTGCTTGATCTTCCGTTAGAATTCTTTTTGTGCGAGTTGTATTTTTTAATTTTCTTCCAGGTTTATTTTCAACTTGAACTATTTTCTCTCCAGTCTTTGGATTGAATGAAACTTTTTTTGGTTTAACAATTTTAACTGATCCAAAATCAATTTCATCATCACTTGTATTAACTGGTCCTCTCATTTTAATTTTTTTTGGTTTGATAATTTCAACATTTCCAAAATCAATTTCATCATTTTGATTTTTCATTTCAATTCTTTTTTTTACAATTTCAATTAATAATCTACATTTATTTTTTAATTTTTTATTTGAATCTCTAATGTTAATATCATTTTCCAAAGCTAAGTCTCTCATTTTTTTAATTTTCATTTGACATAAATCTTCTGACATTATATTAACACTAGAAAAGTATTTGAATTAATTTAATTAATAATGAATATTAAAAACATATTGATTATTAATTATTTTATCTACAACTTCCTGTCGCTTCGCTTCCTGTCGCTTTACAAATCTATGTTAGTTTGATAATTTCAACATTTCCAAAATCAATTTCATCATCTACAACTTCCTGTCGCTTCGCTTCCTGTCGCTTTGCTTCCCTATTCTTGTATTGTAATCTTCTTTTTTCTAAATGTAATTTATATTTTTCAGGATCTTGTTTAATTTTTTGATATTGTTTTTTTGAATTTTCACACATTTTATCTTTATTATTTTTAACATAAGTTCTCATACGTTCCAAATTTTTTTCATAATGTAATTTAGCTTTCTCATCATACGTTAAATTCATCTTACTATATACTAAATACATCTCTTTATGTCATTTTAGATATAAACATATTTAACCAACTTTTTCCATTTCAATCATTAAAATATAATCGCTACTTCCTGCATGTAATACGGTTTGAGATACTCCACTTCTAAGAATTACTCTAATTTCGTATCCTGGTCTATAATTCCAATAAAAATGTACATTGTCAGTTGCATTAGAATAATAATAACTTGTAGTATTTGCAGTATTTATAAATTGTCGAGCAGGTCCTAAACAATAAGATACATTATTTCCTCCAGTAGAATTTGCCTGAAATGATTGTTGTGAATTTTGAGTTTCTAAATAAATTGTAGGATATACGTTAAAGGCTGCTGTCGTTTCAACGCCAGTTTTAATTGACCATCTACACTTGTAGTTTCCAGCAGGTATGTTGGTGTTATTAAATAAATAAGTTTGATTATTCACATTAGTTGTTCTTTGATAATAATTTGAACTATTAATCACAATTACGAATTTATCAAATGCCATTATATTATATCTTAGTAAAAAAATATTCTTGAATTACTTAATTTAACAGGGAACACACATAATTAGGCAAACATGGATTGAACTTCTCGACCTGTGTCAGCTATTTCAGAAGTTCTACGTTGGATGTCTCTAACATTTTCTAAACCAGAACCAACACCTCTGACAGGTTTGTAGTTCAAAGGATTTGATAATTCTGACAGTTGTTTAGTTCCACGTTGAGCCATTTTTGATCCAACACTAACACCAGATGCTAGTGATGCTAAACCTGGTCCAACAACTGGTACAGCACTTGTGATAGGACTAGCAGCAATTTTTTGACTGATTTTACTAACTTTGCCTAAAATGTTAGATGCGTCTAAAGCACCTTCAGATATTCTTGAAGCAATCCCAGGTCCTTTCTTCATGATATTTTCTCCTACTTCCTGCCCTTTCTTAAATATATTTTGAGCACCTCCAGAGACTTTTTTAAATACACTAGTCAAACTTTTCATATATTATTTAATTATAAAAAAGTATATTGAAAATAAAAAAAATGAAATAGGGAACTAGTCGTGAATCACTAATTCATCGTGATTTATAAACATTCTATTTTTGTCGGAGTTGATGTATAAAAAATTATGTGGTTTGTTAAATGCTATTTTAGAAATATCGTCAATTAAATCTTTATCATTTTCTTCTAATATTTCATCAAATATTTCTATTAGAGTTTTTTTATTAACCTTGAAAATAAAAAAATTTACGAATAATCTTCTCATTTCTCTACTGACTGAATAGAAAGTTTGCACTAAAAATATTACTGAAATTCTCATATGTCTACGATTCATCATTAGTTCATTGAATAATTTCAATGTTGATTTATTTTTTAGATATGCTCCCATATCATCAAATATTAGACAAAATTTATATTTAGTTTTATATTTATTATCATTATCTGCTTTACATAATTTTATTACTTCAAATAAATTATCATAATTGAGTTCATCATAAATTCTTTCTTCTGGAATAGCATCTAATGGTCCATCTAACATACTTTCTCTAGAACGTGGAGGACAAAATAAATATATTTTAGAATATTTATTTCTTAATCCACTTGAAGAACTACTAAATAAACTTTGTAAGAAAGTGGTTTTACCAGAACCAGGTTTCCCAATAATCAACGAACTAGTAGATAATTTATTAAATGCTAAATTCATTAACTCATAATTATTCAGACAAGGATTCAATGGAGTGTCGCAAACACATTCAGGAATTTTTAATCTCGGTTTTTTATGTTTAATTAATTCAATACTCATTCTCTATTATCATATACTTTATCTTTTAAAAAGTCCAGTATAACAAAATTAGGGAGTGAAATGAGATTAACTAGAAATTGCGTTTTAAGTATTTTTTATAAAAATTATTCAATTATATTATAAATGTGGAAAATAAGAAAATTGAGAAACAAAGATTTATACCAAGTGAAAAACATAAAAACAGGACAAATACACTCAAAGCACACATCCCTAGAAAATGCAAAAAAACAAGTAAGGTTGCTTTACAGAATTGAAAAACAGAGAGAAATAAATAAAATAAATTTTCCAATAAATCCATTTGAAGATTTATTTAACTATGTAAAATAATTTTATGATTTAAATGTATATGCCTGGAAGTAAATCTACAGAAAAATCTAGTCAATCTGTCAAAATTAATATTAATCTTGGAGAAAAAAAGAAACCTAAGAAAGCACGTGGAAAAAGAAAACCTAAACAAAAAAAATTACCAGAACCATCTGGAATAAGTCCAGTTGGAATGACACGTGCTCAAATGCTTTATCAAACTCAACTACAACCACAATATATTCCAATGTATGTAAATCAATATCCAAATTTTGTTGGTTCTGGTTTATCAAATTACATGAATTCAGGAATACCAACTAATCCACAAATATTATCTCAAACATTACCTTTATTGACAAGTGGAAGTTCAACTTCTCCTACATCCACAATGACGAAAATGATTTCTAATAATAAATTTAATATTCCAGAATCATTTTACGTTCCTACACAAAAACCAAATTATCCAAGAATTGATATTAAAAAAAAAATTAAAGATATAGAATTACCAAAACAAAAATTATCAGAACAAAAATTAATTGAATTTCCAATGTACGATTTTAAACAAAAAAGAGAAAATTTAATTACTTTTTTTGATGATGAAACAGGATTACCAATTAAAAAAAGAGAACGTGGTGAAAAAGAGAAAGAAGATTACATGGTTGAAGGTGAAGATGAAATGGAATTCTTTGATGTTCAATTTGAAAATGAAAATAAAAGACAACCAATCACTGGACCAAGATTACAACCAAGTTCCACAGCTACATGGAATGAAGAAGATGACAATGAAGGATTTTTTGATTTGATGTAATTATTTTTTTTTTGTTATACTGGACTTTTTAAAAGATAAAGTATTATATTAAATGACTCATAAAGAAAAAAAAATAATAAATATAAATTCAAATGACGCGACAATAAAAATAAATAATTCTTTTTTATCTGAACTATCATTTTCATTTCCAAATATTGTAAGTCAAAATGAAGAAATAGAATATTTGGAAGGTGGTTTAGAATCAGCAGTTTTTCCAGTTTCTTTTTACGTAGTTAATTATAGTAATCATATTTTCAGTTACACTATTGAACATCATACAGTTTATACAAATTATTCAATAACAATACCAGTAGGAAATTATGATTATAGAACTTTATTCACAGCAATGATTGCTGCCTTCAATTTGAATGGACATACTTTTGTTTTGACTTTAAATGAAATAGATGGAAGGATGACTATGGAATATAAACCAACAAGTGGAAGAGTTTTTTATAGAATAAATCATTCACTATCAACTTCATTTAGAATATTAGGATTTGATGTCAAGACAGATTATTTTCCAACGTTAGATATAATTACATTACCATTTCCATTGAATCTATTAGGAATAAAAAAATTAAAAATATTTTGTCCTCAGTTTAGTAATAATAATTTGGATAGCACTGGATATTCAACCACAAGTTTATTGACGACAATAATAAATGACCAAGCACCATTTGGACAAATAAATTATTATAATAATACTGGAGAATATAGCGGTAGATTGAAAGTATTTGAAATGAATGTAATTGAAATTAGAATTACTGATGAATTTGGAGCATCAATAAATTTTAATAATTGTGATTGGAATATGACATTTGTTTTAAATTTATATAAGAAAAGTGTAGATAAATCAATTAAAAAATTAATTATGTTTAAGGAAGCTCCATTTCCTTATGATCCAACGGCTACGCGCAATGAAAATAAAAATGTAGAACCAGAATTGAAACCAGAACCAGAACCAGAACCAAATGCTGAAAATGTGGAACCTCCAATTGAAACAAATGATGATATAAATGATTTAAATTTTCTTTCACAATAATGTATTGATTAAGCAAAATTAAAATTAATTAAAATTAATTAAAATTAATTAAAATTAATTAAAATTAATTAAATTAAATTGTTATTTGAAAAATAATTTAATATGATTTGAATGTATATCATGGACGTCGCAGTACCAGAAGAAGTTAGACCAAGAAGATTGCCTTATTTACCAGATGGAACATCCACCAATTCAATCGTAGTGACACCTGTCAATGGTGCTGTCTTCAACGACAATGGACAAATTATTTTAGATTTACCTGTAGGAAGAGGATATTTGAATCCTCAAAGTATGTATATCAGATATAGACAAACATGCAGCGGAATGGCTTCGGGTGGGTCGACCATGATCGGAATTCCCCTGTATACACCTTTTTCTCAATTTCAAATGCTTTTCAATTCACAAGTGGTTGAAACAATTTCCGATTACAACATCGTGATGAATGATTTAGTCAATCTTAAATTGACAGCAGCAGATAAAGTAGGACATTCACAAGATTTAGGAATTGGTGGGACAGCAACAAATTTTTCATTTAACTCTGTTAATGGACGATTGTTAGGTGCAACGCCAGATGCATTCAGTGTCAGTGGACCATTACCTTGTCTACTTTCTCAGTGTGAAACTTATGTCCCAATGTTTTTACTCAACGCTTGTAGAATTATTTTAAATATTGATACAATCGCAAATATGTTCAATACAACTGTCAATACTCCAACTTCGTTTGCAATCTCACAATTTGAATTGTGTATGGATGTAGTCTCTTTTCCATCACAAGTTGATGCGGCATACTTAAGTATGGTTAATCAACAAAATAAAATTGTTTTAAAATCATCTTCGTGGATGGTTTCATCTCAACCTCTCGCATCGGGTTCAAGTGGTTCGTTTAATTTTCCATATTCTTTCAGATTAGCCAGTGTGAAATCCGTATTTCTACATTGTTCTCCCGCAGTGGCAACTTCAGCTACCAGTAATGGAAAATTTGACTCCATCGACGTTACCTCAAATAACGGATCATATCAGTTGGATATCGGTGGTGGAATACTCTATCCTCCTAGACCTTTGAATACTTTATTGAATAAATCAGGTATCATTAGTGAATTATGTTTAGCATTATTTGGAAATAGAAATATTCTCAGTGCTTCACTTGGTTTGACTCCAGTAACGTGGAATTACACTTCTTCCTCAGCATCCACTACATACACTGCACCAGGAATGCATATAGTTGGAATTAACTCTGAAAAGTGTGCTACGTCAAATGCGGTTCTAACAGGAGCATCTACATTGCTTTCACCAATTTTAGCACGTATAGAAATTAACACTGCTACTTCTCAAGCATGTCAAATTAGAGCCCTAGCATATTTTGATGCTTTGATATCTATAGACATTGGTACTCGTCAAGTTGACATTCTTCAATAAGTGAGGAGCTCTGGTAGTTTCTCGCTATTTTAAAAAAAAAAAATAATTTAATATAATATAATGGATAAGCTATATTACATTAAAACTAGGAATAGTTTGAAAAAGAAAGAAAAACTTCACATTATTAAGCAATGTATAGTCAATAAAGTTCAAAGTGATATTGACGTAAATAAATTAAGAGAGAATCAACATATTGATAATGAATTAATTTTATTTATTTGTAGTGCTGTTGAAGAGTTAGTTAAAAAATCTTATTCAATTGATAAAAAAGAACTCGTAGTTGAAATTTTAAAAACAATATTCAATGGAATTCTAGGAGAATTAGAAATAAATCAAATTAAATCTCAAATTGAATTTGCTCACGAAAATCAATTAATTAAAAAAGTTGAATTTAATTATAAATTTAGAGTTGTAGTATGGAGATGGTTTCAAAGGAAATTTCTATGAGAAGAAGTTGATTACATAAAAGAAATAATAAATTACATGTTCAATGAAATATTAAAATTTTTAATAATGAAATATGTGAGTGAAGGATTGATGGCAACAACTTTATTATTATTATTATTGTGATGAATTATTTTTTAAAATATACCAAGTGAGTTTCTATACTATGACCCATAGAATCACTATCATTTTTCAATTCTGTTAAATCTGGTAGATTTTCATATTTACTAGATACATAAGCATGTCGTAAAATATTCACGCTACTTTTTTTACCAAATATAACTTCAAATCTTTGATTGAGTTTTGATGAATCTAATTTATTTTGATTTCTGTCAAATAATAAATAATCACAATCAGGATATTTAGTTTCAATAATATTAATCCACTTATCAATGATATCTTTTAGTTCATCACAAATAATTAATGTTTGTGTTCCATATACCTTTTTAGTTTTGTAAATATTGAAATACATCTTATAACATTTTTTATTTTTGATTAAATAATTATCTGTCTCTAGGTCAAAATTTTTAATTTTAAATTCAGTCCAATCCATAGAACGTCTAGGTGGAAAATATTTTCCTGTTGTTAATACTAAAATAATGTAAGTTTGAATATTTTGAACTTCTTTATTTGTCAACTCATTGACAGGTTTAATAAATAATTCTTCTGCGATAATTTTATATTTTTCAATTGTATTATTAATATCATCAGTTGTTAACCATGCACTAACTTGTTTCTCAGTTTTTTCATTTTTCAATAATTCATTATCACACGCATGAGCATCTTGAATCATTAGGTCTCTATAATTTTTATGTCCTGTGATAATAGTCAAAGCACACAAATATGTTTTTCTTTTTCGTGGTTCAAATTTCTCTAAATATTTTAAAAATAAATTTTCATTTAAAAAATTAATTAAATCTACATCACCATCATCAAATATTTTTTTATACATATTCCATAATATACTCGTATAAGTATCTATAGATTTCTTGGATAAATTGGGTCTAAGTTCTTGAATTTTATTTTGGATGATTTGAGACATTATGTTTCTTAATTTAACAAAAGAAAAAAATTATATATTTTACATTTATTAAATTACTTAATTAATTAATTAATTAATTAATATTATTTTATAAAAATATTGATATATGATAAATGGATGAAGAAAATAGTTTAATTTATGAAATGAATTATGATGATATAAAAAATAAAATAATTGAATATTTACCTGTGAAAAAAAGTGAAAAAAATGAATTTGGAGAAGTTTTCACACCAATAGAATTGATTGAGGAAATGTTGGATAAATTACCTGAAAATGTATGGAAAAATCCAGAATTGAAATGGCTTGATTCAGCAAATGGAATTGGTAATTTTCCAATGGTTGTTTATGAAAAATTAATGGTGAGTCTCGAAGATTGGGAACCAAATAAACAAATACGACATAATCATATAATTGAAAATATGTTATATATGATAGAAATCAATCCAAAAAATGTAAAGATTAGTAAAAAAATATTTGGAAATGATGCTAATATTTGTTGTGCTAATTTTTTGGAAGATGAAGAAAAATGGAAAAGCCAATTTAATGTAAATAAATTTGATATTATAATTGGAAATCCACCATATAATAATGGAGGTATTAGAACAAAATTGAAACAAACAAAAGAAGGAAGTAGAACTATATGGCCAATATTTGTAGAAAAATCATTATTAATATTAAAAGATGAAACAGGATTTTTATTATTTATTCATCCTGCCTCTTGGATATCACTACAACATTCTAGAAGTAATTTAATTTTATCTAGACAAATAATTTATCTTCGTTACTATAATGTTATGGAATCACATAAATTATTTGGTAATCAATCTGGTGAAATTCCATTAACATATTATTTATTACAAAATATAAATTTAAAAGATGATACTATTATTTTTGATAATTGTTTAAAAAGAGAGATGAAATATAATATATATAAAAATAATTTTATTCCAAGTAAATCAATTCCTATATTTGAAAAATTATTTATTTTGAGAAATAAATATGGTAACTTAAATGATAAATATTATAATACAAAAAGACCATCAAATGATTTAACATCTAAAAAATATAATTCAAAATATGAATATCCTTTAATTTCTATAAAAAATAAAGAATTGAATATTAAGTTTCATACTATAAATTTATCAAGAACAAATGAAAAAAAATTAATTTTTCCAAATTTTTCAATGGGTTATCCTATTTTAGATGAATATGGAATATTATACCCTTCTTCAAATATGATGTATAATTTAGTATATGATAATGATACGAATAAATTAAAACAAATTCAAAATATGTTTTATACCAATTTAGTATTTTATATAATTAATACTTTAAAAACAAAACAAAAATTTTTTAATAATAAAATATTTGAAATATTGCCAGACATAACAAACATTACAAATGAAATTGACATTGATGATAATCATTTATGTGATTTATTAAAACTTACAGATGAAGATAAACATTGTATAGATATATATAGTTCTTCTGGAGAGGGTAGATTAACAAATGAACAAATACATAAATTTAAAAATTTTATTCATCCATATAAATATAATCCTTTAACTTTAATTTAAAATTCTCATAACCTAAACTATCAATATAATGATAAGCATAATGTCTCAAAACATCACAATAAGTATGAATTGTATTAGAAATATTAAATAATGTGAGTGGTGTGTCTAAACCAAAATTATTTCTTCTTTCTGTAATTAATTGAAGCATATCTACAAATCCTTCTAAGGATGGTTCAAAATATGATGTATTACCAAAATATTCAGTTATTATATCAGGATATCCACTCATATTCCAAAGATTTAACATAGTTTCCAATATATCATAATTATATTGACTTTCAGTTATATTATAAATATCAAAATCATCATTATCTTTAATCATCTTGACAATATATTGAAAAACAATGTCATTAATTTGATTGTTATCCATCCAATTGCGCTTGGGGTCGCAGGGTGTGTGATATGAATATAATTTGGTTTAAAAAATGTTTTTCAATTTTTTTATTATTTTATTTTTTGTTTGGAACGAGGATTTCAGGAAAGAAAAAAAAATAAAAAATATATTCTTGGACTTAATTAAATTATTATTTGGTTCTTTTTTCTTTTTGGGATGGAAAGTGGAATGAAA